>Ga0307380_10007414_pt1 | contig 14281 bp, 14 predicted proteins | sample UN3MG_FD_202239 | JGI IMG/M metagenome (GOLD analysis project Ga0307380, IMG submission 202239) | Soil microbial communities from Risofladan, Vaasa, Finland - UN-3 | ecosystem: Environmental > Terrestrial > Soil > Coastal area > Acid sulfate soil | place: Finland: Risofladan, Vaasa | collected... | reverse complement strand
GATCATAAGTCTGTCCTCCCGAAACGTCGGAACCATATGAAAGTGGCGCACCGCTGGTTGTGGTCGTTGTGGTGCTATGAGTAGTGGCACCTGGCGTTGTCGAACTGGTAGTGCTTATGGTGCTTGAACTGGAGGACGTTGTGGTGCTGATGGTAGTACTACTTATGGTACTGGCAGTCGAGCTGGTGGACGATGTGGTGCTTATAGTACTGATGGTACTAGCAGTTGAGCTGGTGCTGGAACTGGTAGACGATGTGGTACTGATGGTAGTGCTGCTTATGGTACTAGCAGTTGAGCTGGTGCTGGAACTGGTAGACGATGTGGTACTGATGGTAGTGCTGCTTATGGTACTAGCAGTTGAGCTGGTGCTGGAACTGGTAGACGATGTGGTGCTTATGATAGTGGTGCTTATGGTACTAGCAGTTGAGCTGGTGCTGGAACTGGTAGACGATGTGGTGCTTATGATAGTGGTGCTTGCAGTGCTGCTAGTGCTACTTGAACTTGTGGACGATGTAGTGCTGATGGTGCTGATGGTGCTGACAGTACTAGCAGTGCTGACAGTGCTGGCGGTTGTGGATGTACTGCTCAAAGTAGTTTCCGTGCTTGCGGTCGAAGCCGTAGACGATGAGGTGCTTGTGCTGATAACTGTGCTTGAACTGCTGCTGGTAGATGATGTGGTGCTTATCGTGCTGCCCGTGCTGGACGTTGTGCTGATAGTACTTACTGTACTGGCTGTGCTGGCTGTACTGCTGGTGCTGGACGTTGTGCTGATGGTACTTGTGGTGCTGGTACTCGTTTGACCAGTTGCTGGGACACTATTAAAATCTATATTGGTAACATGGAAAATATCATTGTCAGCATCAGGAACCCTAAGTATCAAATACCGAATATCTCCAGTGCGTCCTGTCCAATTAGGTGCAAACTCAGTCCCTGACGTATATGCAGAATCATAATACAATATCCCATCTGTGGCATATAGCTCCAATATAACAGCACCAACATGATCATGATAGATGGTCATCCCACCTGGTCTGTACCCAGACACCCACGTACCTCTGGACTGTAACTTCCCTCCACTCGCAGTAGCGTGAATATTAAAATTCCACTGAGTACCATCCCAAGACGTTTCAATCGCAGTGGCTGGATCTAATTGAGCAACTTCCCATTGATTATTGTCAAAGAAATTGCTTACTGTAGAGTACCATGTGGTATTAAGTGAAGGTCTCTCCGAACCCCCTAAATAATCACTTGATGAAAACTTCCTATGAACACCAGCTGGACTGGCAGAGTCATCAATCACAAGTATCAGTGCATTACCACTCGCCCAATCAGCCCTATCAACTACCGTCTGCAATATGGTAGAGAGTTCTGGTGTATTGTATTGGAGACCATCTACCCACTGTGGTGGATTCAGCCAATTAATCGCAGCGGTCAGGTCAAAAGCATCAAGGGTAGCCTTATTAGCAGGAGCATCTGGATTGTCAGCATCCACAAAATAACAATCGACATCCAACAGGGAGGTAGCCTGAGAATCAAACGCAGTGAATCGTATCCATGCGCTTCTGATCGTAGCTCCCTGTGGGATAGTCACATTAGGAAATCTTATGTATGCTTTTGTCATTATTTTTTCCTATACAACAACTATATCCAACCTAGGCTTGTAATCCGGATTGCCATCCTCATAATCAAGGAAAGTGGCGAACCGAGTCTCGGGATAATCTGGAACATAATTCAATGTAAATTTAAGAAGCACACTATTACCAGGTGTCCACCCAGGACGGTTTACAATTTCCTGGATAATAGAAGCTATATTTGGAGTGGTCGTAGGTCCATTAGAAACTATATCGTCTGGATCAATCGTCCATACTGCACTAGCAGTAGTTGTAACTATTGCTTGAAACGCGGACACTGAAAGAGGGTATGCCCCAGTGTCCGCATCTTCTCCTTCAATTACCATTTGAAAGGGAATGCCAGACCAAGCACCATCCCAATCTGGGTCTCCATAGAAAGTTACATACGCTTCAGCAATACTCGCTCCCTGGGGGATATTAGGAATACGGAATCTGCACCAGCCCTCATTATTCCATTGTTCGTGTATAACATAATTCCAGAAGCTTCCAAACATTAGTCTGCTACTATACCAAATAGTCCAGAGATCATGAGCAGGAGGTAAAGTTGGTGGCTGGCGAATGGCGTTCCTTATCCAACCATCATCTGCATTGGAGAAAGAGAAATAAGCATAGGCATCATAATAAGTGTAATCCCTGCTTGCTACATCACTATATGTCCAATACTGTTTGTACGCCCTTGCTCGTATCTCTTGGCTTTCAGAGATTGTAAAAGGTACAGAATATAAAGTATCAGTTTCGTCTGGATCGCTGCCATCCGTTGTGTAATAAACAGAAGCATCAGTTGGATAGACACGAATCGAACAATCAAAATCCCCAAGTTGGAAAGTCTCAACAGGCATAATTATTGGAAGATCGAGCTTCTCAGGAACTATCCAAGATACTCTGAGACATGCTTTCTCTAATCCTCCTCTATGCTCTATAGCAGACCACAATCTGTATGAACTGCTACTATCATCTATAGCGGTAAAGAGTACATTATTACCACTCACCCAATTTCCCCTGCTAATTATTGTCTGCAATATGGTAGAGAGTTCTGGAGATTGATAAATATAGTTGTCCCTCCACTCTTGAATATCCTCCCACGATACTGCACTTGTCAATGATCGACCATCGAGATCAGCCTTGTCTGATGGTGCGGAAGGGTTGTCAGCATCTTCAAAATAACAGAGGACATTGGTATCTATTCCATCAGCAGGGGCATACCCAGTAAATTCGACCACAGCTTTTGTTATCCTGCTATTATAAGGAATAGTCACATTGCGAAATAATATAAATCCTGTGTTAGCCATTATGCCGTAGTGGTAGTCGTTGACGTGGTTGAAGTAAATAGGTCTCCAGTATAATTCCCTATTACATTTGCCACCGTTGTATTGTAAAAATTAGCACCTTGAGTATACCCATCATCATTCATTGCTGATGGGTAGAATGTTCCAGAAGCAGAAGAAGAGGAAACCTCAAAGGAAGCAGTAATAATAAATCTACCCCTCTCGTCCTGCTCCATATCCATTATTCTAAATTGATCGGTCTCACTCTCAATCAGTCCTAAGAATCTCCTGTCCAGCTCATCTCCAGAAGTGAATCTGAAATCAATAACATCACCTCTCTGGAGATCAGATAAATAATGACCACCTGAGAATTGCAGCACTAATCTTGGAAAGTCATTGTCATCCAACAACCAACTGAGGACTCTTCCAGCCTGTATTGCATTATTTATAAATGGAAAATTTATGGGTTCTGATTCGAGTGTACCAAATATAGCAATACTTTGCGAGGATGTTTCCTTGACTATCTCCCTGTATGATTCGATGTCACTTTCAAAATCACCGATCCAATGCTTGTAATAATTCCCAACATAAGTATTAAGCACCTCTGATCTTGGTGAGTACGACACCTTAATTGAACTGAGATCGATTCTTTGCTTATCTATCGTTTTGACAGTAGTGGAAGAAACCGGCACACGGACAAGATGGTGTTTTCCTGATTCCCAAAACTCTAAAGACTTGCACTGAAACGCAACACTTGCCAAGAAGTCCCTAACATCAGGCAACTCTTGAAGGACGATTGATAGAGATACAGAATCGGCGGTATATAAAGTACCAGAAGCGTCGTATGAAGTTGAATCTATATTATCCGCTATGGTCAGCCCACAGTAATTGACAAGGAAATGTTTCAGAATGTAGTCTGGTCTTTCGATTAAACTTCCTTCTGTACCATAATCTCCAGAAGCATCTGCCTGCCAACCCTGAACATCGATTGAAACCCTTCCCCCTATCACTGTATCAGCTACGGAGTTACCAGTTAATGTGACAGTACCTGTCTTAGTTGCCTCACCCGATTTGCCAGCTGATCCTAATTTGACAACACCTGTGGCTGGAGCTGCGACTACCTCGCTATGTGATATTTCTACCCAGGCTTCCCTTATTACAACCATACCTGCACCACCAGAACTTGATAGAATCACCGTTCCAGTTAATGCATTTATCTGTGCCCAAGTCAGGCCGAGTGAACGCCAACCACTTCGTAGCGTGCCTTGTCCAGCAGCACCAAAAGTAGAAGTGATAGACAAACCATGCCAAGTAAATGTCGCCCTCATACCTGTATTCTGATAAGTGATGATCATACAGATACGACAAGAAGATGGTGTTCCTGGACCTAACTCATAAAAGGATTTACTAAGTTGGATACCACAACCAGCATAGGACATATTTACATAACTGCTTACTGATCCATCACTTAGATTATACCTGCTACTATTTTGGTCATAAGCCCTTTCATCTATATACCCACCCCCAGTAGATATATCAACAGCATTTTCCATACTCCATATATAATATCCATCACCACCATGCTCATGTTCCCCAGTATCAACACTAATGCTATCAGTTACACCTATATTATCGTCTACATCTATGGTGTCCTCTATTGAAAGATTAACTTGTGGAGAGATAGACGGGATGGTATTGAAGACAACTACAGCCTTACCAGGATAGCTTGCATGTTCATCCCCAGTCTGTCCTGTGTATATTGTGTACAAACTGCTATCTTGTAAAATATTTTGTCCGTTATCACGATGGACAACATAAACAGCATCGATTGAATTGGCAGCATGATCAAGGACATAAAAGTATTCTGATTGTATTTCAGCAACAGTGGCACCAGCATAATGGATATCCGCATCGGTATCGTTCGCCGCCCTCACACACCCTATGAATTGGTTACCACTTGTATAAACATAAGTAATTTGCTCCGTGTCAATCTGGATGGTACCTCCACCAGCTGGGAATCCAGAAGCGTCGGTAACATTTATTACAGTTATTCCAGCATTGATGTCTTCCGATAAGGTTGTCATCTCTCCTGCATCGACAGCCCTCATGGGAACTCTCTTAGCGGCTCCATACACGATGGGAAGAATCTTGCCCCAATCATCAGGGTCGGCGCCTGCATAAGTGTCTTGGTCACAAATCTCTACCGACAGCTTATTCATTACAGATATTTCATAACTGGTACAGTTGACAGTGACCCGTTCACGCTCCATGTCAATATCTTCAACTGTTCCAATGAACCGAATTTCAAGGTCTTCAGCAGCACTGGCACCTTCATACGTTTCATACAGTGTGACTTTGGAATAGATCGGATCATAATCAGCAAACAAGGAAGTGAATGAATCAGCCCCACCTATGGTAATTGTATTGTCAACCGTGAAGTTAAACTCACCAGGGTCTCCTGGCTTGCCATCTACACCTACTTGACCATACCTTATCTCACCATAATGCAGAATGAGTGGCTCATATATCTGGCTGTTAAAGGTATTCTCAGACCCAGCACTGCCAAAAATCCTGTCACACAAATACAGAGTAAGCCCATCAAACTCTATTTTTATAAGTCGAATAGGTGATACATGTGGATTATCAACTGCGGTCTGGTTGAAGGCACTGTATGTTCTCATAGTATTTCCAGCAGTTCAAATTGTTTGGTTTGTTGCTGCTCAGTTGGGAAGATTCCTCCTGGCAATCCTTTGAATCTGCCCAGCCAATAGTTGTCTTCATGATCCTTAATATAAAACGGTTTAGAGTTCTCATCCAAATAAGATATAGCTGTACGCCAAGTTGCTAATAGAGTTGGGGTGAGGAAGACAGAATACATCCTTCCTTTTCTAACATCTCCAAGCTTCGTTGATCTCTCGCAGCCTCCCAGTGTCTCTTCCCAAAGCACATTGTCAATATCCAACTCTTCGGGCGCCTCATCGAAACGAACTTGGAACTCATAGCCATAACCCATATATATTTCAGTACAATATGGATTAACTGCACTGGTAACCACTAATCGCAAATATCTATGAGCGGATGTTTCGGTAGAGACTTTGACAATCTGGAGATTATCCCCCTGAGTCCAACCAGTCACTAAGTCATACCAATTGGAATCATTGTCAGAGTACTCCCAACTCATTACTCTCCCATTGAAATTGTGCTTATCAATTATGAGTGTGTCTACCAGTAGGTTATCCGACGCTCCTTGATCGATATGGAACGTGACAGTAGCAGTAGCAGTGTATTTCCAATAGAAGTCTATGGAGTTATCGTACAGGCGCTCCTCTGGGTACCCCGAATCTGGACTCCCTGTGACTGTTACGGCAGCTCCACTTTGATTGAGAACATTGTAGGTATATAGTTTTATCTTTGCCATTAGCGTTTACCCCATCTTGAATCTAAATCTGTCAATGCCCTTTGAATTTCAACAGCCGCTGTCCTCATAGAACTTCTATCCCCAGTAAGGAATTTAGGCTGCAAGTAAACATTGATTGCCCTGGCTGGCTCAAAGTTAGAAGCTGATGCCACCGACCCACCCCCAGCAAAAGCTTGGACTGGACCTGGTTGATACGTTGCCCTCTTTATTATCCCACCAATCTTCTGAGCAACAGTGCTTCCAACATCTTCGCTTGCCATTTTCATATTATTCAAAGCAGAGAAGACTCCCTCTCCATACTTTTTGACTGCTTCCTTTCTGACTACATACTCACCTGGTTCTAAGAGGGCTTTTACTTTATCTCCACCACCATACCCTCTCAGTCTGCCACCAATGTCAAATGCGCTTCTGATGGCTCCACCAAGCTTTCTTTTGATCAACCCACCCCATCTCTCGGTCTCAATATCTTCTGCTACATCAGCCGCCTCATCATCAACTGTTCTCTTTTCGGATTGGGGTGGCGCCTCCACGTGTTTATACTTAACCGTCAGGGTAATTATTTTACTTTTCAGGGCTTCCCAATCATCCTTAAACTCGCTTGTTATATCATACATTTCCTTCATGTTTCTTAGTGATTCTTCCATTTCTAATTTAAGTTCAAGGGAGTTGAGGTTCTCTACTTTCTTGTAAAGATCAACTAGTTTCGTATCCACCTCAACTATACTGTCTCCAATTTCCCTTATCGCTTGTTTCTGCTTCGCAGCACTTTCCTTAAGTCCACCTTCCTGTTCATTATACAACTGAAGTAACAAATCTTTGGCCTCTACCTGAGTATCCATAAGGGTCCGAACTACCTCTCCTTTTGAATCCTTTACTTCCCTTGCAAGGTTCTCAGCTAATTTTATCGCTTCCTCATAAGTCTTTTGGTCCTGTGTTTCTATCGCTTTATTAAATAATAGTTGTACTTCCTGACGGTCATCCAACCATTTCTCTTCATCAGTCATAATGAGCTGGTTGATTGCTCTTAGAGACTCACGGCGGTTTTTGCCTAAATCGGCAATATCTTTTTCTGTGTCCTTCAGTGCTTTTTTGGCTTCCTTCATTTGGGTGTTGAGTTGGGACTTAAGGTCCTTATACATCTTTTCATTAAGTTTGGTTATTTCTTTTACAGTCTGCCTTTCTAAATCTGTAAGGACTTTGTTCCTACTTGTCCCAAGCCCAGTCAGTGATGCCTCTCTATCGGCAGCAATTTTTGTCATCTGTTTAGAGAATTCCTCCTCCACCTTAATCAGTTGATTCTTACTCTTAGTCGCCTCATCGTATTCCCTAAGATAGGCGTTGATTGCGTTTGTAGTTCTCTTATCATAGGATGCTTCTTCCTGATCTACTGCATATTTATTCGTAGCAAGAATGGCATCAACTTTCTTTTCTTCAATCTTGACTTCCTTATCCGCTTGTTCTTCATATTCCCTTAACTGCTCTGCCCGAAGAACAGCACGACCAGCAGTTATCTCCGCATCAGTAGCTCCTAAGACTTTAGCAGTCTTTTCCCACGCAGCCTCTTTCGCCACTAAGTCCTTTGCAAATTTAACAAAGTCTACTTTCCTATTGACGTCCATATCTTTATACATATCTTTGAAGAAGGTTGGTAAGTCTTCAAAAGTTTCTTTCCACTCTTCCTTCTGCTCTAAAAGGGTGCGTGACACTTTCGATAAAGCTTCATTTATAGCGTCCACACCTTGTGGATCAATTTTCATATTTGATAGGGTTTCCAGTTCCTCTATGATACTTTCAATATTTCTTGACCCTCCAGCTAACGTATCTAATCCCCTTGCGGCTCGAACAAATGCGTCCCTTTGAGCGTCGGTAAGGCTTACAATCTTCTTGGAATCCCCTTCATAGCTGCCTGCAATTTCACTGATTCTTCCTTTTACCCCATCCCAAAACTCTTTGATCTGTTCTCCAAGAAACTCAAACGATTCTACAAGTTTAGCAGTAATTGGACTTAGTTCTCGAAGCTCATCTCCCAATGTCTTGGCACCCTTAGCTGTTGAATCTATCATAATATTTCCAACCTTATTAAGGGTTTTCCACATATTGTTCAACCACCCAATGGTGTCATATTGCACACGATTCCAGACTTCCAGCCAGTATTTTGTCCTCTCTATCTGCTTGTTGTATTTTTCAATCAAGACGATATTTGCCCTGACGCTTTTTTCAAGTTCAGTTTTCTCTAAATCCCTAATAGCTTGGACATTATCCTCTAAAGAGTCTGTATTCTCATCTATTGATATATCAAGTTTAACATAATCCTTTTCTAATTCTTTCAGAGCAACTTGGAACCTCTCAATCAAATGAGCATGTTGCTTTGTTACGTCTATGTCCTTATTCTTCTTATCAACTAACTCCTCTAACTTTGTACGGTACAGGCTAAGAGTCTGAATAACGGTCTGGGTTTTGGTATCAAACTTTTCGAGTTCCTGAATCTCAACTTTGATAGAATTGACAAAATGCCTCGTAATAGTCAAAACGGCACCAACCACTACCCCAATCCCACTGAAGGCGCGGACCAATTTTATTGCACCAAGTGCGAGTTTACCAAGTGAGGTTGCTGCCGTCACGGCCGTCCCACTGGCACCTATAAGAGCTCCAGTCAGTACACCTTTTATGGCCCTACCAGCAAAGCCTATACCAAGCACTAAAACTCTAAAAATTTTAATGACTCCACCAATGGCAATTGTCCACCCAGCAAACGCCAACACTACTTTGCCCACATCAGACGAAATAAAATCGGCAACCGCTTTAGCTGTAGCCCTAAGTGCATCCACTAATAATTTAAGAGCATCAGTCAGTCCAGCCTCCCCAATCGCCACAGCCACCAACTTCATTCTGTCTGCCAAGTTCTTCAGCTTTACCCCAAGACCTTCCATCTGTGTCTCAGCCATGCGGGCAGAAGATCCAACCTCCATTGTGAACTCAATCATCTTCTCATAATTACCACTTGCGACTGCTTTCGCCAGAATTGCCGCAGCCTGGGCACCTCTGAGACCAAAGAGTTGATAAGCTTTGGCCATATCGACAAGGCCAGTCTCTGAATTGATCAACACAGGAATCAAATTCTTCAATGCATTAGACCAGCCTTGGGTAGCTGGGTTGACTCTTTCAAGCGCAATGCCTTGTTCTTTGAACTCTTCTCGGAGCTTTCTGTTTGGTGCCAACAGTCTCGCCATCACCTGCCTAAGACCAGTACCAATAGTACTTGCTCTAAGACCATGATTAGCAAGAACCATCATACTCGCAGCAGTTTCTTCGATACTTAAACCAGCTTGGGCAGAAGCAGCACCAACGAAGTTGAACGCAATACGCAGTTTGTCAATGGTTAATTTTGATCTATTGATAGCATTTGCCATTACGTCCGATACTCTTGCAGACTCGACAGTACTAAGACCGAACGCCCTAATGGCAGTGGTTAACAGATCAGAAGTGACACGAAGATTGGACAGAGTACCGGTTGCTAAGTTGGCGACCGACGACATTGACTGCATAGCTTCTGTGACACTAAAACCCGCCTGACCCAGAAGTACCATACCTTCTGCAACTTCCCCAGTTGAGAACTTTGTCTCAGTCGCTACTTTCTTTATTACTTCACCCATACCGAGTACTTCGGCGTCGGTAGATTTGGTGATCGCTTGCAAGTTTTTGAGGGCTTGGTCGAAGTCGATAATCTCTTTGGTACCCGCAGCAAGCCCTTTTGTGATTGCTCCTATGGCTAATCCAGCAGCAAAGAATGATGCGGTGGTCTTAGCAGCCATTCCCACATTAGTCAAAGCCTTCCCCATAAAACCCATTTGGGCTGCAAACCCTTTGGTGCTCTTTGCTGTCTTATCCATCGACTTGCCCATCTTATCGACGGAACCAGTCGCAGTAGCAAACCCCTTTGTTTGTTTACCAACTGAAGCCATGGTAGCGTTCAGTTGCCCAACTTTCCTTTTCATCAAGTCAATCTTGGAGATGAATTGCTGAATGTTGGCTGTAAACAGAGTACCTAATGTTAATGACCGATCAACCATGATCTTATCCTATCCAAATTTGAGTTTATGTTTCCCCATCATTTGTCTTGTTAGTTCTTCCCTTTCTTCTTTTGTCAATTTTTCATATTCCTCTGGGGATTGAAACTCAGGAACGGCTTTTGTTTTTGTCTTCCCTTCCGGCTTCTTTCCTGACACCTCGTTCAGATTTACTCCTTGAAGACCAGCTTCAAAAACCATTCGGTTGTACAGTCGTTCTTGATAATCTTCGAACAACACTTCTATTTGGCCTTGGGTGACACCACCTTCCTTGTACGCTTTACAATAGATGTCGGCGAGCTTGTATCCATAGACTTCGCAGATGGTTGTGACAACTGATTCAAAACTAACTCGCTCCAATTGCTCTCCCCTTCCCTCTGGAAGAGGCTTAGCAAGTTTTTTAATGGACCCTCATAGTTTGTTTTATAGACATAGGACACAACATTTACCAACTGTGAGTTTGTCATATCGTCAAGGAGCTTTTCTGGCTCTTCGTCACAAATGAACCCGATGATTTTACCGATGTTCTCCTCTATAATCTCCAACACTTTCTTGAAGAAAACAACAGTGGAATCCTCATTCCCAGCTTCAATAGCGACCATCTCCTTGAACACACTCTCAATGATAGAAGTCAGTTTCAGTTGGTGCCCAGCAGATAAAGGATAAAATGTTACTTTCCTAAGATAGCGGACACCAACATCAATGTCCGCTATCTCTGGATTAATTTTTCCTTTTTTATCTATCTTTTCTGGCATCGTTACTCCTCCTTTTTCAGGATTATTAAGTTGTGGTTGTAGTTGTGGTGGTAGTAGTAAACCCAGTGCCGTCATCCCAAAGAATCTGGCCAAGAGGTTTATCATCCCAACACACATTACCGGGATTGCTTGCATCGGTGATTCCACTATCAGCCCGGTTGGACTGAATCGCAATAGCGACCGCTGCCGGCTCTTCTTCTGCAAAGTCCATCTCGATAGAAGCTGTCACCTGTGCCCTTGGAAAGATGATGTTCATTGTATTCACACCATCAGGGTAGGTGTAGATGGCCTCCACACGAAGAACAGTGGGGGTGGCAAGAGTGCCAAGCGCAACTTTCCCAACGTGGGCTTGTGTGTAATTTGCCGGATCCAACCCCTTTGCAAGAGCCATATTCGCTGGCGTGATCTCTTTAAATGCACATTCAAGACCAGCCGACTCTCTCAATGGGTAAGTCGCATCTTCAAGCATTGGAAAACCTGATTCTAACTTAAAGTACTCAGCAACGCCACTAAATTTCGTGTTTGCAAGAGCACCAATAGAATCAGAGGCTGCCAAAACCGGGTGCTGCTTTGTGATGTTCGCTGCCGAAGCACCAACCCTAATCTGGGCAAGTCCCAACGCTATCGTGGTGGTATCTTTTGTCAAAGGACCTGTACGAGTTGTCATAATACCTCACCTCCTTTCATAGTTTAATAGTTATTCATGCCAGAATCTTCGGGGTTACCCGATTGCAACACTTTCCTTAACGGTTTCCTCTTTCTGAGGAGTTGGAAAGAAGTTAAGAACATTCCAATGGTCTGGATGTCTTATTCTGCACGACTTCCTCAAACATCGTATCCTAACTGATCCATGTATCAGCATACGAACAGGTGCAATCATTTCAATGGGAGTTGGGTTCTCTCTGTCTTCAGGGATTGGTCTCCCGAAAGAGAAACTCCAAAGTCCATTGGGCATTCTTTCTATCAAAATCTTACCACACAGTGAGCAACGCACAAACATTTTTTTAGCCATAGGTTACACCTTCGATGCAGTCCTTAGTCTTACATGTAAAATTTTGAATTTCGTTTCATCTTCTGCTTCCATCCTTGCCGATTCAGTAATTTCATCGATCATTAACGAGCCAATAAGTGTCCAAGCGTTGGTAGCATGGCTCTGGTACAACGGGATTCTTCTCATTGTATCGGTCTTGGTAGTATCTATCAAGAGATCAAAAACAGTGTCTCTTACTTGGCTAAGTTTATGCCACTCATTATCTTGTCTAGTGCAACAGTAAATGTCAAGCATAATGGAGGACATGTCTCCAATGACCATATCGTTCAAAGTGAACGACACCCACCGAGTCACATCCGTTCCTTGTAAGTTTGGAGCGGACAATGCCCTATCAAAAGACAAGGAATAGGACAGGTTGTCGATGAAGTATTTCTTGATACTGTCCCAAATATTGGATTCTCTTCCTGTAGCGTCAAGAGTCATCTGCTGTCCCCTTCTTTAATTTCTTTTAAAATTGATGCTAACATCTGATTAAATTCCGTCGGTACGCTTAGGGAGTCGTCGGTGACCGAGTCGGAATATACTTTAACATACAAAGGCATGCACTTTTCGAAAAAGTCGAGTAGGGACTGTGTGTCCTCTTTTGATATTTCGATCTTGACGCATATCTGTCGTGGTATTATGTCAACTATCTTCATGCAATGCCTCTCTAACTAATATACCTTCCTGTGTTTTCTCTTTGATCTTTTTTTCCAGCAGAAACCGTTTGAGCCATCCGCTGAGTTCATAGTTGTAGATAAGGTCAAGAAGCTGGGACACAATTACCCAATATCCGAATACCAGCCCATATCTCACCTTGCCATCTTCCACATTTTCCATCTTCTCTCTGATGACTAAGTTCATTTCTCTGGACCATATTCCCCACTTGACATCGGTTCGTCGGATACGTCCTACTGAATCCTCAAACTTCTCATCGATCAAGTCAATGAATTCTTCTGGTGTATAGTTGATGTAATCGGTCATCTCCATTCTCCCATTAGTTTCCTACGGGCTTCAGCGAGTTGTGTAAGTGCCTTCCCTCCAGAATATTCGACAAGGGTTGGTCTGAACAGTGGTCGAGATGGCTGTCCTGCTCTCCCATATTCCATCCAATGGGCATACTGAGCAATTGGTATTTTTCTTCCTCTGTTTCCTTTTCCTAACCAAGATTTGCCACCTGAGTCATACACACCAGCTGGGATGCCACCAAACCAACCCTTTTGCTTCTTCTGAGATTTTATACTTGCTACTAAATCCCCACTAAGGACCCAAAAACTTCCAATCGATTTGAACACTCCATATTTCCAATCTGCATATCTTGGATTATATGATCGGTAGGTACCATTGAATCTCCCAGAGTGTATGTTTTTCCGTATCTCATCAATGTAGTCGATGGACATCCTTCTCGGAAGATTTTCCTTTTCGGACATGGCTTTAGCTCGCAGCCTATCGACTGCTCTCATCCATCGATTATACTGATAGGAGACGAATCTTGCTTGTATTATCATGTTCTTTCACCCACCCATCTAATACAGTTTCCCTCTTTTCCCAAAGACAAAGTGGCCGACAGTCATCGACCAAGAATATGTTTTTCCTAAACATCCTTTTTCTCCAAGTGGCTTCTTCCTCTCCTTCTTTCTTATACAAGATCAAAACTTCGAGATCAGAGAAAGAAAAGAAGACAGGGAGCGCACCCTTCAAACCAGCATCTATGTATTCATTATCCCAAAACACGCCGAACCAGTCATCCTTTTTATTATAGCTGTTTATCTCAGCACAACTCAAAACAGGTACTACTCTGAAGCCACCATCAATCCCAGCAAAGGAAGCGATTGTCTTCCTCACATCTGCGTTCTCAGCATAGGAAGGGATGATAAATATAGTCAGCATATATGTCTTCTGTCTATCGGCTCCGGGTCTTTCACGGTTTGGTCAATATAAATACTCACACAAATGATTTTATTACAGGCTGGACACAAATAATTTTGCTGTGTCTCACCTAATGCTACACAAATTGGTTCACCACAAGCTGGACAAGAAAAACAATCTTGATAGGGCATTGCGAACCTCCTCGCAACTCTTTTGAAATAAAAGCCTCTTGCTTTCATTATAGAT
>Ga0307380_10007413_pt1 | contig 14282 bp, 10 predicted proteins | sample UN3MG_FD_202239 | JGI IMG/M metagenome (GOLD analysis project Ga0307380, IMG submission 202239) | Soil microbial communities from Risofladan, Vaasa, Finland - UN-3 | ecosystem: Environmental > Terrestrial > Soil > Coastal area > Acid sulfate soil | place: Finland: Risofladan, Vaasa | collected... | reverse complement strand
CACTCCTATCTCCCCCGCCCCTCGGCAGGAATTCCCCCGCCCCTGCCGAACATGCGATGGAATAAGTCTCTTCGGACCTCCCTACGCAAACGACGCTGAGGTGACCCAGAATGCCATTGCCTACAAATCCTCTCCGTGCTTATCTGGCCGCCTTCCGCATTCCCCAACCAGCTGATCTCCAAGGCGACCGCCCGTATCTCGAGGCTCTCGATTGGGCGCAGACCTTCCGTCCCCTCGCGGACAGGTCCCATCGCTGGGCCTGTGATTATGCTCTCGAGAACTACCGCCGACTCGAGGCCACTGCTGACTATCTCGACGCCAAGGCTGAAACACTAGTGCGTCACGTTGGTGCCGGCGCGGCTGTCCTCATCAGCGGCCTTACCTTCCTGGGTAAAGCCGACCTGACCTTGGCGCTATTCCTGGTCCCCGCTGCCTTCTGCGCTTTGCGCATTATGCAGATGGCCATCGTCCTGCGGAGCCCGCAGCTCTTTGTCATGCCTCCAGCCGCTAAACCGGCGATCGAATACGCCGATTCGTACGCAACCCAGGAGGAGGCCCAAACGCGATTCGCTGCGCAGTTTCATGCCGCCGCAAAGGGCTTGGAACTCACCATAACGCGCAAGGGAGAAATCCTCAGTCGCGCGTCCACCCTTCTCCTGCCCACGCTCTATCTGCTATTCTTGCCTCTGGTCATCCTCGTCGTCCGCGCCCTTCTCGACCCCTGACGACCCCTCGAAGGACGCCCGTTTGACTCCCCCGGTCGTCCTTCCGTATTGACTCCTGCGGCGTCGTGTCCCCCGCTGGATTGCGCGGCTCCGCTGCCGGAGTCTCTACTGGAGTAGTCGGCGACTCCTGCGGGCTCTGCGAATCACCACCGCTATCCGGTTTCTCATCTGCCATCTTTCCCCTCCCTTCGTCCAGATCACCCCGACCTTCTTCGACTGGTCCCCTAGGTTTCCCTCTTCACCCCACCCATGTACGCTTCCCCAAGCATTCTCCACCAGCAGGCATCCCAGGCGCATTTGTCGAACATCTGATATAACATCATGCCGCGCCAACCATCCTCTTCAGACGACCTTTCCCGCGACGACGACCAGCTACTGCTCCTCGGCGCTTTTCTCCCACTTCTCGACGACCTTGCCCCCATCGTTGCCTCCATCCGTGACGCCCAGGGCATTGAACCCCCCGCAACTCTTAAACAACGTGACGACAACCTGCAAAACCATCCGCCACGAACCATTGAGCCTCACGTTCTCCAAGCCCTACATCGCGTCACCTGGACCGGCCCCTTCACCTTCCTCAACATCGTCGCCAACCCCGCTTTTACCACCAAAGCCCTTTCATCGTTTCTCCCCCCACCAGCCGCCCAGGCCGTCGCTGCCTTTATCGACAGCCTCACACTTCACGACCTCATTTACCCCACCCTTGCCCGCTCACTGGCTCGTTACATCGTCGTCGGCCCCATGGAGCTTCCACAGCCTTTGCCACGCGAAGCCCTCGGATCCGTCTTCGCGATTCCCTTCCTCGGCGACTATATGATCGGTGCCATCGCCAATCGCCTCAGCAACCCTCGTACACTCGCCACCAGGTTAATCCAAGCCTCCACCGCCGTCTTCCGACGATTAGGGCACCCCGCCCGCCGCCGCGTTCCCAGCCGACTCGCACGCGACGCCTGGGTTCACTGCACGTACGAAGAACTAAAGGCCAACCGCGACGCCACCCTCGCAGCTGCTCAAATCATGGATGAACAACAACGTGAGACCAATCGCTACGTTGCCATTGCTGAACTCCACTGCGAGCTCTTTCCCGAAGAGGCCCAAGGCCTCCCCGATTCAGACGAGCGGGACGCCTATGTCGCCCGCCTAGCCCATAACCTCCGCGTCGCTCACAAGCGCTTCAGAGACCGTCTCTCTCAAGCGCTCCCAAAACCGCCGGACACCCCCACCGCCTAACAGATAAGCGGACTTAACTGTTAGGACCCCCCACCCTCCGCCCTGTAAGGTTTACTCAGCACGTATTCAGACGTGCGCCTTGGCAGAAGCGGCAATGACCGAAGATCTCGACCTTGACTATCAGCCAGTACCCACAGACGACGCGCAGCAGCGCCTCACCCGCGCCCTGGACATCCTGCTTGCCGCTGCCCAACGTCCACGCCTCGCCAACAAGGGGGAGCACGTTGATCGACACGATTCAGCTGAAGTTCCCACGAATTCCGACGCCAGACCAACTGCATGACTACTGGCAGACGATCTCCCACACGGCCCCTAATGCCGCCGTGCCCCGGCTGAAGTACGTCTACAACACCCAACCCTCAGACGGCATTGCTCTCAAAGCCACCTACCTCCCCCAGGACTACGAGAACCAGCCCATGCTGCTCCTCGAGCTTTCCTTCCCCAAAGCCCTATGCGGCATCAACTGGCCGATGATCCCGGACATAGCCTCTGCCATCCATGCTGTCGACTCCGCCATCGCCCGCCTCCCTGGCCTGCCGCCCATCAACACCATCGGCACTGGGGTCGTCACTCGGCTCGACGCCTGCTATAACTACCAGGTCGGCGGCAATCTCCAGCACTATCTTCGCGCGCTCTCCCGCCTGGAGTACCCCCACCGGCAAACCGTCCCCTTCATGGGCACCGGCGTCGAGTACCGCTCCATCCTATGCAAGACCAAGTTCTACGACAAGCTCCTCGAGACGGCGAAACAACATGTCGACTTTGACCTATACCCACCCCCCGGCACCCTCCGCCACGAAACCACACTACGGGGAGCCCGCGACGTAGCCCACAAAGTCTTCTCCCGTTCCCAATACCAAATAAAGCTACAGGACATCCACCCCGACGACGTGATAAATGTCCTAGTCAAGGACCTCCGCCATCTGGGCATTGAGAACTGCTCCTTCGCGACCGCGGACCTCGCACTGCAGCGCCTGTGCGCCTACTACGGCAATATCAAGGGACCCCGCCTCTATGGCATCTACTCCGCCTGCCAAGACCGCCGCAAGTGCGACATCGCCGCCGAGACCCACATGCAGAGGCACAGCGTCAACCGCCTGCTCCGCCAAGTCCGCGCAGCCGGGATAGCCCCTGCCGCCTCCGAGGCGGAATCATTGCCTCCCCTTCAAATCATCTGGCCTCCGCAAGACGACTCTCCCCTTGCTCCTCGCAGGACTACCCCCGCCTTCGAAGAATCCTATCCCTTGATTCTCACAACCGAAGCCAACCACCACACCCGCCGACAGTCCGAAATGTCGCCCCAGAGGCCCACACGATGACGCAAGAAGATCGCGTGTACCACCGCCACGAAGTCGTCCAGCATTGGCCCTCAACACCCCAAGGCCACGGGCTTTTCGGACATGGACAAGCACCTCTTTTCGCGGACGGTGATGGCCAGCTGCTATGGACCGGATTCAGGTATTACACCAATCCCTACGACTCCAGCGACAAGGGCTCCTGGGTCCCTACCTCACTCCGGACCGGGGCCTTCCCCTCTATTGCCTACAAGTGCGACTACTGCGATGGTGTAGTCCAACCCACAATCATCAAAGTCCACCGCCCGGTTCCACCAGGCGCACGAGATCTCGGCTTGACGGATCAGATTCGTGGCGCACTCTGCGTCCAGTGCGGCAGACCCTTCTGGGTCAATCGGCGCCAAGCCACCGAGAACTGGGCAGATGTCTATTGGGAACCCTACGGCCCCTTGGAGCCCATGTTAACAGCATGCTCCTCTTGTGGCCTTCCCCTATCCGCCGGCGACGCATGCTGCGCGCTCTGCATGCAGTACGGGGGTGCACCTCATCCTACCGCCGAAAGGTACTACCACCAAGCCTGCTTGCCCTCACAGCTCACCGACGTACCACCCGGTCTAGAGCGCTCGATCCCCCCTCGACGCGGATCAGGATGCCTCAGCATCTTTCTCCTCAGTCCCCTTGTTCTGCCCATCCTTCTCGCACTAGCTTGCCGAATACACCAGAAATGACCTCCGACTCACACATCCCACAAACCTGTCCCCAAGTCCTAGTGATACTCTCTGGACTTGGGCGGCGCGCGCCTGCCGGGGCCGGGGCGCGCCTTGCCGCCGTAGCCCTCTCCCCCTCGCTTTCCCGCCCGCCTGAACAGCCTGCGTCGAACTCGCCTCAGCCGGGTCAAGCCGCCGCGCAAAGAGTGCCCCTGCACTGCGTCCGGGTTCCCCACTTTGCGCGGCCCTGCGGCTGCGGGCTTGACCTGCGCCGAGTTCTCCTCTTCCCGGAACCGGCGGGCGGGAAAGGCTGCTCCCCCTCTCCCACGATACCGCCAGGAGACATGCCATGAGCGCTTACATCTACGCCCGAGTGTCCTCCGAGACCCAGGAGAAGCACCAGACCATCGAGAGCCAGCTAGCCGAGCTTCGGCGATACGCCCAGGCCCACGACCTTGCCATCGCCGGAGAATTCGTTGACGACGGCTACAGCGGCACCCTGCTGGCGCGGCCCGGTCTCGACGCGCTGCGCGACAAATCGCGGCAGCGCGTCGCCGAGACCGTGCTTTGCCTCTCGCCCGACCGCTTGTCGCGCACCCTCGTCCACCTCGGGATTCTCCTGGAGGAGTTGCAGAAGAACGGGACCCGCGTGGAGTTCACCAACCAGCGGCTAGATGACACTCCCGAGGGTACGCTGCTTCTCCAGATTCAAGGCGCGGTCGGTGAGTACGAACGCGCCAAGATCCTTGACCGCACCCGCCGGGGCCGCTACCACAAGGCCCGCAACGGCGCCTTCATTGGCGGAGTCGCAGGCTACGGTTACACCTACGTGCCAGCCAAGAACACAACCCCTGCCCATTGGGAGATCAACGAAGCCGAAGCCGTCATCGTGCGCGACATCTACGGCCTGCTGATCGAGAAAGAGCTTACCCTTGCTGCCCTTGGCCGCGAGCTTGAGACGCGCGGCATTCCCACCCGCAAGGGCAACAAGCGCTGGTGCCGCGCCGCCCTGCACAAGATACTGACGAGCGAAGCCTATATCGGGACTGCCCACCTCTTCAAGACCTTCCCTGCGGCCCCAGAGCGCCCCAGGAAGGCCGTTCAATACCGGAAGAACCCCAAGACCAGCCGAGGCCATCGCGAGCGCCAGGAATGGGTTCCTATCCCCGTTCCGGCCATGATTGACCGCGAGACATACGACCGCGCCCAGGCCATCCTGCAAAGGAACGCCCACCTCGCCACCCGCAACAACAAGCGGCACCCCTACCTGCTGCGCGGGCTGGTGAAATGCGGCACCTGCGGCAAGCCGTATATCGGCGGTTGCATCGGCGGCTACACCTACTACAGCTGCACGCGCGGCCCCCACCGCACCCTTGACTGCAAATCGCGCTACGTCCGCACCGACCGCATCGAGCCCTCAACCTGGGAGAGCATTCGCCGCCTGCTCGACGACCCCGACCTAATCCTTGAGCAGTTCGAGAAGCACACGGCCAGTCACGCCGCCACCCGCGCCCACGCCCAAGCCAAGCACGCCAAACTTGAGCGCCAACTGAAGGACGCCGACGCCGAGGAAATGCGCGTCGTGCGCCTGTACCGCGAGGAGAAGATCAGCGACGCCCTGCTCGACGCCCAACTGAAGGAGATCAGCGCCAAGCGAGACAACCTGAAGACGCAAATCGCGGCTCTGACCCCTGCGCTTGACGCGCCCGAGCTGACCGAAGGCACGCGGCAGGCAGTCCGCACCTTCACCGAGGACCTGCGCCGCGGCCTGGACGCTGCCACCTTCGAGGAGAAGCGCAAAATCCTGCTGCTGCTCGTTGACCGAATCGAGATCAACGCCGACGCCAAGAGCGGGACTCTCTACGGAGTCATCCCTCTGCCGAAGCAGGACTCTACTGCATTGCGTCTAAGCTACCGAGCGAGCGCAGCGAGCGAAGAATCTCACCCTGTCGAGAGCGCCGGTGGGATTCCGCGCCTTAGGTTCCACCCTCCCATGGCGGGCGGGCAAGCCGCTGACAGATCGCGTAGAGGCGATGGAAGCCGCCGACGAACGCCGATGGACGCCGACCGGACCGACGACGGAGACCATAGGGGCCCGCCTGAAGTCGCGCCCAGGGGCGGGAGGGCGCGCCGGGGCGGACCACGCGCCCTCCCCTCGCGGCTTCACCTTGCCGGACCGAAGACGTAAAGCTCGTAGATGCTCCACCACTCGGGGCCATGGCCAGCGGTCAGGGTGAACCGGATCCCGCGGATGCTGCGCGGCATCGCGAAGCGCACCATCGCCGGCTGCAGCAAGTCGCCCTGCACGACGGGGACTTCCTCCCAGGTCGTCCCGTCGGCGGTCACCTCCGCCCTGAGACCGCGCGGCCAGTCATTGGTGTAGAACGTGCCGCGCCCCTGGTGGTCGAGGACGATGCGGCACACCGATTGCGGCGTATCGAAGTCGAGGCGGAACCACTGCCCGGGTTCCTGCCCGCCCTCGCCGACACCCCAGCGGCTGTATAGGTTCCCGTCTATTGCGTACTCGGGCTTGGCGAGGTCGGCGCTGTCGGAGGCCGATGCGCGCCACGCAGCCGTGGGCATGAGGCGCACCTCGGCCGGGTCCGCGTGGAGGTCGAGGTCGCGCGGCCAGATCGGTCCGTTGAGCCCGAGCCGTGCCCAGGCGCCGATGGCGCTGTCAGCGCGGAATTCCGCCAGCTTGGCGTATATCGCTACCGCCTCCGCGCGTTTGCCCAACGCGTCCAGGCAGAAGGCGCGGTTTAGCCCGGCCCAGCCGCCGAGCACCTCGGAGTTCTGGGGCAGCGTCTCCAGCGCCTCCCGATAGCGGCCCCAGCGGGTGTACATGCGGCCCAAGGTCTCGCGCATTTCGGGGTCATCGGGACTCCGCTTCAGCACCGCCCGATAGGCCTGTTCGACCTGGGGCCACGGCACCAGGCCACGCGTCGCCTTTTTCAGCAGTGTGCCGGCCGTGTCCGCCAGCTCCTTCAGCTCAGGGTCTCGCTCCCGCGCCCGACGCGCGGCTGACTGCCGGTGCCAGGCCAGCATCCGCGCTTGCTGGTCATCCCACACGAAGCGGCAGTCGGGATGATTCGGGCAGGAGAGCAGGACATCGCCTGCTTTCGGCTCCTCGCCCGCAGGCGGCGCGGTGTAAGTGAACCGATCTCCCTGCGGGCAGCGGAAGATCATCTTGACCCACGCGGTGTCATGCCCGCTGAGCCAGTTGATGCCCCAGCCCCGACCGAGCGACCACTTCTCCAGGCTTGCCAGGTCGGATGGGAAGCGCCCCTGGTCGGCCGCGCATTGCGGCAAGAGAATCCCGGCATAGCTCATCCGCTCCCTGCAGCTTTCGGCGAGCAAGGCCTGGGCCGGACGATTCGCCATCTCCTGCGCCTTGTCGGCATAGCGCAGGATATCGCTGGTGCTGAAATCGGCGAGCGGGTGGCGCCAGGGAAGCCCCGCGAATATGTCGGCGGAGCGCTGGAATGCCGCGCGGGCGTCATCGGGCCGCCCCTCGAAGCTGCGCACCTTGCCCACCGCGAACTGGAAGATCGCCTCCTGGAGAGCTTCCAGGGCCGCAGCGGTTTGCGCCCGCCGATCCGGCGGAAGAACGCTGTCCTTGTCATTGCCGCCCAGGTCGGAGATGACGCCGGAGCCATCAGCCGCGACCAGCAGGACGCCGCTCTTGGTGACGGCGTAGATCGCGTCTCCTGCCGGCGTCCACGTCGCTGCCGATAGGTAGCCCTCGCCGCGGTACACCTCCTGGCGCGCCGGGCCGTCAGGCGATACCATGTGGAGCGCATAGGTCGTTCGCGGCTTCTCGTCAGCTTGCTCGCGCCCGATTGTCATGTATAGGATGCGCGCGCCGTCAGGCGACCAGCGGGGCTGCAAGGCGCCTTCTCCTTCGGGCGAGACGCGGCGCGGTTCGCCCCCCGGCCCCAGATCGAGGACAAAGATGCTGCCGCTGGTGGGCACGCCGCGGGACCAGCTACCGGATTTGCGGAAATCCCCGCAATACGCAATGCTCGTCCCGTCGGGCGAGAAGCTGGCCCCCGCGCCCTGAATCTTGAGGTCGGTGACCTCCGCGGTGTCCGCGTCCACGACGACCAGCGGGTAATTGTTGCCATACCCTTGACCTGTGGAAGCGGCCAGGCGGCGGCTGTCCGGCGCCCAGGCAACCGGGGTCTTGATCCAGCCGTCCAGCACCTTCTTCATCTCGCCCGTCTCCAGGTCATACACCCAAATCCCGCCCTCCGCCGTTTTTAAGTCCTCGGGGTCGCGTTGATAACTGCCGCAGAAGGCCAGCCGAGTAGCATCCGGCGAAACCTCCATGTAAAGCGGATTGTAACCAGCGGGCAGTTGGAAAGGCACATCCTGGCCGGTGGCCGCGTTCAGCAGCCAGCTTCCAGTCGTCACAATGGGATGCCCCGCGCTGGCGTGGGCGCGCCGGTGCTCGAAGTCCGGGGTCGTCCAGAGCGCGCTCCACGCGTCCACGAGCAGGCGCTGTTGCCCTGGCAGCCAGGGACCGGCATTCCCGCTGAAGCCAAGGTAGCTCTTCAGGCGACGCTTGTCTGCGCCGTCCCCTTTCATAACCCAGATTTCGCTGACCAAGCCGCCCCCGCGGGAGATGCCATAGGCGATGTCGCCGAAGTCCGACAGCACCGTCCCTTTGCTGTCGTACCACGCGGTTGCCGCGAAGGTGTTAACCGGGGCGCCCCCCTGTGGCGGCAGCGAGGCCACCAGCACCGAACGCCTCCCCGCCTGCACCAACGCCTCGCCGTGGGCATTGCTCAGCCGCACCTTGCCGCTGACCACCGTCACCGCGACCCGGTGGCCGTTCTGCGCGGCGGCGTCAACGACGGTCCCCAGGAGGTGGATCTTCCCCGCGGCGGTGTCTATGCGCTCAATCTCGCCCCCCCGGCTGCGGCAGTAAACCTCGCCCCGGCGCAGCTCCGCCGTCGTCCGCGACGCCACCACCAGCTCGGTATCGGCATTGAGCGTGTACTCGCTGCCGCGCCGGGTGTACAGGCTCACGCGGCCGCCCTTGCCGGTGCGCACGATCGCACCTACCGCCAGCCGGTTGCCCACCTCGAGCGCGCGGCCCGTCGCATCGCTCACCGGCGCTCGCGCGGAGATGACCGCAACCAGCGGCCCGCCCGCCTGCACTGCGCCGCCGGCCGGCGCGGGTCGCTCAGTCGGGCCTGCCGCTTCAGGCCCTGTCGAGCGCGAGGTAGCAGCCGTTTGCCGCTGCTCGGAGCCCGCAGCGGCATTGACCGGTGGCGGCGCGGGGGTGGGCGCCCGCTCGGCCACCGCCGGGGACGGCCTCTCCGTTGTCGGCGGTGCGGGCGAACGCGCGAGCATCACCACCGCCACCGCGACCGCCGCCGCTCCGACCGCAACCAGCGCCCACCGGCGCATGCGCGTTCGTCCCCGCGCGCCCACCATATGCCGGGTCCGTTCCTGCAGCGCAATCCTGAACGCGTCGTCCATTTTCCCCTCCTCGTAATGCATGGATAGGAGTCGCGCGACATCCATCTCGTGGGAATGTGTCATCTCACCCACGGCTATCACCTCCCGCCGCGCTGCCGGCCAGCTCGGTGAAGGCGGCGCGAAACGCCGCCCGCGCCCGCGTCAGCAGCGACTCGACGGCTTTGGGCGTGCTGTCGGTCGAGCGCGCCAGCTCCTCGACCGTGTATCCGGTCACGTACTTCCCCACCAGCACCGCGGCGTGGCGCTGCGGCAGGCTGGCAAGCGCGCGGTTGACCAACTGGCGCGTCAGGGCCGCATCTTCCTCAGTGCTGAGTGCAACCTCGGGGTTGGCGGCGGACTCTGCGAACTCCGGTATCAGCGGCACTTCCATGCGGCGGCGGCGGCAGAAGCGGGCGAGGCGGTGGCGGGCGACGCCCAGCAGCCATAGGTCGAGTGTTCCCTGCGCCGGGTCGAAGCGGCCCATGGACGCGGCCGCCGTCATCAGGATATCCGAGCTGAGGTCCTGGGCGTCGGCGTGGTTGGCCCCCAGGTGATGATAGGCGAACCGGTAGGCCCATGCGGAGTAGCGGTCAAACAGGCGATCCCAGATCGCCACGTCGCCGGCGGCAATGCGCCGCGCCAGGACCGCGTCCCCCTCGGCCGTCGCTGTCGCGCGGGTCACCGCGATCTCCTTCGCCAGCGCCTGCTCGCACTCCACTGGTGGCCGCTCCCGGCTGGTGTTGTCATCCACCAGTAAGTTGCCGTCAGGGGGGCGAAATCCTTCGCCGCGCAGGCGGGCGGCCGGGCGGCGGCGCAGCGGCGGCTGACGCACCTAAACGGTGACGCCGGCGGGGGGCAATCTCCGCCGGCGTCTTACCATGTTGCACGATGCCGCCTTGCCGAAGCAGTGCGGTCCTGTACGGCGGCCGGCTCGTCAGTAGCGCGTGCCCACGTAGAGCACGACGCCGGTATTGCCGTCCTGACCGCCGTCGCGATACTTGATCTCGGCGAAGCCCTTGCCCCCGACGCCCAGGCTGGCTCCGACCTCCCACGTGAGGTTGTCGTCGTCGCGGTCGGGCAGCCCCACCGTCTCCAGCGTGTTGCGCGACCAGCCAACGCCGCCGCCGTAGTAGAAGCCGCCCTTAGCCTTGTAGTAAACGCCGCCCAGCACGCTCCAAGCGGTGTTCTCGACCGTCGTGTCCTCGGCGTGCAAGCGATCCACTGTCAGGTACAGCAGTTGCGTCTCCCCGCGGGCCACGATGTAGTCCACGCCGAAGGCGAGGTCGCCGTCGAGGGCGCCCTCGCTCGGCTCGAACCACCCGACTTTGGCGCGCAGGTACGGCTTTTCCTCCGGCATCGTCGAGCCGCCGTAGCCGTATTGCGCGAATGCGGCGCCCGCTGACAACAGCAACGCGCCCATGACCACCATCACTACTACTGTTCGCATCTCCAGCTCCTTTCCGCGTTCGGTCTTCGGTCGCGCCGGGGGACCATCAATACGCGATCCCGAGGCTTGCGCGCATTTCGTCATCCTCCGGCCAACACCTGCCGCTTCAGGTCACACCAGTCACACACACCCCGCGTTTCGCCCCACGCCTGCGCGGCGTCCCAGTGCGTCGCCGGGGCGACCGCTCACGGCAGGTCGGGGCGGGCGGGGCGGCGGGGCTTGCCGAAGATGACCGCGTCAATGGTGCGCAGCAGGATGGCGGTGTCAAACAACGGCCCGCAGTGCTTGACGTAGTAGAGGTCGTACTCCAGCTTGCGGCGCACATCGTCCATCTCGCGGTCGTAGCCCTGGTTGATCTGCGCCCAGCCGGTGATGCCGGGCCGGACCTCGAGGCGCTTGCGGTACACCGGCATCGTTCGCAGGAGCTCATCGGCCAGCTCCGGCCGCTCCGGGCGCGGGCCCACCAGGCTCATCTCGCCGCGCACAACGTTGACGAGCTGCGGAAGCTCGTCCAGGTGCAGCGGGCGCAGGACCCGTCCCACCACCGTACAGCGCGGGTCGTTGGCCTGCGCCCACACCGGTCCCGTCTCCTGCTCCGCTTCGTTGATCATGGACCTGAACTTCAGCATCTCGAACGGCCGCAACCCGCGCCCCAATCTCCGCTGGCGGTAGATCGCCGGGCCCTGCGATTCGAGCTTGATCAGCGCCGCCAGCAACGCCATCAGCGGCGCCAGGAGCGCCAGCCCGCCGGCGGCGACGCAGAGGTCCATCACGCGCTTGAGCGCCACGCGGGCGCCGCTGCAGCGCGATCGCACGCCGTCGGTGTGCTCCAGGAAGACGCGCCCGCTCACCCGCTGCAGCAGGTCGTCGAGCGGCAGCGCCTCCAGACCGCCGGGCGAGGGGGCGCCCTGCCCGTTAAGATAGTATGCGACCGCAGCCCCGCGGCCCGCCGCCTCGCGTGCGGCCGCCGCGGCATCGCGGCCATCCACGAGACCGACGATTTCCCACTCGGGCCAGTAGTACGCCAGCCACGCCGCCAGGCGATCCTCCCCGGCGACGTCCACCACCAGCACCGGCCGCCGACGGTGCACGGCGACCGCGCGCCAGATCGTGCGCATGGCGACAGCGACCGCCAACCCGGCCAGTGGGAGCAGCAACATCGCCTTAGGGGTAACCGCAAGCGGCGACAGGAACGCGGCCAGCCACGATGCGAGTGAGGCGGTCGCCCAGGTCTTGGCCGCAGCGCGGTAGAGGGAGCGCGGACGCGCCCACCACCTGCGGTCACTCAGACCGAAAATGATCGCCGCCACGATCCACGCGGCTGCGGCCACGGCAGTGGCGAGCAAGCCGGCGCCAACCGCCGCGCCGACGGCGGCGATGGCGGCGGTCTCGGTCACGCACAACACAAGGGGACGGATGTCTCGTGCGCTGCGCATCAGATGAGGCCGTCTCTCCTCGCGCCCTGACGCCAGATTGAGCTAGCAGTCATCGCGCCCGCGGGCGCCCGACTCCGCCGCGGCCGCGTGGGTGGCGCGGTACCACTCGATCATTTCGACCAGGCCCTGGTCGAGGGAGATCTGGGGCACGAAACCGCCTGTCACCCGCCGCAGCTTGGTCGTATCGGCCGCGCGCCGACGGTATCCCTCGGGCAAGCTGGTGTCGTAGAAGACGCGAGGGCGCTTGCCGGTCAGCTCCAGGATCCGTGCAAGGAGCTGCTTGATGGTGGTCTCCTCGTCGTGGCCGACGTTGACGGGATCGGCCGCCGGGTGCTTCTCCGTCACCAGTTGGATGCCGCGGGCGAAGTCCCGGGCATGGACGAACACGCGGCTCTGCTCGCCGCTGCCCCATACCACTACCGGGTCGTCGCCCTCCAGCACCTTGGCGATGAGGGCGGGGATGACGTGAGAGGTGGCGCGGTCGTAGTAGTCGCGCGGCCCGTAGGCATTGAAGGGGCGAACGATGGCGATCTCCATGCCATACTCCGCGGCATAATACTGGGCTTGCTTCTCCGCCATGCGCTTGGCCCAGCCGTAGCCCTCATTGGTGGGCTCGGGGGTGCCGCGGCCGCCCTCCGACTCGGGCGTTGGCACCAGGGCGTCGTGGGGGTAGATGCAGGCGGTGCTCACCGCGCAGAAACGGGTGACGTCGTTGAGCCGCGCCGCCTCCAGCACGTTGGTGTTGATGAGCACGTTGCAGGTGTACATGTCGCCGTGGTGGTCGCGGTTGTACTCGATGCCGGTGACCTTGGCGGCCATGTTGATGACGCACTCCATGCCCGCGGTGGCGCGCAGGCACGCCTGGGGGTCGCGCAGGTCGTCCTGCACGAACTCGACATCATCCAGCACCGCGTCCAGGTTGCTCAGCCGCCCCCGCTCCAGGTTGTCCACCACGCGCACCGCGGCGCCGTCGGCCACGAGCATCTCGACCAGGTGAGACCCGATGAACCCCGCCCCCCCGGTCACCAGGGTGCGCCGGCCCTTCCAATATGACATGCTGATGAGCTCCTGACGGGATGGTGCGGAATGCTACGCTTGGCGTCGCCCCTCGGCAGCAAACAGACGCTGTATTATATGGCTGCGCCAAGCGCCTGTCAAGCGCGCAAGGCGACGGGCCGCGCGCAAGGCGACGGGCCGCTTGCCGTCGGCGTTCGAATTGGCTATAATTGGGCCGGAAGTCATGCTCATGTTGATCCTATCCCGCGGTTGCGCATTTCGTCAAGCAGGCGCGCCTGGGGGCGCCGGTACGCTTCAGGGGACCGCATGCAAGCGGAGATCCTTTCGGTTGGAACTGAGCTCCTTCTGGGCCAGATCGCCAATACCAACGCCGTCTATCTGTCGCGCAGGCTATCCGAGATTGGCATAGACCTGTTTCGCCAGGTAAGTGTGGGCGACAACGTCGAGCGCGTGCGCGACGCGATTTGCGAGGCGCTGGCGCGCGCCGATGCGGTTATCATCACCGGCGGCCTCGGGCCCACCGCCGACGACGTGACCGCGGAAGCGGTCGCCCTCGCCGTGGGGCGCGACTTGGTGGCCGATGAGGCCTCCGCCTCACACATCCGTTCTCTGCTCGCGGCTCGCGGCATTCCCCTCCTCGACAGCCATCTCAAGCAGGCGCGCGTGCCCGCCGGGGCGCGCATCATGCCCAATCCCGTCGGCACCGCCCCCGGGTTCATCCTCGAATGCGCCGGCAGACTGCTGGCTGCCATGCCGGGCGTGCCGGCGGAGATGGAAGCGATGGCCGCCGCCAGCCTGTGGCCGGAGCTGCGGCGCCGCGCGCCGGCGGGCGTCATCCGCTCGCGCGTCCTGCGCTTCATCGGCATCGGCGAATCGTCCCTGGAGGATCTCGTCGCCGACCTGGTGACCGCGCAGTCGAACCCTACCATCGCCCCGCTGGCGCACCTAGGAGAGGTGCACCT
>Ga0307380_10007412_pt1 | contig 14282 bp, 8 predicted proteins | sample UN3MG_FD_202239 | JGI IMG/M metagenome (GOLD analysis project Ga0307380, IMG submission 202239) | Soil microbial communities from Risofladan, Vaasa, Finland - UN-3 | ecosystem: Environmental > Terrestrial > Soil > Coastal area > Acid sulfate soil | place: Finland: Risofladan, Vaasa | collected... | reverse complement strand
CGGTGTATTTGGAAGGAGGGGGCGATGCCGATTGGTGCAAATGGTATTTCGATACATTTGTCGATGGGGCGGCGATGGGCTATGGGTATGTTCAGGCCGGACAGGAAAACTCGTTTACGTGGAAGCGGATGCGTCAGGGATTTGAGATACAAATGCCGATGATCGCCAGGTTGCTTAAAGAAGGGAAAGTGACAGTGCAAACTCTGGGTGAAACTGGCGAGTGGTTTAAGAAAAAATACAAGGTTACTCCGCCGACGTCTGTTACCGTATTGAAGGATCACTCCGAGAAGGATCAGAAGACGGTATGGTTCAACTCGCGATTTTACAGGGCTAATCTGCTCTGGGATAAAGGGACGATGCGTTTTAGGGACATTCATCTATTTAACGAGACTGTTGCATCCGATTACCTCACGAAAAAAGGCACGTCAAGCCAATGTTTTTATCATACTCTGCCATTTGTTGACGGTTTTTACTGGAGTTCTTTACAGACTATTGCCGGACTTCGGCTGAAAACTTCTGAGGGGCTGGAGATAAAGGGAGGTGATCCGACAGTAGATGATGGTACTAACGTCGAACTAACAGTACGATGGCCGATTCATTCACCTGATGGAGAGGTCGTAATAACATTTAATGAAACATGCGTAAGTATTTCTACTACCGGTAACGTGAAAGATGGCTGGTTGCTCGAATTATCCAGTGATAAGAAGGCGAGTCTACCTTTCCGCATAATAGACCGTAATAAGTTATCATGTACATACAAGAACATCCCTTATACAATATTAACGAAACAAGGAGTGTTCACTAACGAGCCTGATTCCGGTTTGCGAATTATTCCGGAGGACCAGTGCATCGTTTTGGATTTTTCAACAATAGAAAAGTCGATGTGATGCTTGTGTCAAAAGCCTAATATGGTTCTCTTACATTTAAGTGTTAGCATCTGTAAACAACGGAGCAAAAGCGTACCACATGGCGGGCGGTTGAAAAGAATTATTGACGTTCCAAGGAGAAGGATATGTTTGGAATCGTTTAAATAATAAATATCGTTTAATTGGAGCAGGTATGAACAGGCGCAATTTCTTAAAAGTGATAAGTGCTTCCAGCATTTCGATGGGATTGTCAGGTTTTTGTGGGTGCACAGAAAAGCTCGGATCTACCCAAAGGCAGCACAGCCGTTCAACCAAAAAACCTAACATTGTTTTTATCCTTGCCGATGATCTTGGATACGGTGACGTTGCCTGTTACAATCCTGATTCAAAGATTCCCACCCCAAACCTGGACAAGCTTGCATTGGAAGGCATTAAATTCACCGATGCCCACAGTCCTTCGACCGTCTGTACGCCAACGCGATACAGCATTCTCACCGGACGGATGGCATTCCGCACGGGAATGAAGTGGGTTTTTAGCGGTGTCGGCGGCCCTTGTCTGATCAATAAGGACCGCCTGACACTACCGCAAATGCTTCGCAACAAAGGCTATGCCACCGCTTGTTTCGGCAAGTGGCATATCGGCATGACGTTCTTCGATAAGGATGGTAATCGCATCAAGGATGGCGGCATAAAAGGTGTCCGGCAGATCGATTATTCGCGACCGATCCCCGATGGGCCGATTCATCGCGGCTTTGATAAATTCTACGGAACGGTCTCCTGTCCGACCACAGACTGGCTCTATGCCTATATCGACGGCGACCGTATACCCATACCACCGACTAAACTCCTGAATAGAGATAAGCTGCCCAAGCATCCATACGCAAACGATTGTCGACGAGGCATGGTCGCTGACAATTTCAATCACGAAGATGTCGATATGGTCTTTCTCGAGAAGAGTAAGGAATTCCTCAAGCAGCATGTTAAGTCCAATCCCGACAAGCCATTTTTTCTCTATCATTCGATGCAGGCAGTCCACCTGCCGTCTTTTGCAGCCGACGGGTTCAAGAACAAAACCAAGGCTGGGCCACACGGCGATTTCATCTTTGAGATGGACTATGTAGTCGGCGAGCTTCTGAAAACTCTCGAACGTCTCGGCGTGGCGGACAACACGTTGGTAATGTTCGCCAGCGACAACGGCCCGGAGGTTCCTACGGTTCTGAACATGCGAAGAACACATAAGCACGACGGCGCGAGGCCCTGGCGGGGCGTCAAACGCGATCAGTGGGAGGGCGGCCACCGTACACCATTCATTGTACGCTGGCCCGGCAAGGTCAAGGCCGCTGCAACGAGCGATCAGCTTACGAGTCTGACTGATGTGATGGCCACCTGCGCCGAGATCGTCGGTGCGAATTTACCGAACGACGCGGCTGAGGATAGCTACAGTATGCTGGATGTGCTGTTGGGGACACAGGGCGATAAGCCGGTTCGTCGGTACATGCTGCAGCAGACTCCTACATTAGCGATGTCGATCCGCGACGGCAAGTGGAAGTACCTGGATCACAAGGGATCAGGCGGCAACAATTACGATCGTGCCGGCGATTGGGGCATGAAACCATACGCCATGAAAGATACCGATCCCGATGCTCCCGGACAGCTCTATAATCTTGAGATCGATCCCGGTGAGACGAAGAACCTGTACAGCAAGCATCCTGAAATAGTGAAGAGACTAAAGAGGCAATTGGATATTTTTAAAGATAGTGGACGAAGCGCTCCGTTGAGCCAATAATAATTTTTTTGAAAACGTTTAAATAGGGAATACCAGACGGGATATATTTTTTGTATCCGATTGAAACATAACAAGGAGATATTATGAAGCGAAGAACATTTTTATATAAAGCCGCCGGAACCATGGCTGCCTCCACCTTATTTCCCCAATTTGCAATTGGTAAGTCCGGCACATCCCCCAACAGTAAAGTAAATGTTGCTTTTATTGGATCCGGGGGCTGGATTGCAAGGCAGCCTTATGAGCAGGGCTGCAAAGATGAAAACCTTGTAGCTTTTTGCGATGTGGACCGCAACCACAGCGCCGAGAACATGAAAAACTGGCGCACTAACCAGCCTTTCTTCGATGACTATCGTGTGATGTTCGACAAGATGCACAACCAAATCAATGCAGTCGTTGTCTCAACTCCTGATCATTCGCATTTTCCGGCTACCCTGGCGGCAATGGAACGCGGTATTCATGTCTACACACAAAAACCCCTGGCCCATAATATCTGGCAGACACGCACCCTGGTCAAGGCCAAAAACCGCTACAAAGTTATGACCCAGATGGGCAATCAGGGGCATGCCGGCAACGGGATTCGCAATTCTGTTGAAGCATATCGCGCTGGAGTTATTGGTGAGGTTAGCGAAGTTTATACCCACAACGGCGGACCGCAGATGGGCGGTGAGCATTTTGCCAATCCCAAGACCATGCCCCCGCCGGAATCACCTGTTCCTGAGGGGCTCTCATGGGATTTGTGGATTGGCCCTGCGAAAATGCGTCCGTTCTACAAGGATTACCTCCCTTACAAGTGGCGGGCATTCTACGATTTTGGTCTGGGCATGCTGGGCGACTGGGGTTGTCATACTCTGGACACACCCGTTTGGGCTCTTGATTTAGATCCGCCCACTGTTGTGGAATGTTTGGAACGTAAAGATTCGCTCAAGGGCGTAATTCCCGCCGGCAGCCGTATAAAATATCACTTCCCGGCCAAAGGTAAGCGTGGCCCGGTGATACTCTATTGGTTTGACGGGCCCCAGGACTGGAGCAAAGTGGGACGCATTGATAAATTTGGAGCAGAGCACGCCGCTCACCTTGGCAGGGCATGCTGGATGGTAGGAACCAGGGGCATGCTTGGTTGTGGTACGCACGCCGGACAGCCGGCGATCATTCCCACCCCGCTACGCAAGCAATGGCAGGCTGACCTGCCAGAGCAGTCTATCCCGCGTGTTGAAGGCGGCCCCTTTCGTGAGTGGCTGCGCGCTATCAAGGGGACGGGCCCCGAACCAGGTTCCAATTTCAGTTACTCCGCTAATCTGACCGAGATCATTCTACTGGGAGTGTTGGCTCAGCGATTCAATGCTCGCATCGAGTGGGATGCTAAAAACGCCCGAATTACCAACCACCCCGAGTTAAATGCTTTTATCAAAGAACCGGTGCGAAAAGGCTTCGAGTACGGCGAATCACTTTAGCAAGGTTTAGCGTTGAAACATAATACCCTGGTAATTCAAGGCATTTGGAAGAGGTCTCCTAAAAAATAGTTGTTTTTTCGATAGATAAACGCGATTTAGTTGTATAAAAAGTTGTAGTTTTCCAAAATTACTCTTGCTTTCAAAACATATAAATACTTGTAAAACATTATCTTGTGATTATTAAAGGGGATAAAAACACATTGTACACCTATGAAAAGCTCAAAGTCAAAAAGTAAAATCTCTGTTACCACAAAAATTTTCTTTGAGGCATCCACCTTACGACTTATCAACCACGTTTCGTTACTCATCTGAACAGCCCTTCGACTTCACGATACATTATAATGGACATCGTGAATCTACCTATGTCTTGGTCAATCGTTGAAAAACGTTGCCAAACACCTATCCGGAACTTGCCGAATACAAAAGCAGTTCATGCAGATTATTGAGACATAGCAAAATATCCACTCCGGTTCATTCATTGAAAGGGAACTCCACATTACCTCGGGTTCATTGTACAGCAGGAACTCAGAGCGTTAAAAGTCTCCTGGATATCATATATATTGCATCCTACCAAAAGCCGAACATTCCCTGTTCAGGATTCCACCCTAAAGAAGCTTCTCATCGTATTCATTGCCTGTCTTCCACATGGCTGACATGGTCGAGACCATTTTCCTGGCCACAGAATGTCTGGCATTGGCGGGAGTTATTCCATTTAAAACCATCCTTCTATAATAATCCTTAAATGCATTATCACCACGCTCTATAGCAGTAGTTGCAGCCCCCATGACTGCATTCTTTAATCGTCTGTTGACCGCCCACGGCAATTTCAACCTGGGCGGCCTGGGTCTACCCTTTTTGTCTTTTCCACTGGTAGCTCTTACAAGTCCGACACCACAGTATCTGTGCAGTTTTGCTCTATTCTTGAACCGCCACGGGGTATCGAGATAGGCAAAAATAGTCGTCGCTCGGATCTGGCCGATGCCCGGAAGCTTACACCAGGACTTGATGATTGGATATTTGCGGGCATAGGAACTGAATTGTTTCTTCGCCAGCTCAACCTGCTCTTTGGTGGCATCGTAGCCAATCCATAACATGTGCAATTGGGCTTTCAAGGTGGAGTTGTCGAGTTCTGAGAGCCACTGATGCCGATGGACATTGTTGCGAACGACCTTCCTGGGAATTCGTACTCCATGCATCCGACAGCAGGCGCGAATCTTGTTGATGCACCTAACCGCATCACGGACTCGATCATGATAGAGGTTGATCCAGTGCTTCAGATGTGCTCGATGGCTATCGCTGGTGTGATGAACGGCCTTGAGGAAATTGCCTCTGAGAAGAATGGCAAGTTTGCCCGAATCAATCCTGTCATCTTTATCGCCTTCGCAGGTGATCAATTTGTTGCGGCGTGGTTCAGAGACAACGAATTTATCGACCTTCTCACTGAGGTTGCGAAACAACCAGCCGGCCATAGGTCCCTCTTCCATCGCAAGGATCTTTTTACCTTGAATCGAACTCAGGACCGTACTGATTGCAGGTATCGTAGTCGGTACTGAATATCTTGCCACAATTTGACCTCTTTGTTCGATTGCAAGTTCTGTATTGTTACTGTGTACATCTGCTCCAATATAATACGTTGCCATGGCGATCTCCTTTCGCATTAGGGTTAACATTAACAAACCTAATTATACTTAAGGATGCCTGGCTTTTCATATCTTCATTGAATCCGGGAACGATATAAAATTCCTATAAAACATTTGCTTTTAGGCAAGAAATGGATGTCCACCCTTGGTTGACTTGGGCAAAATCGGTATCTGTGGAGTCAAAATGGTAACATAATGTCCCCTGAAAATTGTGGTGTTTTCAAGTTTCTGAAAATGAGGCCATATTGAGGGCTATTTATTCCTTCACTCCATGTTTTTTCAATACTTCGATAGCGGCTGTGTTCTTCCTTGGCATGGCTAATTCAAGCGGTGTCTGGCCCAGAGAAGTCCTGGCATTGATGTCAGCGCCGTTAGCGATAAGTAACTCAATAACTTCAGGCCGATCGTGATAAGCTGCCCAGTGTATGGGCTGGTAGCCCCACTTATCCTTTGCTGTTATATCAGCACCATTAGCGATTAAGACTTCTGCGACATTTTTGCGACCGAACCTTGCAGCATAGTGCAAGGCAGTAAACTTGTAATTATCATCTCTTTCATCAACTTTGACTCCTTTTGATAGAAGCAGTTGGGTAATGGCCTGTTGTCCAGCCACTGCCACACGGTGCAAAGCTGTTAAACCATCCGAATCCTTAACATTTATATTGACACCCTTTTGAAGCAACAATTCCGTTATATCTTTGTGTCCTCTTTGAAAAGAACTTTCCAAAATCTTCCACGGTTCGGTATTGATGTCAGCCCCTTTTGCGATAAGCAGTTTAACCACTTCTATGTTGCCTGAGTCAATTGCCTCTTGTAAGACTGGCCTACCTCTACTGTCTTTAGCATTTATGTCGGCGCCTTTTTGAAGCAATAATTCCATAATATCTTTGCGTGCTCCTCGAGCAGCAATATGTAGAGCAGTCCGCGGACCGGCATTAACATCAGCGCCGGCTTCGATGAGCAGTCCGACCATCTCTATGCTGCTGGAAAGAGGTGCCTGCTGTAAAGGTGTCCATCCACTTGGAACGTTGATATCAGCACCGTGGTCAATCAGATATTCAGCTATAGCTGTATAGTCTTTTTCAACCGCTACACATAAGGGTGTCCATGAACCTGCATTCAAATCAGCTCCTGCTTCAACAAGTAGTTGTACTACTTCCATTTTTCCCTCTTGGACAGCATGTTGTAAGGAGGTCATTTCTTCTTCATCTTGAGCATTGATATCAGCTCCCTTGGAAAGAAGCAGTCTGATTTGTTCGATATTACCTTCAACCACAGCTTGATGCAGAGGATAGGTTTTCTTTTCCAGTTCTGCTTCGGACTTATCTTCTTCTGCCGGTCTTTCTTGCTCTGCCGGATTTGGTATCCAGGGCAGGATAATTCGTGTTGCGTATTCACCACCATGGTAGATTGTTTGCTTAGCGGTTACCAAGGTGGCATCAGCATTCTGATTAGCTGCTGTGTTATGGTTTCTGTCATAGTTGGGAAAGTCTGAGCTGGTAATGTCAAGGCGAATACGATGACTCGGCAGGAACGCATTTGAGGTTGGCATCATAGTGATTGTGTACTTGACAATCTCGTCAGGCTTGATTAGTTCAAGTTTATCCAGTCCATTCCGATATCGTGCGCGTATCGTACCCTGAGCAACATTAAGAGCAAGACCATCTGGAGCTACATCGATCAATCGTACAAACCAGTCGGTATCAGGAGCTGAGGATGAAGCATAAAGCTCAACTATAGAATTGCCCGTCACCTCAATTCGCTCAGTCAGTGGTTCAGTCTGATAAACGAGTATATCCTTCCGGTTGGCTAATTGACGTTGATCGGCAGGTATCAGGCCACGTCCTCCCGGTGTAGACACAGGATCATTCGGGTCATAGAGGTACTGGTCCCTGCCCGTCACTCTCGGCATTTGTTGAGTCAGCTTCCCATCGCCATCTGGTGTGTTAGCGCGTCCACCACTTGTGATATAGAGAACCTTATTCTTAGCTCTCTGCAACGGCCAATGTTGCTCATCCCGCCATTTGTTGTCACCCATAACAAAGATTCTTACTGGCGCCTCTTTATCAATGCCATTATGTTTTCCCTTGAGCCAGTAGTCGAACCAACGGATTTGTTCAGCTGTTGCTCCCATCTCAGCATTAGGTCCAAAGTCAATATTGCCGTACTGGCCGCCGTAGCTCCCATGGCCCCATGGCCCTATTATGATCCTTGAGCCTTTCCGGGCGATTTCGGTCATAGCTTCTTTGGCCATCGTTCTATACATAAGCATATTGCCGTTGCTCATATCATACAAACCAGAAAACTCGAGGTTAGGGACGGAAATTTCTTTGCAGTTCTCATCCAATCTCAACGGATCGAAGTGTGGATTCTCTATATAATACTTCATAAACTGAGTTTCATCCTCGAAAACTTCTTCGGGTAATTCCAGCCTGGGGATAAAATTGATCCATTTTTCAGCCTTCTCTCCCCATAGCTGACCTGCTTCCCACGTAGTATGTACTCCTGGTCGGTTAGCCCGTCGCCTCATCTCCGGAGCGAAACTAACCATCCACACCTGCAATTCTCGAGGTCGCATGGCACCGTTCCTTCGGTAATATGTATGTTGAGCTGCAATAGCATTGGCCGACATGGCCACAAGCGAGGGAGGAGATAGTGCTGCGAGGTGCCATTGGACAAGGCCGAGATAAGATACTCCAAACGTACCCACTTTCCCCGTTGATCCGTCCAGTCCTGCGGCCCACTCAACAGTGTCGTAACCGTCTGCACCATCATGTGTCTTGAGGCGTAACAAAGATTCCCATTTTCCCTCTGATTCGTACCGACCGCGAATATCCTGACAAACCACGATATATCCTGCTTTGACAAATCTGTCGAAATTACCATTCTTGCCATACGGCGTACGCAGCACAAGCACAGGATACGGACCGCCCCTGTCCGGCCGGTGCACATCTGCCCGCAGGATAGTACCGTCCCGCATGGGAACAGGTATATTACGTTCAACAATAACTCCTAATTCTTCATCTTCTGCATCAATGGAAGATTCTTTATTAAGCGATTGAATCTGTTCAGAAGATTCTGTTAACTCAGAATACTCGTTATGCTCCCTTTCACATCCAATAGTGATGAACATTAACGTCAAGATAACCAATGTGACTTTAAGAATTGAATGATTCTTTCGTTGGTTTTTCATAATACCTGCTCCTTTGATTCAACGATAATATGTCAACCACAAGATAATGAAACAGAAGTTGTTTAGAAATATTATAACCTTGGGTAGTAACTACGGCAATAAATTAAAGAGCTTGGATTGAAATAGTGCATTGAATACGTTTGCGATTTTTTGACTATCGCATAACCACTTTACATACAAGAGCTTATGGAATAAAGAATTTTTAAAAAGGTAGATAAGGGGACTTCGGGTTGTAGCCCGGTTGTACACATTTTGCGAGTCTAAATTGGCTATTTTGTGGGCGCAATGTCACTCTGTCACAGCTTCTGTTTGGGGAAGTTTTGCTCGCCACTGTTCGGCTTCTTCTGGCTTGTTCCAGGCTTCGTAGAGGTCGATTAGAGTTGTATTTGAGCTATCTCTTTATTCACGATATAATACTGCGAGTACATTTTGACATCTATATTCGAGAAAAATGATGACTGATGTCACACGTATTTTGAACGCGATTGAACAAGGAGACACTCTAGCGACAGAGAAACTACTGCCAATTGTCTATGAGGAACTACGTCATATAGCTGCTCAGAAGATGTCACAGGAATTGCCGGGACAAACGCTTCAGGCAACTGCATTAGTTCATGAAGCATACCTTCGACTTGTGGAGGTGAAGGAACAAAGTTGGAACAGCCGTGGTCATTTCTTTAAGGCTGCTGCTGAGGCAATGAGGAGGATTCTCATTGAGAATGCACGACACAAACGGTCTGCCAAGCACGGTGGCAAACGCCGAAGAGTTAAGCTTGACGTGGCCGATCTTGCCGAAGAAGGATTCTCAGATGATATCATCTCATTAGATGAGGCACTGACTAAACTCACAGATCACAAGCCCCTTGTCGCAGAGGTAGTGAGGCTCCGATACTTCGCTGGCCTAACTGTAATCCAGGTATCTGAGATTCTGGGTATTTCTAGTCGAACAGTAGACAGCTACTGGGCCTATGCAAAGGCGTGGTTGTTCAGGGAAGTAATCCGATCTAATGAGGAAGAATCATGAGTTCAGATTAGATCCTCTGTAAGTCTTACTTGGCATATTGCTATTGTCAAAGCATAGCTGATCGTGTTTTTGATAGTCGTCATAAGAACTTGAATATTAGGTTATTAGAGCTTCTGGAGAAAATATTTTGTATTTTAATGTTTTTTTCTGCGCGTTTTTGTTGTGAATTTCGCACTATAGTTACGGGGAAATTAATAAAGGATTGTTGGCAATGGACAAAAGACTGCATGACATTGAATTAATTCTTCTGGAGGTTCTGGAGAAAAGAACTCCAAAAGAACGTGCGGTTTATATTGACCAAGTGTGTGGTGAAGACAAACAAGCACGGGCGGAACTGGATTCTCTTCTTGAGTCCTATGGACAAGCGGGCGATTTCCTGGAGACCCCGCCAATTGGACAAGACATTACTTTGGATGAATCTCCCATCTCCGAATCCCCCGGCACGGTCATCGGGCGGTACAAATTGCTGGGAAAAATCGGTGAAGGCGGCATGGCAGTGGTTTATATGGCCGAGCAGACCGAGCCGATTCGCCGGAAAGTCGCATTGAAAATCATCAAACTGGGTATGGATACTAAATCCGTCATTGCCCGTTTCGAGGCCGAGCGCCAGGCCCTTGCCATAATGGATCATCCCAATATCGCCAAAGTCCTCGATGCCGGAGCGACGGAAACAGGTCGGCCTTATTTCGTAATGGAATTGGTAACCGGTGTCTCTATCACTGAATACTGCGATAAAAACAATCTCAGCACAAAAGAACGCCTGGCCCTGTTCATTCAGGTCTGCAACGCTGTCCAGCATGCTCACCAGAAGGGCATCATTCACAGAGACATCAAGCCCACCAACGTAATGGTCACAAGGCACGAAGGCTTACCCATCCCCAAAGTCATCGATTTCGGCATCGCCAAGGCAATAAATCAAAAACTTACAGAAAAAACGCTGTTCACCCGCTACGCCCACATCATCGGCACGCCGGCTTACATGAGTCCGGAACAAGCCGACCTGGACGATCAGGATGTTGATACTCGCTCCGATATCTACTCACTCGGTGTGCTGCTATCAGCTTTCAGTTTAAGCGAACACCGAAAAACCGAATATCGAAAACAAAAAGTAGCCGGTGAGCATCACGCCACCAAGCAGATCACTTGCCGGCCCAGCCCAACCCGGGCGGATGGTTTGCACGCCCGAGTTAAGGGGCATTTCATAATACTGCAAATTATTCTTGATCTTTTCTCTTCTTGCCGACGATACGGATTCGTAGCCAATCACCTGCTGGCATAGTGTCTATAGCGTGACGCAGGACAGGATCAACATTCATATACACTGCTATGAGGCCATTCTCGTCAAGTGGCAAAGATCTCAAAATATAATTTTTTTTGTTTTTTTTCTTAACGCATAGAATCTATTCCCACAGAGTCTTTTTTGATATCAACGGGCGTAACCAGGACTCGGCGGTGACTTTCTCGGGTGGTCAGGATGCAAACTGTGTTCTCGCTGGCTTCACCATTACCGGTGGAGAGAGAGGCATTTTCTGCTCAAGCACATCCCCTACAATCACTAACTGTATCATTGCAGGGAATGGAAATGTCATTATTGGTGCCGGGATTTTTTGTCAAGAGGGCAGTAGCCCAATGATCACTAACTGTACTTTCAGCAGTAATTCTGCCGAGTATTTTGGTGGGGGGCTGTATTCATCCGGCAGCAACCCGAAACTTACTAACTGCATTTTTTGGGAGAATACACCAGATGAAATAGGTGCTTACCCCAGTACCCTGATCATAACCTATAGCGATGTGCAAGGTGGCTGGGAGGGCGAGGGCAACATCGATGTCGATCCGCTGTTCGCCGATCCGGCAAACGGTGATTACCATTTGAAGTCTCAAGCGGGCCGTTGGGATTCTCTCCGCGAAAGTTGGGTCATCGACGATGTTACGAGCCGCTGCATCGACGCTGGCGATCCGAACAGTCCCGTCGGCCTGGAACCGGAACCTAACGGTGGCAGAATCAACATGGGCGCCTATGGCGGTACAGTCGAAGCCAGTAAGTCACCGTGAGCAACGGGTGATTACCTTATTGGTCCGGCGTGATCGACAACGTTCGCATTTACAACGTGGCCCTGACCGCAGAGGAAATCGAGGCCCTGGCACATTAAGACACCTCAGAAAGAAACAAAACGCTAAGAATACTTAAAGGGCTGACAGCTTGAGAAAGTTACCAGCTCTTTTTGACGCAGTTCATTGAAAACTATGACGCCCGATAAATTTTATGTAAATTGTGTCTTTGGCCTAATATTTGACATTTTTTTGGACTCAATTTGGAAAAATCAGTGTTTATGGTGTCAAAACGGAGACATAATGTCACTTCAGGATCGCGACGTTTTTCAGCTCCTGAAATTGGTGACTTGGGGCATAGTTCCCGGTTGAAAACTGGTGTTGTTTCATTGGCCAAAGCTGTCCCATGTATGAACTTTTCAATGGGCCTTTCTGCCATATTCATCGGTTCTACAGCGGTCCTATGCGCGCTTGACAAGTACAGATTGGTCCAAGAGCATGAGAGATCTGTTTCCTTCGTAAGTAACAGAACTGATGATGAATTTGGTGTCAGGAAGCAACCGATTGCGGTAGTCCAATGTCTGCTTGACAAGCGCAACCTGTACCGCAGGCTACGGTGACACTGAGTCTCGAACAGGTGATCTATTCCTGCCAAACGAGATGCATGACACCGAGTTCATCCACAGCTATCGCCGGATTGAGCCGTGGACTTGCCGCAGGAACAGGCCCATCAACCATCAAGTCTTCGCCGAAGGTTTTGCCCCCGTCCACACTCCTTGAATAGTAGATGTTCGCACGATCGGGGTGATCCCGATAGTCTTCCCACATGACATGTACGAGCCCGTTTCCTGTTACTACTATGGCTGGATTGGCCTGATGAGTTGTGGTCGTAAACGGCGAGTCAACCATGACATCCCTCTTGAATGTCTTGCCACCATCGATACTTCTTGCACTGTAGATGTTGCCACGTTCTGCATCATCTCTATAATCCTCCCATACTACATGGAGGATACCGCTGTTGTCCACGGCCGCAGCAGGACGTATTTGACGAGATGTAACAGTAATCGGATCGTCCACCATCACGTTACTTGCGAAAGTCTCGCCGCCATTTGTGCTCAGTGAGCAGTAGATGTCGCCAAGGTGCGAAGCGTTCCTATAGTCTTCCCAGAAAACGTACAGAGTGTCACTGCCATCTGCGACGATAGTCGGCCTGCCATGATGTGTCGCATGGTCGAACACCTCATTGATCCTTTTGTCTGTGCTGAATGTTTGTCCTCTATCGACACTCTTTGCATAGTGGATATTTCCCAGTTCGACGTTGTCCCTGTAGTCTTCCCATACAACGTGGATGTCACCGAGGCTGCCAACTGCTATCGCCGGCCTGATCTGTCGGCTGGTGACGGTTACTGGGTCATCCACGAGCACGTCCTCACCAAATGTCCCACCTCCATCATTACTCTTCGAGTAATAGATATCGCCGAGTCCAGGATCATTTCTGAAATCCTCCCAAACTACATGGATGATCCCATTGTTGTCCACCGCGATTCTTGGTCTTGCCTGGTGAGTGGAAATTGTTACTGCGTCATCAACCATTACGCTCTCCCCAAAGCTACGGCCACCATTGCCGCTTTTGGCATACATTATATTCCCCAAAGATGGATCCGTTCTGTAGTCCTCCCAGACAATATGAACCATGCCTTGATCATCCACCGCTATGTCCGGGTTTATCTGAGCTGATCCTGCAGCCGCTTTCTCAACTATTGATCCTGGTTCAAAGACCGTTCCGTTATCAATCGATTTCGAATGATGGATCTGACCCGTTGGCAAAGCTGATCCGGGCGCAGTAATGATCTCACCGAACTGTATTTGAATGCCCCCCTTCAGCACACCACTAATGTATCCTTCCACATCGATGGTCGGCACACCACCGCCTACTCTCTGCAAGATATCTGCCACCTGCAACGAGGGTGGGCAAGGTATCTTCACGATCACTTTGATCTCTACCTCATCGTGTGGCCCGACCAGCACTGAACCAGTGGGGTCGGTGGTCACCTCCCAATCAGACGGCACATTGAAGGTTATCAATCCGAGGTCCACCGTAACGGGGGAGGGTGAGTCATTGTATATGGTGAAGGTGAAGACCTTGGTCTCCCCGCAGGGCGGAGGCTCTGCGACATGCACGTTACGCTGGCTTTCCTGTGGATCGAGCTGGCCCTCGGGATCGGTCAGTCGGATGAGAATGCACTGGTGACCGGATTGGGTTGGCGTCCATG
>Ga0307380_10007409_pt1 | contig 14283 bp, 13 predicted proteins | sample UN3MG_FD_202239 | JGI IMG/M metagenome (GOLD analysis project Ga0307380, IMG submission 202239) | Soil microbial communities from Risofladan, Vaasa, Finland - UN-3 | ecosystem: Environmental > Terrestrial > Soil > Coastal area > Acid sulfate soil | place: Finland: Risofladan, Vaasa | collected... | reverse complement strand
TTTCGTCCGCCACCGCGCTTTGAGTGCCTTTCCAACCTCACTTATGGTATTCCCAGCACCGATGCCAAAAAGGAACAAATCGATACTTGTTGGGAAGCCCATCGCCGCTAATCCGCCAACCGCCGCTTATCCTCCGAAGTACTCTTCCTTTTCTAATTCATCCTCGTAAGGGTCAAACAACATTGAATGTACTTCTATGGCGAACCAGTCAAGAAACTTCTGGTAGCTTATTTTGGGCCACCGGCTTTGGTCTGTGCAGAACCCCGCCAGTTCCAGCTCGAATATTTCCTTGTATAGCTCCTGTATTATCAGTTCCTGCTCTTGCTCTGTATCAGGCTCCGGCAAAAGATAAGCATGGTTTTCTCGGTTGACTGCTTCGAGCGTAAGTTCCGGCCCCTCTGTTGAGTTTATCCAGTCCAGACACGGCTGTTTGATTCTTACTATCGCTACCGCCCGATTTATCAAATACATAACAGATTTCCCTCTATTTCCGCCTTTCATTTGGCTTGTAATTGTATCCCGTAATGCCCGAAAAGGCAAGATTTGGCCCTTTTTTCGACTAACAAACCGCTTATGGCCGCTATTATCACTTGCTACGCTCCAAAAACTGCTTGCCAGTGTCCGGTTTTGATGGTATTATCCGGACAAAATTAACTCGCAAAAGGATAGGGGAAACAGCTAAATGGCCATAAAGAAGAGCGAACTCTACAGCTCGCTATGGAAAAGTTGCGATGAATTACGGGGCGGGATGGACGCCTCCCAGTACAAGGATTATGTGCTGGTACTGCTGTTCATCAAATATGTATCCGATAAATACGGCGGGGAGCGATATGCCCCCATAACCGTCCCCAAAGGGGCCAGCTTCAAAGATATGGTTGCCCTAAAAGGCAAGGCTACCATTGGCGATGACATCAATAAAAAGATCATCGGCCCAATCGCACAGGCAAACCAGCTTTCGGAAATGCCCGATTTTGACAACCCGGACAAACTTGGCAGCGGCAAAGACAAGGTGGAGCGTCTAACCAATTTGGTCGCTATTTTTGAAAACCCTGCACTGGATTTTAGTAAAAACCGTGCCGAAGGTGATGACATTCTCGGCGATGCCTATGAGTACCTTATGCGGCATTTTGCCACTGAAAGCGGCAAAAGCAAAGGCCAGTTCTATACGCCCGCCGAAGTCAGCCGCATAATGGCCAAGATTATTGGCGTCAATGCAAAAACAACCCCCACGACCACCGTGTATGACCCCACCTGTGGTTCCGGGTCCTTACTGCTCAAAGTAGCCGATGAATCCGAGTCGGGCATCTCCATCTACGGCCAGGAAAAAGAATCTGCTACTGCGGGTCTTGCCCGAATGAATATGATTTTACACAACAATCCCACCGCGGTGATCCAAAAAGGTAACACACTGGCAGACCCGAAATACCTTGATGCTAATGGCAGACTGAAAATATTTGATTTTGTGGTTGCCAATCCCCCATTCTCCTACAAATCATGGAGCAACGGAGTCGATGCGCCCAATGACATCTATAATCGCTTCAGGGACTACGGTATTCCGCCTAAAAAGAACGGCGACTATGCGTTTTTGCTGCATATTATCCGCTCATTGAAAAGCAAGGGAAAAGGGGCATGCATTCTGCCTCATGGTGTGCTGTTTCGCGGTAATGCCGAGGCCGAAATCCGCACCAATATCATTCGCCGGGGCTATATCAAAGGCATCATCGGCCTACCTGCCAACCTGTTTTACGGCACAGGTATTCCTGCCTGTATCGTTGTGTTGGATAAAGAAAATGCTCATAACCGTAAGGGCATTTTTATGATCAACGCCTCTAAAGGCTTTATGAAAGATGGTCCCAAAAACCGTCTGCGTGAGCAGGATATTCACAAGATCGTGGATGTGTTCAACAAACAGCCTGAAATAGAAAAATACGGCCGGATGGTATCGGTTGATGAGATTGAATCCAATGAGTTTAACCTGAACATTCCCCGCTACATCGACAGCCAGGAACCCGAAGACATCCAGGACATCGAGGGCCATCTGCTGGGCGACATCCCTGTGGCTGATATTGACGCTTTACATGGCTATTGGGAAGTATATCCTACGCTGAGAAAAGAGGTTTTTACCGCAGGCCGAAACAAGAGTTATTGCAAGCTGAAAATTGAAAAAGCTCAAATCAAACAAACCATCTTTTCGCATCCGGAGTTTACCGCCTACAGCAAAGAGGTTAATGCGGTCTTTATGGGCTGGAGAAAGAAAAACAAGCCCAAGCTCACAGGTATTGCCGTCGATGACAAACCAAAACAACTTATCCATGAAATTTCCGAGGAGCTTTTGAAATGCTTTACCGGCCTGAGCCTTATCGACAGATACGACATTTATCAGCATTTAATGACCTACTGGGCAGAAACCATGCAGGATGATTTGTATTTCCTCGTTGATGACGGCTGGAAAGCCACCGTGTACAGAATACTGGTAGAGAATAAAAAAAAGAAAGTGACCGATAAGGGGTGGGCTTGTGATTTAGTTCCTAAAGAACTGGTCATCAACCGCTTTTATTTGGCGGAGAAAAAAGCTATCGAAGCATTGGAAGCCAAGGCCGAAGATATAGCTCGTCAACTGGAAGAAATGGTCGAAGAACACTGCGGCGAAGATGGATTACTCGCAGAAGTAACAAATGATGGCAAGATTACCAAAAGCGATATTCCAAAACGAATTAAGGAAATCAAAGATGATGCCGATTATGCGGATGAATTGAAGGTCTTACAAGCGTATCTGAAACTGCTCAATACAGAAGCCGACATCAAAAAACAGATCAAAGCCGCACAGGCCGAACTGGACTCCAAACTGCTGGCTAAATACAAAGAACTCACCGAAACCGAAATTAAAACGCTCGTGGTGGATGATAAATGGATGGCGACAATTGAACGCGATGTTAAAAGCGAGATGGACCGTATCAGCCAGCGACTGACAGGGCGCATAAAGGAACTGACCGATCGCTACGAAACCCCGCTGCCGCAACAGCACAAAGAGGTCGATAAATTAACTACCAAAGTCGATACCCACCTGAGAAAAATGGGATTTGCATGGAACTAAAAAAAGGCTACAAACAAACCGAGGTTGGGATTATCCCTGAGGATTGGGAGGTTGTTCGTGCGTCTGATACTTGCTCGAAGATTCAAGATGGGACGCATTTTTCCCCCCGGCCTGGTGGAAATGACCATTTCTACATTACATCAAAGAACATCCGATTCGGCTACTTGGACATTTCTACTGCTTCACGAATTGATGCCGCTCAGCATCGTGCGATTTACAAACGATGCGATGTCAAGCGAGGCGACCTACTCTTTACGAAGGATGGAGCAAATACAGGAAACGCGGCGCTCAATACGTTTGATGAAGAGTTTAGTTTGCTTTCGAGTGTCGCGTTCTTGCGGTTTGACCCGAACAAGCACATCGCAGCCTATTTTCTCCAACAGATTCTAACCTCACAGGGGCAGCGCCAAATCCAAGATGCAATGGCGGGTAATGCCATTACACGGTTGACTCTTGAGAAGATAAATAAGCTTCGTTTTCCCCTCCCACCCACCAAAGCTGAACAAGAAGCCATTGCAGCCGTCCTCAGCAACACCGATACACTTATCAGCTCTCTGGAAAAACTCATTGCCAAAAAGCGAAATATCAAGCAAGGCATAATGCAAGAGTTGCTCATCGGCAAAAAACGTCTGCCGGGATTTAGCGGGAAGTGGGAAACAAAGCCAGTGGGCCAACTTGGGAAACCCTATGGTGGACTTTCAGGGAAATCCAAGTACGATTTTGAAAACGGAACATATCCTTACATCCCTTTTCTAAACATAATGAATAACCCTGTAATTGATACGACATATTTTGACTATGTGAATATAGGTATTTCTGAAAATCAGAATACAGCGATGAAAGGCGATTTATTCTTCAATGGCTCATCCGAAACACCTGAAGAAGTTGGTATGTGTTCAGTTTTACTTGACGATGTAACTAATCTATACCTAAACAGTTTTTGTTTTGGCTTTAGATTGAATAAAGAACTGAAGACAAACGGGCTTTACTTGTCTTACTTTTTTAGAAGCAACGAGGGCCGTAAACTGTTTTACACATTAGCACAGGGCGCGACCCGATATAATCTTTCAAAGCATAATTTTATGAAAATGGAAATTTCGTATCCTAAGCCAGAAGAACAAACTGCAATTGCTCAAGTTCTTAGCGATATGGACGCGGAGATCAAGGCACTGGAGCAAAAGCGGGGTAAATACAAAATGATAAAACAGGGCATGATGCAACAACTTTTAACAGGAAGGATAAGATTGCTATAAATTATGTCATATAAAAGCAAAAGTATTAAAAATATTGTAGAAGAGATTGAATCAAGCAAAGTGTATTTACCAGCGTTGCAACGCAAATTTGTATGGGGTAAACCTCAAATTGAATTATTGTTTGATTCTATAATTCGGAATTTTCCAATAGGAACATTTTTATTTTGGAACTTGAATAGAGAAGTTGCGAACAACTATGTTTTTTATGAATTTCTAAAAGAGTACGACCAACGTGATCCATATAATAAGCGGAAAATAGGTAGTTTTTTAAATCCTGAAATAACTGGTGTATTAGATGGACAGCAACGTCTTAGTTCAATGTATATAGGTTTGCAAGGAACTCATACCGAAAAAGCACCTTATATGCGTTGGTCTAATGATAAAGCTTATCGTAAATCATGTTTGTACCTGAATACTCTTAATCTGCCTTACTATATTTCAAGTGAAAATGTAATAGAAATTAACGAAGAACAAAATTTTGAATTTAGATTTTTAACGGATGCCGAAAGTGAAAAATGGGTAAGCAGAAAGATAAAACAAACTGATGATGAAGGCAAAGAGAAAACCAATGAAGAAAATATGTTTTGGTTTAAAGTTGGTGAGGTATTAGCGTGGAATCAAGACCCTGAATTTGATTTAAAAATTGATGAATTTATAGCAAAAGGCTCGAACGACAACCAAAAAAAAGAAATTAAATCAAATAGAAGATTAATAAAAAAGGCAATCGAGACACTCTTTAAACGAATCACTTCTGACCAATTAATCAATTATTTTGAAATCGACAAAAAAGACTTGGAAGACATTCTTAAAATCTTCATACGGGTAAATAGTGGTGGCACACCATTAAGCAAAACCGATTTGCTTTTTTCTACAATCGTTGCTACTTGGGATGATGGCAGGGAAGAGATTGAAAGTTTATTGCAAAATATAAATAAAAAAGGAGATGGATTTGGGTTTAGTAATGAGTATTTAATGCGTTGTTGTTTGGTATTAACCGACGGACCCGTTTTGTACAAAGTCAATTCCTTTAAATCTGAGAATGTACAAAAGATTAAAGATGAATGGGGTAAAATTGCTGAAGCAATAGACAAGACGGTAGATTTATTAGTGGAGTTTGGATTTAGCCAGAGTTTATTAACATCACAAAATGCAACCATAATCGTTGCTTATTACATTTATAAAGGCGGTTTAAATAACGACACTACAAAGCCTGAAATCAAAAAATACCTAATTCACGCATTGCTGAATGGGATATACGGAAATTCTCAAGAACAATTAATTGCTGTGCTTAGGAATGCCTTTAGAAAAAGTGATAATGATGAAAATGGCAATACTGTATTTGGGTTAAGAAGTAATTTGTTTTCATTTGATGAATTGCTTAAAATTGAGCTGCCATCAAGAAAGTCTCTTTACATTACAGATATGGAATTGGATAACTTTTTAACTTATAAAAAGGGAGCATTATCATTTTTTGTTCTTTCCTTGTTATATCCAAACTTAAGATACAAAGAAATTCAATTTCATCAAGACCATATACATCCAGCATCAAGATTTTCAAAGGAAGTTTTTAACGAATTAGGCCTATCAAATGAAGAAAGAGAAGAATGGTTAACGTTGCGGGATATGATTCCTAATTTGCAATTGCTGGAGGGGCGTCAAAATGAATCAAAAAATGCTACAAAATTTCTTACTTGGCTGTCTCAAAAAAATAAAAATGAACAAGTTCAATTTAAGACAAGCAATTTTATTCCTGAGGATGAGTCTTTAGAGTTTTCTAATTATAAATCATTCTTTGAAAAAAGAAAACGCAGACTAAAAGAAGAATTGAAAAAAGTATTGGCAATAAATAATAATGCACAAATATCTAACGATGAATTTTTAGAACAAGAAACTGAATTAGAAGAAGTATAGACTTGCAGTTGTAAAAGGATAAGTTTATGAACGACATTGGACAACTCGAACGCGTCACTCAAGACCGCATTGTACAATTATTCCGTGACAAGCTGGGATATACTTATCTGGGCGACTGGCAGGACCGCCAAGGCAACAGTAATATCGAAGAAGACCTCCTTTGCAAATACTTGAAAGAGACAAGAGGCTATAGCAATGTCCTTATCAATAAGGCTATGTATGAACTTCAAAGGGTTGCTAATGATCTTAGCGACGGTCTTTACGCGGCCAACAAGAAAGTCTATGGCCTTTTGCGTTACGGAGTGCCGGTCAAGGCCGAGGCGGGTGAAAACTTCCAGAACGTCGAATTGATCGATTGGGAATATCCGCTTGAGAACGACTTTGCCATAGCCGAGGAAGTAACCGTCAGCGGCATCCATGACAAACGCCCCGATATTGTGCTGTATGTCAACGGTATAGCCCTCGGTGTCCTTGAACTTAAGCGAAGCATCGTTTCCATCGGTGATGGTATTCGGCAGAATATCACAAACCAGAAGAAAGAATTTATCCAACCATTCTTTACCACCATCCAATGGATATTTGCCGGAAATGATACGCAGGGCCTGCGCTACGGCACTATCGGTACGCCGGAAAAATATTATCTTAAATGGAAAGAAGATAGCGACGTCGAAAACCTGCTTGATAAATACCTGCTTAAACTGTGTGATAAACAGCGTTTCTTAGAGATCATCCACGACTTCATCCTTTTTGATGGTGGGATAAAGAAGCTGTGCCGTCCACATCAGCACTTTGGCGTCAAGGCCGCCCAGCAGCACGCCAACCGCCGTGAAGGCGGCATTATCTGGCACACACAGGGCAGCGGCAAAAGCCTGGTTATGGTATGGCTGGCCAAGTGGATTTTAGAACATAACCCTAACGCCCGTGTGGTGGTCATTACCGACCGCGATGAACTGGACAAGCAAATCGAGCGGGTGTTTAACGATGCCGGTGAAAAAATTAAGCGAACCACCAGCGGCAGCGATTTGATGGAGCAGCTTGGCAATTCACTGCCGCGGATGCTATGCTCACTGGTGCATAAATTCGGCAGGCGGGATGTGGACAACTTCAACGAGTTTATCGAGGAACTGAAAAACGCACCGTGCCAAACCGTTGGCGAACTGTTTATCTTTGTCGATGAGTGTCATCGTACCCAGTCCGGCAAGCTGCATAAGACGATGAAGGCAATCTTGAAGAATGCCGTCTTTGTCGGCTTTACCGGTACGCCCCTGTTAAAACAGGATAGGCAAACCAGCCTGGAAGTGTTTGGCAAATACATTCACACCTATAAATTCAACGAAGCGGTTGATGATGAGGTGGTGCTGGATTTGATATATGAGGCCCGTGATGTCGACCAGAAAATAACATCACAGGAAAAGATCGACCAGTGGTTTGAGGTCAAGACAAAAGGACTGAACGATTTTCAGAAATCCGAACTTAAAAAGCGATGGGGTACTATGCAGCGGCTGCTAAGTTCCAGCAGTCGATTGAAGAAAATTGTCAATGATGTTATTTTTGACTTTAGTGTCAAACCCCGACTAAGTTCAGACGCTGGCAATGCGATTCTGGTGGCGGGCAGTATTTACGAAGCGTGCTGCTATTTTGAGCTCTTTCAAGACACGCTCCTTAAAGGCAAATGCGCTTTGATTACTTCCTATAGTCCTGCCGCAAAGGACATTACAACTGAAGACACCGGGGCCAACACAGAAACTGAAAAAGAACACCTCTACAATACCTATGTAAAACTGTTAGGCGATAAAACGACCGAAAAGTATGAGGACTGGGCCAAAGAGAAGTTCATAAAAGAACCGGCTAATATGAAACTGCTGGTGGTGGTGGATAAACTGCTTGTCGGTTTTGATTCGCCACCCTGCACTTATCTCTACATAGATAAAAGTATGCAGGACCATGGCCTGTTTCAGGCGATTTGCCGCGTCAACCGGCTGGACAGCGATGACAAGGATTTTGGCTATATCGTTGATTACCGGGACTTGTTCAAAAAAGTAGAAAATGCCGTGGCCGTCTATACCTCCGAGCTGGATTATGATACTTTCGAGGCCGAAGACGTGGATGTCCTTTTGAAAGATCGGCTGGAAAAAGGTAGAGAGCGGCTGGATAATGCACTCGAAGAAATTGCGTTATTGTGTGAGCCGGTTGACCCGCCGAAGGATTCGCTGGCTTATATCCGCTATTTCTGCGGGAACCCCGAAAACAAAAAAGACCTCAAGGCCAGCGAAGTCAAGCGAACGGCACTTTATAAGCAGACCGTGGCATTTATTCGTGCCTATGCCAATATCGCCGGTGAATTAGACCAAGCCGGATACAACCAGACCGAGATTGCCGATATTAAGCGAAGTGTGGATTTTTATGTGAAGCTCCGGGAAGAGATTAAGAATGCCAGCGGTGAGACGCTCGATATGAAAACCTATGAGGCGGACATGCGACACTTGATTGACAACTTTATTCAGGCTGAAGAACCTCGTAAGATATCGCCTTTTGATGGTCAAACCCTCATCGACTTGATTGTCAAAACCGGCATCGCCGATGCGATTAACAGCCTGCCGCAGGGCATCAAGAGCAATAAAGAGGCAGTCGCCGAGACGATTGTGAACAATGTACGCAGGAAAATCATCAAAGAACATCTGATTGACCCGGCTTACTTTGAGGAAATGTCAGAGCTGCTCAATGAGATTATCAAAGAACGAAAAGCCGGAGCCGTCAGTTATGAAGAATACTTAAAGAAAATCGCAGAACTGGCCAATAGAGTGAGCAATCCGATTAGGGATGACATGCCCACCGAGATTACAACCAGGGCACAGCAGGCATTATACAACAATGTGGGCAAAGATGAGACGCTTGCTATTAAGATAGATGAGGTGGTACTACGGAAACGTATGGCAGACTGGAGAGGTGATCGTCCAAAAGAAAATATAATTAAGGCCGAACTCTATAAAATTCTTAATGATGAAAACGAAGTGGAAAGAATCTTTCACATTATCAAGCAGCAGCATGAGTATTAAAACACACAAAATGATGCTGGGCGAGTTATCAGTGGATGTGGTGCAGAAAGACATCAAGAATATCCACCTAAGCGTTCACCCACCGACCGGCAGGGTTCGGATATCCGCGCCGTTGCGGATGAATTTGGATACTATTCGGGTCTTTGCAATCTCTAGAATTAGCTGGATTAAAAAACAACAGAGCAAGCTCCGCAGTCAGCAGCGGGAGACACCGAGGGATTATATTACACGGGAAAGCCATTACTATCTGGGCAGGCGTTATCTGTTGAATGTGGTCGAAGAAAATGCTCCGGTCAATGTCATCTTAAAGCATGATAAGATTCAACTGCATATCCGCCCCGATACCCCGACCGAGAAAAGGCAAACGATTATGGAAGAATGGTATCGCCGGAAACTCAAGGAGATCGTACCGGAAATGATAGCCGAATGGGAAAAGAAAATGCGTGTGAAAGTAGTCCAGTTTGGCATCAAGAAAATGCGAACCAGATGGGGCACGTGTAATATTCAGGCAAAACGGATTTGGCTCAATCTGGAACTGGCCAAAAAGCCGGTCCATTGTTTGGAATATATTCTGATTCACGAAATGGTACACCTGTTGGAGCGTCGTCACAACGAACGCTTTATGGCCTATATGAACAAATTCCTGCCCCAGTGGCGTGCTTACAAAGAAGAGTTAAACCGATTCCCGATTAGCCATGTCGAATGGAACTACTAAATATGATGGTTAATGTTCCATGCCTACGGCGGCTGGCCAATAAAATAAGCAGAGACCGATTATGTGGCACACAAACTGTGGAGATAGAACTTTAGATGGTGCTGAGGCAAGGCTCTTCGCCGAAGCACTCTGGGACTTCGTCTGCGAACTGGAAGTAGATGAAGGCAACTACGATGTGGGCTTGGAGGTCTTTGACCGCCTGACGTACGGCCAAAAGGTATCCCTGTTATCCATCATTAGCTCCGGCCTGTTGAAGCCGGATGAACCGATTCGTAAGCTGACCGCTGCTGTGGAAGGTGCAATTGCAGCGGTGTTCGACCATCTCAAGATGGCAGTAATTGTAGAAATTGATGAGCCGGAAATTAAGAGCAATTGGCGGAAGTTGATTTTAGCCGCTCGACTTAAAGCAGAGGGTGAAGAACTGCCATCTGTTGATTGCAGAGACATGGAAGAGTGGGATATTGAAATAGCTCAACTGGCCGACTTGATACTCTGGGACGCTGATTACGAAGATGAAGACCTGTACATAGACAAACCGCCTGAAGAGGCCCAGAGACTCAAAGACTTCATGCGTATCAAAGACGAGTATTTTCTTGACGTTCCAGAAGACTTTAAGCCGAATGAAATAGAGACTAAGTTGTCCGAGTTGAAAACCCTTTGCCGGTCGATATGCGAAGAATCCAAGAGTAAACAGAACTAAATCTTATGGCACTCATAGCAAATTTAAGGCATTATCTCGGTGATGATTTAAGCCTGGTAAAAATTCCCGCACCAGCAGCGACATTAAGGGAATTTCTGGGCTGTATAGCAGAGGCCGTTACCTCAAGAGACCCAGATGACATAAATTATGTAACACAGCTAAAATGTCGGAAGGGTTCTGGCGGCTGCGATGGTGATATTATTGCTTTTTTTGACCAAGACAACCCTTCGATTATCAAGTGGTCTTGTATGTTCTGCAAAGACGAAGGTCAGCTTACCGGATGGGAAAAAACTATCTGGGACAAAAGGTTCGGTGAGTAAGCACACAGCCGTATAATCTCATAGGTAAAGCCAGGAAGTGTAAAGAATGTATTGAGCCGCGGCTGGCCAATAAGGTGAGAATATGACAAATGAATTTAAACTGACCAGAAAGCAACAGAAGGTTGTGGATGTTGTTGAGAACGAAGATGGCAAAAAGAAAATAATTGAAAACATGCGGAGAAATTGGGAGTGGGAGAATAGTCTTGAGGGCGTTGATTATGATCTTGAACTGACGGCCGTGCCAGAGGATCTGAGGCATACAATTGTCAGTGCTGTACATAAATTACCTCGGGAGATAAGAGGATTTGTTTTTCAGAAAGTATTTTTCATTTCTGTAGAGGAAAAGGGAGGGCAGTGCTGGCATAAACAAAATGCTTGTCCTTGGGCAATTGTCCTTGGTGATAAGGCGGATGAATCAGTTGTTGCTCATGAAATTGCTCATGCACATTTAGGCCACAAGACAAACCGTGGTGGAATGGAAGTCGAGGTTTCGCTAAGGCAAGAAACTGAAGTATGTTCACTGACAAAGCAATGGGGATTCAGTGGATGTGGTACAGAGGTGAACAAGGATCTGCTCGAAGCAATCGAGCGAAAGAAAAGCAAATGAGATACCACCCACGGCTGCTGGCCAATGAAATAGGAAAAGTGATGAATGATGACATAATCCAAATCTCAGCTAAGAACTTAGGTGCTTTAGCAATGCCGAATTGCTGTCCACGCTGTTTCTGGCTGAAGCTAAATTGCAAGCTGCCATACCAGATATTTCCCGGCATATTCTCCAGCATTGACTCATACACTAAAAAGATCACATGGGGATACTACAGAAGATTCAACTCTCTGCCCGACTGGTTCAAGCCTTTCGGCGATTTCGCCAAGCCCGTAAAGGCTCCCGGACGTAGCATCTTTTTTGTGGAGGATGAAGAAACAAATGTCAAACTGACAGGCATTCCTGATGACATCTTCCAAAAGAAGGATGGCTCGTACTTCATCGTAGATTATAAAACATCCCGCTTCACCGAAAACCAGGATGCATTGCTACCGATCTATAGAGTCCAGTTGAACGGTTACGCTCTGATTGCCGAAAAATGCGGACTAAAGCCGGTAACAGGAATTGGCCTGGCCTATTACGAGCCGCCGCTTGGCAGTACCGTAGATGATCTGGAGCAATCCTTGCTGGATGACGGCTTCAGGATGCCATTCAGGACTCATTTACTGGAACTTGAGCTAAGACTCTCGGAGATAGTTTCACCCTTGTTAAAGAAGGTCAGGGAATTAGCTGACTTGACAGAGCCACCAAAGGGAAATGCCAGCTGCAGTGATTGCCAAAAGCTGGAAGAGTTAATCCGACTGACGGCTGGCCAATAAAATGATAGGAGCAACTCAGATATGCCCGTTAGTGAACTCAGGTTGATAAAAAGGTGTGTGGAATTTCTCCCTAAAACAGAGATAGAAAATGTTCCTCCTCGCACTCGTGGAATATATGTCCTCTTCAACCATCGCCCTCGATTAGGTAAGTATGATGTGGTTTATATTGGCATGGCCGCCGGTACTAAGACAGCCAGTATTCGTGGCAGACTTAAGGTTCATAAACGTAGTAAACGTAAGGGCGAACTATGGACTCATTTCTCTGCTTTAGAGGTATGGGAAAATATCAGAGAAGAAGAAATCATAGAACTGGAAGGGATATTTAGGCATATTTACAGAAAAGACAACCGTGCAAACCGTTTGAATCTGCAAAAGTCATTTAAGAAACTCACAAGGGTCAGACGTAAAACCAAAAAAGAAAAATGGATGAAATCATCCAGCTAATGAAAAAAACTGATGAAACAATCAACGCCCACGGCGGCTGGTCAATAAAAACATTGAACAGGAATTATTTGTTTGAGATGTGAAATGAACTCTGTAAAGTTTTTTACTGCTGAAGAAATTAAACAACTTCGACAACCTGTGATCTTGCCCAGCAAAGGCCCTCGGGGATGGAGCAAAAGTCAAGTTGAACCGGTGGAAGTACTTAAAGCATTTTCAGCCCTTCGTCTTAAGAAAGGGTTCGTTCTTCGTGCTTATCAGTTCAGACAAGGAGAAAATGGCAATGCAGTTGTTTGGGCAATGCCGGAAGACAGTCCTTTTCCATCTCCGAAAGAATGTCCGAAGTTAAAAGATGCATTCTTAGAACCTCCTCGTCCACCTTTGGCCTTAGATGATTTGATGGAAGCAATAGAAGGCGACGGCTCCCATTGGTCTTATCTGTCCGCCTCCATATTTGTGCGTGAAATAAATGAATTTGGGGCGGGATGGCATGGTTGCGACTGGAGTACACACGAAATCATTGATAAAGCTCCTTCCGATTACTTTAATCAAACCCAACGGGGCTCAGAAGAACGCATTCCACACTCAAAGGTTGACGATTGGACATGGTTAAAGAAAAAACCAAAGGAATTGCGACCTTCTGTTTCCAAAAAGAATGACAAAATAATTGTTACTTTTTATTCCTTTAGTGGATTAAGTACAGAAGCAATATATCGTCATGTCGATACTTTTCAAGCCGGGAAATATTCTTTCAAGACGAAAGAAGTAATGATAGCAAAAGGTTGCGGTGGATATGTTTTTTAAAACAACAAGTTACAAAAGTTAAATAAAGTGGAAAAGACTGAACAATCGACACCCCCACCGGCTGGCCAATAAAATAGGAGAAAATTAACAATTGAAAAAACAATGGTCAAAAGAAGAAATTAAGTTGCTCCAAAAATTGTATCCAACTGCGAGCCGTGAAGAACTCAGTAACCGATTTGGACGCTCTTACAATACAATTGCAGATAAAGCAATCCGAATGGGATTTAGAAGGCCAAGGAAAGGGCCTGAATGGTCGCCTTCCGAAATTAAAACGATTAAAAAAATGGCAGCAACCAAAAGCGTGTCTCAAATAGCAAAAGCACTTGGCCGGTCGCCCGGGTTGGTAAGCCTGAAAGTATCCGAGATGGGGCTTAAGACTCCTAAGCCTAACTACTGGTCAAAAGATGAAATCAAACTCCTCAAAAAACTATATCCTACTAAGACAGCAGCGGAGATAGCCAGTCGGCTCGGACGGTCGGTTTTAGTGGTAAGAGGCAAGATATTTGAAATAGGTCTCAAAAAGTACAAGGTGGCTCGTTAGTAAGTATAAGATAAATGAAAATTTTTACCTGCCTGTCAAACCCTAACCAGCCACGTTTTTACTGCTCGGCCTCGGCGTGGTGA
>Ga0307380_10007408_pt1 | contig 14283 bp, 16 predicted proteins | sample UN3MG_FD_202239 | JGI IMG/M metagenome (GOLD analysis project Ga0307380, IMG submission 202239) | Soil microbial communities from Risofladan, Vaasa, Finland - UN-3 | ecosystem: Environmental > Terrestrial > Soil > Coastal area > Acid sulfate soil | place: Finland: Risofladan, Vaasa | collected... | reverse complement strand
ACCCAGGCAACGTTAAAAGTAGTTGGTGCATTCCATGGGCTTTCCCGTAGCCGTTCCGATGCCCGCAGATACCCGGCAATAGACCCGTTAATCAGCTGGAGCAAGTATAAAAGTTTTATTGACGAGAAACAGAAAGAGCGGGGGCACGGGGTTCTGCGCAAGGGTTTCGATGTGGCGCAGATGATGAAAGTTGTCGGAGAAGAAGGGACTTCGCTCTCCGATTACGTGGACTATCTTAAAGCAGAATTTTTTGATTTTGTCTATCTGCAGCAGAATGCCTTTGACGCAGTTGACGAAGCTACCCCCAAAGAACGGCAGATTTACGTCTTTGATTTTATTTACCGCATTTTGGAATCGGAATTCATCTTTGAAGATAAAAATACGGCTTTACATTTTTTCCAGCAGCTGAGACAGCTTTTCAAGGGCTGGAACTCCGCTCCCTGGCAGAGTGAAGAGTTTGAAAAAACTGAGAAAGAAATCAGGGTTTTTTCACCCGAACGGTTAAAGAAAGGTTAGCATGCAGAAATTATATACCAACATAATTCAGATTGCCGGGGATGTCATTACTGTCGAGGCAGAAAACGTAGGCAATACGGAGCTCGCCCAGGTAATCACCAAACGTGGAACTTCCCTGGCCCAGGTGATCCGCCTTGACAGAAAAAAAGTATTTTTACAGGTTTTTGCCGGGAGCCGTGGCATTTCTACGGGTGACAAGGTAAGGTTTTTAGGACACCCGATGCGTATCGCCAGCGGCAACATGCTGTTAGGTCGCATTTTTAATGGGAGCGGTATCCCCCTGGATAACGGGCCAGACCTTTCCGAAAATCTTATCGATATTGGCGGGCCCCCCGTGAATCCGGTAAAGAGAATTATCCCGAACAAAATGATTCGGACGGGCATACCCATGATCGATGTATTTAATTCTTTGGTTGTATCCCAGAAGCTCCCTATTTTTTCCATTGCCGGTGAGCCTTATAATGAGGTTTTAGCCAGAATCGCAACCCAGGCAGAAGTCGATGTCATTATTTTAGGTGGCATGGGTTTAAAATATGATGATTACCTGTTCTTCAGAGACACCCTGGAAGAACACGGCGCACTTTCCCATTCGATTGTGTTTATGCATACCGCAGCCGATCCGGTTGTGGAGTGTTTGCTTGTTCCGGATATCAGTCTGGCAGTGGCAGAGAATTTCGCTCTGGAGGGAAAACGGGTGCTGGTACTATTGACGGATATGAGCAATTTCTGCGATGCGTTAAAAGTGATTTCCATTACCATGGAACAGATTCCTTCTAACCGGGGATACCCGGGCGACCTTTACAGCCAGCTGGCAGCCCGCTATGAAAAGGCAGTTGATTTTGATACCGCAGGTTCAATTACTATTCTCGCAGTAACCACGATGCCCGGGGATGACGTAACTCATCCGATTCCGGACAATACCGGCTATATTACCGAGGGGCAGTTTTATCTTAAGAACAGTGTGATCGAACCATTCGGTTCCTTAAGCCGTTTGAAGCAGCAGGTCAACGGCAAAACCCGCGACGACCACCGGACGATTATGGATACGATGATTCAGCTTTTTGCCGAATACCGCGAAACACAGGAAAAGCAGGCCATGGGATTTCAGATGAGTGCCTGGGATATGAAACTTCTTAAATACGGAAAACTCTTTGAAGATAAAATGATGTCATTAAAGGTAAATATCCCCCTGGAGAAAGCGCTGGATCTGGGCTGGGAGATTCTGCACGACTGTTTCTCTCCTGAGGAGATCGGGATTAAGAAATCCATGATAGATAAGTATTGGTCAAAAAAAGTATGAAAGTGAAACTTTCTCAAGGCGAACTTAAAAGACAAAGAGATGCCCTGCGACAGTACGAGAGGTATCTGCCTACCCTGCAGCTTAAGAAGCAGCTGTTGCAGTTTGAAATTTTGCACCAGCAGAGCACTCTCAGGGAGAGAAAGAATTCCTTATCCGAAAAGGAGAAAGCAGCGGAAAACTGGTTAGGGCTTTTGGTTGAGGCTCCCTACATCAGGCAATGGCTTACCCCTGAAAAAATCATCACCGCAAAGAAAAACATTGCCGGGGTTGATGTACCGGTTTTTGAACGCGCAGATTTTGAGCTGGCGGAGTATGACTTATTCCTGACGCCTCTCTGGGTGGATGCGGGCCTGGAAACATTAAGGGATATGGTCTCTTTACAAGAAGAGATAAGGATCATTGAAAAAGGAATATCTGTTCTGAAGCATGAATTGCGTATTACCACGCAGCGCGTCAATCTGTTCGAAAAGGTAAAAATCCCTGAGGCAAAAGAGGCAATCCGCCTGATTAAAATCTATATCAGCGACCAGATGACCAATGCCGTTGGTCGTAGCAAAATTGCCAAAAATAAAATCGAAGAAGCTAATTTTGAGGAGGTGGCGGTGTGATTGTTCCGATGAAAAAAGCCACCATCCTTTTCGAAACCGGAGACGCAGAAGCAACGGTAAAATATTTGCGTAGATTAGGGGTTTTGCACGTAGAGCACCAGAATCGTCCTGAGGGTAAAGATATTTCCGCGCTCCAGGAAAAGGTGGCTTTAATTGATTCCTCGTTTGATGTCCTGAACCGGGCAATAGAGTCAGACAAAAACATTCAACCGCAGAATAAAATCATCGGTGACTGGATAGCGGTTGCAAACCAAATCATCGAACTCGGCAAGCGCCAGGAACAACGGGAGTCCTCATCCAGAACCATAATCGGTCAAATCAATGAGTGGGAGCGCTGGGGTGATGTTGATCTCAACCAGATTCAGCACCTGAGCCAAAACGGCATTTACCTTACGCTTTACCAGGTACCGGTTAAAGAAATAAGAAGTTTTCCCGATGACGTGGTGGTGAAAACGATATTTACCGCTGGCGACATCGCCCATTGCGTGGCGATATCACGCAGGAAGTTCGAATGCGCTTTTTTAGAAATTCGTCCGCCAAAGCAAAGCTTGTCTTTGCTTACATCGCGGCTCTCCGAGGATACTAAGGTTATGGAGACGATTAAAGGCGAGATTATAAAATCCGCTTGTTTTTATGAAGCCCTTTTGGGAATAAAGAAAAAACTGGAAAAAGAGATCGAATTCCAGCAGGTATTAAGCGGCATGATAAAGGAAGGTGCAATCAGTTATGTAACAGGATACATCCCTTTTGACATCGAAGGGCATCTGGTTGCAAAAGCCAGGAGCAGAAAATGGGGAATCGTGATCAATGAGCCTTCGGCCGAGGATAATGTGCCGACGCTCTTGCGCAATCCCAAATGGGCCGGTATGATCAAGCCTGTGCTTAAGCTCCTCGGGATTACGCCAGGATATCCTGAACTTGACGTAAGTGTGCTATTCCTGATATTTTTAGGCATCTTTTTTGGCATTCTGATAGGTGATGCCGGTTATGGGCTGGTCTATATACTGATCACTCTGGGGATACAGAAAACAATGAAGCTGAATACAGAGATGAAAACAACGGTTTCGCTTTTTTATCTCTTAGGTTCCTGCGCAATACTATGGGGTGTTCTGACCGGTACCTTTTTTGGTCAGGCATGGTTGCTTAACTTAGGATATAAGCCCCTTGTTCCGCAGTTAAACGATGCCAACTTTATGCAAACGTTCTGCTTCTTTTTAGGAGCGTTGCATTTATCCATTGCCCATTCCTGGCGGGCGTACCTGAAATTTCCGTCGCTGAAAGCACTTGCGGATGTCGGATGGATATGCATACTCTGGGCCGCATTTTTCCTGGCCAGGACGTTAATCCTGGGAGAAGCATTTCCCCCTTGGGGGATATGGCTTATTGCTACAGGGATTATACTCGTGATTTTATTTACCAGCCCCCAGGCCAATGTGCTCAGAGCCCTCGGAGATGGGCTGGGGACGGTAGCGTTGAGCCTTATGAATAATTTTACCGATGTAGTCTCCTATATACGCCTTTTTGCGGTTGGCCTGGCAACTCTCGCCATAGCAGAAACTACGAATACGTTGTCATCAGGATTGGGCGATGGTGTCGCAGCTTTAGCGGCAGGTGTCGTAATAATTTTAATCGGCCATAGCTTAAATATCATATTGGGATTGATGTCAGTGCTCGTGCACGGCGTCAGGCTTAATGTGCTGGAATTTTCGGGGCATGCGAACGTAACATGGAGTGGGTTTGTATTCGAGCCGTTCAAAGAATGAAAAGGAGGATATCATGGATGGGGAACTACTGATTCAGTTTAAGGATCTGGGATTAGGTTTGGTGCTTGCCTTGTCGGCCTTCGGGTCTGCCGCCGGAGCAGGTGTCGCTGGAATGGCTGCGATAGGAGCATGGAAGAAGAATTTCAGCCAGAATAAGCCGGCGGCATTTATGCTCGTTGCTTTTGTCGGTGCGCCGCTTACCCAGACGATCTATGGCATGATCGTAATGAACAGGATGTATGAACTTGCCGCACAAGGCCAGTACCTTTGGGGTATCGGCGCCTTTTGCGGTGCGGCTATAGGTCTTTCTGCATACTTTCAGGGAAAATGTGCTGCCTGCGCCTGCGATGCCATGGGAGAAACCGGTAAAGGATTCGGCAATTACATGATCATATTGGGGATAGTCGAAACCGTGGCTCTGCTTGTGATGGCGTTTACCCTGGGCATCCTGAGTCAGCTCGCCGGGGTCTGAATTCGCATAGTTAGCGCGAGTATATCATACGTATCCAATATTTTGGCCCGGTAAAAAACCTGATTATTTATGAGGAGAAGAGAACGGCTGATGAAGAGATATCAGGAACAAAATCTCCTTAACGTACCCATTTCGGGTTTGGTGTCAGGTTTATTTCCAACTTTTTGCCGGAATTGACCCCTCTTTTTGGTGATTTTATCAAAAGATATGGCCGTTTGGAACTGCCAAACCGTTAGTAAACTCTAATTGGCGAATTGGGTTTATACCAAGGATTAGCTTCAACTATGTGAAAGTGTCGAAGTTAGGTATAAAGACAAAGAATTCAGTTTCATAGCAATCATTAAATAAGCGATTGGTAAAACCATCAAACCTTTATTATAGTGGTGCATGCCATGTGAGATATGTCTTCATTTGATCACAGAAGAGCGATAACAGAAGAGCGATAACCGGGCAGGCAATAAGGATCTACGACGATGAGACACTAGGAGGGAGCATCAAAGGAGGCTGCAGATATCACGAGAATGATTTGGAAGTGGTGTGAATGGTGGATGAATGGGCAAAGCCGATCGGTGCCGCTATCGCATTTTTGGCAGGTGCAATTGCCACTGGCTGGGCACAATCCAGAATTGGTACAGCGGGAGCCGGGACTATTGCAGAGAAACCGGAAACGGCAGGAGTTCTTATCATAATGGAGGCTATTCCGGAGACGATGACTATCCTGGGATTCGTTGTTGCGGCGATAATTATGCTCATGTAACAGGTGTTTAACCGTAGTATTGACATCATTTGTTTCGCTGAACAGGCAACCAGCAATAATGACGGCCCATAATGCATTTTTTCATCCTTTTTTTGAAAAGAGGACATACATTTAATCAAAATGTTGAATACACATGATGAACCTGGGATTTCGGACCCCCCCCAAAAAATGAAATGGTGAATTATTCAGACCCGAAAATTCCGTTATATTTTTACTTAGTATTTAAATTATATCTTAGAACTCAATATAACTTAGGCGTAATGGATCCACCCGCTCCCTCTAATATAAAACAACTAATAGAAATGAATCCCCGATTCCGGAAAGGCCAGACTTTTTACCAGGAATTGACAAAGCTCATCAAGGTTTTCCGAAAACGGCCATATTACGCCCCGGTCATCTTTTTATGGTAAAACACTATGCAGACCGGTTCCATCTGGTCGACTACATCAACGAAATGGCCAGGTGGGATAAAACCCAGTTGCAGGTCAGTACTGGAAATCTCACAGTATATACCGTTTGTTGAAATGGTATTCAGTATTGATCAAGGGCATCCGGGACGAATATGATGCCAACATTATGAAGTCATCCTGAGAGTTCAGCCGTATTCGTTTCCCTTCATTCCGGCTGACGGATGATGATCACCGGCCGTTTTGCGTTCATAGCCACCGTATGCGCTGTGCTGCCGAGTAAAAGTTCACCGAACCAGCTTTTTCCATGGGAGCTCATCCAGATGACAGATACATCCTCTTCATCGGCAATTCTCGTGATCTCGAAGTCAGGATTCCCTTTCCTTACGATTGTCCAGACATTGATGCCCTGTGCGGCAAGACTGCTGCGGATTGTTTCTATCTGACCCTTCGCCTTTTGGACAGCATCCTCAATCTCAGCTTCGGTCTCTCCCTGAGAAACAACATGGAGAAGGATGACCTCCCCCATACCCTTTGTCGTCCTGATCAGGGCTATCGAATTATCAGAGTACCGGGAGAAATCAATCGGGCAGAGGACCCGGGAAAGTATCATCGGGCAGAACATTTCAAAGGTCTTCCCTTTCAGATCCTCGATGATTTTATGGCGCATGATCAGGACACTGGTCCTGCTGCGGCGGAGGATCGCCATTGATACACTGCCAAGGAGAATCCCATCCACGAGGCTGTTCCCCCGCGCACCGACAACGATCAGGGAAACGCCTCTTTCTTCGGCTGTTTCGATGATTGCTCCGGCAGTGTCGGATGATATCTTTACCGCCGTTGTCACCCTGAGGTTCTGGCTGAGGTTTTCAAGGTAGCGTTTTTCTTCCCTGAGGAAATTTTCGCCGTTCCGGTAGAACATATCACCGATCTCTCCACCACCTCTCGGAGATCTGGCCTCTTCGACAACGTGGAACAGGATGATATCGCGGGCTCCGGGAAAACCGGCTATACAGTCAAGCGTTTTCTTTGCATACGCCGAGAAATCCGTTGAGAACAGTATTTTTTCGAACATAGGGCACTCCAAGAGATATATCGAAAGGCTGGCAGCAGACAAGGCGGAATGTACGGGATTCTATTTGAACAATAAATACCATTTACGATATTTAATGCTATCTGGATGTATCATACCCTTAATGGCCTGATGCAAATCCCCGACCCGGCAAATCGATGCTGGTATCCTGCAAAAAATGAGGTATTCTGACCTGCCTGACTGCATATTGTCAGGGATATGGCAGAGAAACATGCCTCAACTTCCGCCAAAAAAAACTACCAGATATGGATTTATTTGAGGGGTGAATATCTTTAGTTCTCTCTCCTGATTTTCCCGCATTATCCTGTATTCTTTTTTGGTATACGGTTATTTCATCAAACAAAGCATGGCTTTTGTATGGTGCATCACCAGGCAATCGTCATGGGGGAATGTCACTGAGGCGGAGGCAGGATGAAGGTTAAGGCACGAGGAGTGTCTGAATCGGGTACATAATCAATCTGACACATTCCTTATATCTGCGATATTCATTGCGTGAATTGAGGCAATATCCTTCGTTTTATTAAAATAATTTAATAATAAAATCTCTGGAATACGTCCTTTAAAAACAGAATATTTAGATAGATACATTTATCGTTTTGGAATAGGAGTATTGACATTGATCATACTTGATTTCTACCCATTATGAACAATATGTCCGAACTCATTGACAAACTGAAAAAAGGTGCAGTTGACCGTTGCCGGGAGCGGGTTATCGAAGCACGGCAGAACCCAAAGGAAAAAAGTGTTACAACCAATAATTGCCGCCAGAATCATGGTCTGACATCACATTCGAAAAAAATGTGGGGATTATAACAGGTGTTGCAGATGGCAGAAGAAAAATCGTTATTGCAGCAAATCCGGGAAAAAGAGCTGATGATCAGCATCAAAATTGATGAGACAAGAAGGGAAGCCGACGAGGTCATTATCAGTGCGAGAAAAGAAGCCTCGGAAATTATTGAAACCTCAGAGAGAGAGGGGAAAAAGGCTGCCCAGGAATATTTTGAAAAAGAAATGGAGAGATTAAAAAAAGAAAGTGAGCAGCTCAGAGATCAGAGCAACCAACAGGCGCTATCGGTCCGGACAGAGGGCGAACGCAATTTACCCTCAGCAATAGATAAAATCGCAAAAGTTGTTTCCTTGGAGTAAGGCGATATGCTTCAGAAGATGAAAAAGGTTCAGGTACTGGGGCCAAAAAAAGATCTTCAGAGCGTAGTCGACGTCCTGTACCACACGGGAACTGTCCAGCTTGAGGATATATCCAAGACAATTCGTGTCGGAGAAACACTTATCAGGAAGATGGAAACCGAAAAAGGGGGGGAAATTGCAAATATTCTCGTGAAGACAAGTGGCATTTTACTTGCTCTCCCCAAAATAAAGGATGATATCCAGAAGCAGTCCCTGATTTATGATGAGGTACAGAAAAAAAGCTTCCCGGACCTTGTTGTTTGGACAAATCACGTGATTGAGGAACTCGAATCGACCACAAAGGAACTCGCCATCAACAAGAGTGATCTGGAGTTTACCCTCAACGCGCTGGACAGGTACGAAAAAATAATTAAAAAAATTCTGCCACTGGAAAGCCAATTGCCGATTTTAGAAGGTTTTGAGGTCACCGTGATTCTCATTCAGCGGGAGTTCAGGGAGGTTCTGGACCTTGTCAAAAATGCGCTGGCAGATATAACAAAAAACCAGTTTGAATTAATTTCTGCGGATATAGATGAGCTAACTATTGCTGCGGTCATCGTGTTCAATAAAAGATATACCGAGGCCGTGCACTCGCTCATCTTCTCCCAGAATGTCAATGAGGTCCGGTTGCCACCTGAGTATCTTGGTAAGCCCTTCAGTGAAATTCTTCAGCTCATATCCGCAAAGAAGGCGAAATCAATCGGTGAGATGGCAGTAATCGACGAGAACCGGGGGAAACTATCCGAAGAATGGTACCAGGAACTTGTAGTGCTCAAAAAAGTGCTTCAGGACAGGAACGACGAAGCAGGTGTATTCGGCAAATTCGGTCAGACGGAGTACACCTTTGTAATCCAGGGCTGGATCCCCAAAAAATACCTGCAACGCACCAAGGAAGCACTGAAAAATATCTTCGGAACCCGGGTCATTGTCAATGAGCTCGAGGTGAGTCCGGAGAAAATGGACGAGGCACCTACCTTCTACGACAATCCTGCGATCGTAAAACCCTTTGAATTTCTCATGGCGCTCGTCAGTCCGCCCAAATACCGGGAGGTGGATCCGAGTCCGCTGCTCGCGCTCTTCTTCCCGATCTTCTTTGGTCTCATGGTCGGGGATATCGCGTACGGTGCAATCATCCTTGTGTTTGCCGCGTTCATGAAAAAAAAGTATCAAACGGAGCTCTGGCTCCAGCACCTGATGAACATCCTGATCCTTTCATCTATCCCGAGCATATTCTTTGGCGTGATCTACGGCGAATTTTTCGGCGATTTCGGAGAAATGATGGGCTGGATCCATCCCATGACAATCGCTGGTGTCACCTGGAACAGGGTTGATGCACTGGTACCCGTCCTCATCCTTGCGATTGCCATAGGAGTATTCCACGTATTCGTCGGTCTCAGTCTGGGAATCATCAATGCCTTGGCAAAGAAGAGCAAAAAACATGCAATTGAAAAAGCCGGGATGATGGTTGCGATCACCGGGCTGATCATTGTCATCACCGCAACGGCGAAGATGATGCCGGAGATCCTTGTTCAACCGGGACTCGTGATGATCATCATTGCAATTCCACTGATCATCTATGGCGGCGGATTCTTCGGGGTATTCGAGATCATGAGCACCGTGGGGAACATCCTCTCCTACGCCCGTATCATGGCAATCGGCATGGCATCAGTCGTTCTGGCGCTGGTGGCGAACAGGCTTGGCGGCTCGATGGAGGTGGCACTGGTGGGATTTGTTATCGCTGCGTTGCTGCATATACTCAATATCGTTCTTGCAATGTTCAGCCCGTTCCTCCATTCCTTCCGTTTGCACATGGTGGAGTTCAATTCCAAATTCTTTGAGGGTGGGGGGACGATGTACAAGCCGTTCAGAAAGGAAAAGGAGGATGAAACCGTGAAATGAACACGGGATCATCCTACGGGTTTGATAAACATTCCGTACAGCAGATTGAGAACTTTTAATCAACATTATATCATAAAACACACAAAAAAAGAGGATTTGGTAAACATGGTGGATTGGGGTATACCTATTGGAGCTGGAATTGCATTTGGACTTGGAGCGTTGGGAACAGGAATTGCACAATCAAAAATTGGATCCGCCGGTGCCGGAACCATTGCGGAAAAACCTGAGGCATTCGGTCTCATGGTGGTGCTGGTGGCAATTCCTGAGACCATGGTCATATTAGGTTTCGTGGTTGCTGCAATGATGATGATCATGCTCGTGTGAATGTCGTGGTCGGGATATAACCGTCAAATCTGCCATGACGTACTAATACAAGTCATATCGGTCGTTTGGCGGAACTGCGAACTTATTGAGGAATTCGAATATAACAGTACTAGTCCGGAAAGAATAGTGAATGGGTTGGTGATGCGATGGCGATTGAACAATTGATTGAGGCAGTTGAGGTGAATGCCGAAGAAACCATTACGGAATTGAAAAAAAAGGCTCACCGGCAATCGGAGGAGATACGAAGAGAGGCGGAAGGGAAGGACGAGGCAATCAAAAAGAAGCATCTGGATGCAGTCAAAAAAACTGTAGAAGCCGAACGTAACAAATTAATTGCAAAGATCAACAAAGAAACCCGGATGCAGTTTACCCAAACCAAAGATGAAGTGTATAAGAAAGCCTTTTTTGAAGCCCAAAAAATTCTCTCATCAGTACGATCGCGTGCAGATTACGAGAACAATTTCAGAAAAATGGTAAAAGAGGTGGTTTTGGAGCTGGAAGGAGAAGAAATCCAGCTGCATATCGATAAAAGGGATGAGAACCTCTGTAAAAAATTGCTGTCCGAACTTAAAATGAACTGCGACGTAGTTACCGATATTACCTGTGCGGGAGGTCTGAACGCGAGCACAAAGGATGGAAGGTTCATCGTATTCAACACGATAGAATCGAGATTTGAGAAGGCAAAGGCATTTTTAAAACCAGAAATATTTACTACGCTCTATGGTGGTCAGAGTGGAGTTTGATTATGCCAATGCCCGGATAAAAGGCATGAAAAGTCGCCTGCTCGCTCCTCCCGTATTTGAAACCCTGATCCTCAAACCCGACGTTGAATCCATCATTGCTGAGCTGGAAAATACTCCCTATAAAGAGGAGATAGAAAAGGCAACCGTCCAGTTTTCCGGGATTAAGTGTATCGAGGTTGCCTTACGGAAGGATTTCACCAATGCATTCAGGAAAATATTAAGGTTCATGGAGGGAGATCCTGCTGAAAAGCACATTAAAATTCTGCTGAGCCGGTGGGATATCCAGAACATCAAAACCATTCTCCGGGGAAAGAATATCCATTTGACATCAGCGGAGATCCTCGAATGCCTCGTCCCGGCAGGGCAACTGGATGATACCACGCTTATTGAGCTGATCAAACAGCCGGATGTCAAGGCGGTCATCGATCTCCTTGCAACATGGGGGATCGAATATGCAAAACCATTAACCCGGAATTTTAAGGAATACTCTGAAAAGAGGGATCTGTCTGTTCTTGAGTATGCCATTGACAAATTTTACTTTGAAAATGCATTAGACAAATTAAGCGAAAAATCCTATGATGATCGCATCCTTCTGGATATGATAACCATGGAGATTGATGTGACCAATATCAAAAATGTCCTGACTATGATAAGGGACAGAATCGATATTGAAGAGGCAGAATTTTTCCTGATCACTGGTGGTCAAAGACTGAATATCGAAAGACTGATTGCTATGATCCGGACCGGGACACTTGAGGGAGCGATCAAGTTTCTTGACGCCACGCCCTACAATTTCCTCTCGGAACTTCCTGCACATGTGTTCAGGACAGAAAAGATATCAGTAATTGAAAAAGAACTCGAAAAATATCTGATTAAACGAGGGATCAGCAGGTTTCTCGGTGATCCGCTGAGTATTGCCGTTGCAGTCGGGTATGTCTGGGCGAAATATAACGAGATCACCAATATCAGAATCATTGCGAGGTGCAAGACTGCCGACATAACAGAAAAAGAAATCCGGGAGGAATTGATTTATGTATAGGTTTGTCGTGGTCACCGATCCCGATTCGGCACCGGGATTCAGGCTTGCCGGTGTGGATGTACTCGAGGTATCAAATCTGGATGAGGCAAGGAAGATCATACCCCCCCTGATATATAAGGACGATACGGGAATCGTTGCGATAAGCGAAGATTTCATGGCAGCACTGGACGAAAAACTGCTGGAAAAAATCGAAAAGACATACCGGCCGATCATTATTCCGATTCCCGCCAGGATCAAGGGTCTCGAAAGAACAAGTTACATCGAACGGCTGTTGCAGAGGGCAATCGGGTATAATATCGTGATTAGGAGGTAGGGGTTATGATTGCGGGAGTAATATCGAGAATTTCTGGGCCTGTGGTTCTTTCGGACCAGATGAGGGGCTCGAAAATGTATGATGTAGTGAAAGTAGGCGCCGAGGAGCTGAACGGGGAGATCATACGCCTTGACGGGAATCTGGCGGTTGTCCAGGTGTATGAGGACACATCAGGCCTGAAAGTTGGCGAGAAAGTTGTGAACACCGGAACGCCCCTCTCCGTTGAGCTTGGCCCGGGGCTCCTCTCCTCGATTTATGACGGCATTCAGAGACCGCTGCCGGTGCTGGTCGAGAGAAGTGGAAGTTTCATATCCCGGGGAATTTCCGTTCACGGTATTGATATGGAAAAGAAGTGGGATTTTGTCGCAACCGCAAAAAAGGGAGATCAGATTTCTGGCGGAGACATAGTTGGGACGGTAATGGAGTACAATATAGAGCACAGGATCATGGTCCCTCCCACTGTCTCGGGAACCATCAGGGAGATCCGCAGCGGTGCGTTTACCGTCGAAGAGCCAGTCTGCATTCTCGATGACGGCACTTCCATAACAATGCTGCAGAAATGGCCGGTGAGAAAGGGGAGACCCTACAGGAAAAAGCAGGACCCGCGTTCGCTCCTTGTCACCGGGCAGAGAATTTTTGATACTATGTTCCCGGTCGCCAAGGGGGGGACCGCCATGATTCCCGGTGGTTTTGGTACGGGAAAGACGGTGGCGGAGCAGACACTTGCAAAATGGTCGGATACCCAGATCGTTGTGTATATCGGTTGCGGGGAGCGGGGAAATGAAATGACGGATGTCCTGACAGAATTCCCCGAACTTGTGGATCCGCGGACGAAGATGCCCCTTATCCAGAGAACGATCCTGATTGCAAACACGTCGAACATGCCGGTGGCAGCCCGGGAGGCTTCGATTTATACGGGAATCACGATGGCAGAGTACTACCGGGACATGGGATATGACGTCGCGCTGATGGCTGACTCCACATCACGATGGGGCGAGGCATTACGGGAAGTCTCGGGCAGGCTGGAGGAGATGCCGGGCGAAGAAGGCTATCCCGCCTACCTTGCTACGAGACTTGCGGCATTCTACGAGCGTGCCGGCAGGGTTGTCTGCCTGGGGTCAGATGAACGGTTGGGATCCATTACCATTGTCGGTGCGGTATCCCCCCCGGGAGGCGATTTCTCAGAGCCCATCACCCAGAATACGCTGAGAATTGCCGGGACGTTCTGGGCACTGGATACAAGTCTTGCGTACAGGAGACATTTCCCTTCGGTAAACTGGATAAAAAGTTATTCTCTCTATCTGGACAGCATTCAGGAATGGTTTTTGCAAAGCGGATTTGATGAATGGAAAGAGATGCGGGATGTGACTATGTACCTGCTCCAGAAAGAAGTCGAGTTACAGGAAATCGTGCAGCTGGTCGGTCCTGATGCCCTGCCCGAGAGTGAGAAGGCAATTCTGGAGGTTACACGAATGATCAGGGAAGATTTCCTCCAGCAGAGTGCCTATCATGAAATCGATTCCTTCTGCCCGCTGGAGAAGCAGTACTGGATGCTCAAGGTGATCCTTAACTTCTATAATCGGACGAGTGAAGCGATGAACAGGGGAGTTGCCCTGAACAAAATCCTGAAACTGCCGTTTAAGCAGGAGATTGGCAGAATGAAGGAACTGACCGATATCAGCAAAATCAAGGATCTCTTCGGGGAGATCGATAAAAATATTGCTGCACTGGAGGTGGAGAGATGAAGCCGGTCAGCCTGCTGACAAAAGAGTGCAAGACGGTCAACTATGTCTCCGGGCCTTTGATTTTCGTCCAGTCTGTTAAAGGGGTCTCCTATGGTGAAATTGCAGAGATCACTCTTCCT
>Ga0307380_10007406_pt1 | contig 14289 bp, 15 predicted proteins | sample UN3MG_FD_202239 | JGI IMG/M metagenome (GOLD analysis project Ga0307380, IMG submission 202239) | Soil microbial communities from Risofladan, Vaasa, Finland - UN-3 | ecosystem: Environmental > Terrestrial > Soil > Coastal area > Acid sulfate soil | place: Finland: Risofladan, Vaasa | collected... | reverse complement strand
AAGAATTAAAAGAACCTGAAGACATGCCAGCAGATATCAATCCATTGGAATATCAGGTTGATGAAAAACTTGGTAAAGATAAAGCACCAGCAGATGCCTTTCTATTTAAAGCACCTAAAGAAATCAGGCTTACTGCAAAGGAAGTTTATAATCGCTTTATGTATCAAGACTATGTGTTTGAACTTCATGGTGCAGCACCAAAAATGTATCCTCAATTAGATTTAGATACAAACAATTTTTTACAAAAATATGAAGACACTGTGGATTTCACAGTATTGTCGGTTGAAAACCGTTTCAGCATTCCACCTACGCTATTCTTTTTAAGTAAGATATCGTGTAGGTTTAAAAACTATAAATTCGTTGACAGGGCGATTGATATGTGGAAAGAAGTTGATATACTGATTACAACTGACCCTGAAATTCTGAAACTCGGTGTACCGTGGGGTAAGAAATTGATTAAATTAAAAAGACCTTATAATGAAAAAATCGATGAAGGGTCATTAGAAGTATTACAGATTGCTGATTTAATTGGTAATCAAGATTTCGAAAAAATAATTAAATATAAAAACAAATAAAAATGAGTGAAGAATTAAACAATGCAGCACAACAAGCTGAATTAGAAAAAATTGAAAAGATTAAGACATCTTTAAACAATATCGTAACCAAGAAATCAAAATTCTTGTTTTGTATACCTGAATCTCCAAGTCCTGTGGCAAGTGTGTATGAAATATATTTTCATGCAACCGTTGCTAAAAAAATGGGACATGAAGTACTAATCTTAGTTGAGAAGGGTGATTATGTCGCACCTGCTTGGGTTGAAAAAGAACTTACAAACCACAAGTTTATCTCAATGGCAGACCCTAAACTTACGGTAGGACCTGAAGACGTGATGGTTGTTCCAGAAGTATATTCAAACATCATGGAGCAAACTAAAAATCTACCTTGTCTAAGAGTTGGGTTATTACAATCTGTGGATTATATGGTGAATTCATTAATCCCGGGCACTGATTGGTCGTCATTCGGAATCAATGAAGTTATTACGACCTCACCAACCCTTAAAGAATGGCTGGAGACCTTCTATGGTCTTGGTAAGTTCAATATCAAAACATATAATATCGGGATTCCCGAATATTTTCAGAAGTCAAGCGAACCACAAAAACCTATTGTATCTGTTATTGGTAGAAATGCCAACGAGATTTCTAAGCTTGTTAAATTGTTTTTCGCTAAGTATCCTCAGTATAGTTGGGTGACATTTGACCCAATGCTTACAAAAAGTAAGCCACCACAGGCAATGCGTAGAGTTGACTTTGCAAAAAGATTAAAAGGTAATTTTGCTGCTGTTTGGGTTGATAGGATTGCGAGTTTTGGTACATTTCCACTTGAATGTATGAAATCTGGTGTAATTCCAATCTGCTTAAAACCAGATGTAATGCCAGAATACATGATTGAAAGGGATGTAGATGGTAAACCATTGAAGGCAGTTGAAGGTGCTGGTGTCTGGACTGAAAATTTTTATGACCTACCTGTTTTAGTTGGCGAAGTACTCGTTAAATTTCTTGATGATAACATTTCACCTGAATTATATACTGAAATGGAGAAGGTTGTTGTAAAATATAATCAAGAAGATAGTGAAAAACAACTCGTTGAAATCTATCAAGGATATCTTGACCAGAGAATCGCACTCTTTGAAAGTGCACTTGTTCCACCAACAGAACCAGAAACACAACCATTTGTTGTACAATAATAATTTTAAATTAAAAACATATAAAATGAATATATCAGTAATAATTCCAATTCACGAATATAATGACGACTTATCTCTTTATGTAGATAGAGCCGTTGAATCTATTGTAAAACAGGAAGATGTCGCAGAAACACCACAAATAGTTATTGTGTTTCCTGAAGAACTTGAAGCAAGTATTATAGGGTTCAAGGACTCACAAATCCGTAAACACCAAGATAAACTACCTTATACTAAATTCACTTTAGTTAAAAATAGTGGTGCAACTGACTATCAGTCACAAGTAAATCTTGCTGTAGAATCAGTAACTACCGATTATTTCTCGGTACTTGAATTCGATGACGAATATGGTACAACCTATTTCAGAAACGCAATAAAATATGTTGATAGCTATCCAGAAATTGATGTGTTTCTCACCATGATGATTGAAGTCAATGCTCAAAATCAGGGTATTAAATTAACAAACGAGACCGTTTGGGCACAACAATTTGTTGGTGAGAATGGTGAAATGGGTTATTTAAATGCCAATGCGTTGAAACAGTATACCGATTTTAAATTAAGTGGTGCTATTATCAAGAAATCTGAATTTAAGAATCTTGGTGGTTATAAAACAAATATCAAACTTTCTTTCATGTATGAATTTCTACTCAGAGCATTAAATAATGCATGTAAGGTGTTTTCGATGCCAAAAATTGGTTACAAACATCTCGCTACAAGAGAAAATAGTTTATTTGATGGCTATCTAAAGACTATGCCAATGGAAGAAAGAAAATTCTGGTTTGAAACAGCAACAAATGAAGCAAACTTCATGACTGACAGAGTGATTGACATGTCAAGGCTTAAAAAATAACACTAATACTGACTTTGAAATGAATGAAAGTAAATGAAAATACTCCGTATTTTGCGGAAAGGGAAGAGCAAGCGGTATTAGATTATATAAATTCTGATTCCTTAGAAGAGAAAAATCGAATATATAACGAAATTCTCATCGAACCTTTTCGAAAAATGATACAATCAATATTACGTAGGTATCCGATTCATATCGGAAACTACGACATGTTGGAAGTTGAATCCAATGCTCTGACTCATTTAATTGAACATATGGTCAAGTTTAATCCACAGAAGATTACAAAATCTGGTGCAAAAACTAAAGCCTTTAGTTATTGTCAAACAATAATTAGAAACTATTATAAAGACCATAGTAAAAAGAGTTACACCGAGAAAAAAATTAACTTGAGTTTCGATGACTATATTGATGAAATCAATCAGAATATCGAATACACTTATGAGATGGAAATGGAAAACCAAGAACAACTCGAAAAGTTAATTAATAATGTGATTTCTAAAATAGAAGATAGAATTGATAACGACCCTTCAATAAAGAAAAATGAAGGTATTGTTGGTGATGCAATTGTAAATGTGCTAAAAAACTGGCAGGTATTGTTTATGGAAGACACACCAGAAGGTAAATATAATAAAAGAGTCACCAATAAATTTGCCAAAAATAAGATTTTGTTATTCCTAAAGGAACAAACAGGCTTGAGTACAAAAGAAATCAGAATTGGCATCAAACCATTTAAAGAAATTTACTTTATTGAAAAAATAGATTACTTAGATGATTAATAATAAATTTTGGACAACTGAGGTTGAAGCTGCATTTGTAGAATACGTTACTTGTAAAGATATTGGTAAAAAGAACGATATATTCACCAAGCAACTTCACGAACCGTTTAAAAAACTTATAGATGAGACAATTAAACGTTATCGCCCAGACAGGAAGGGTTATGATGATGAAGAAGCTAAAGAAGATTTTCTTTATCATCTGATAGTTCAAGTCCAGAGGTTTAATCCAAATGTTGTATTACAAAGCGGTAAAAAACCAAGTGGTCTTAGTTATTGCAGGGTTATAATCAGGAGTTCTATTGCAGAACATACTGTTAGGGCATATCGTCAAAGTAAAAATATTAGTTTAGATGAGTGGCATAAAGACCATCAAGAAATATAAAAACCCGTATTTATATGTACTAAAACTATAAATCATGCCAAGACCAAAAAGAAAACAATTGAAATTTGATGAAGAAAGTGTAAATAAGCTACTTCAAGAAATTTATGATGATAGTCATAATCAAAAAGCAAAAATAAGCAGACTATTCACCAAATGGGAAACCAAAGTGAAGGAAGGTGGTGAAATTCAGGCAATCGGTGACCAAATTGTTAAAGTAATTGCGTTGGAAGCCAAGAACGTTGACCAGAAAATCATGCTTCTGAAGTTTTTAAAGGAAGTTGTTTATGATAATAAGTCTGGTAATAGCAGTGCTGGTGAGCAAACAAAATCAGATGAAGCTGGAAACATTACTGCTGATAGAAGAAACGAATTATTAAATTTTGTTCAAGAAGAACTTGAACGTAAAGAAAGAGAAAAAAATAAGTAATGAGTATAAGTAGTGCTAAACAGAACGTTTTTACAACAATTGGTGCATATACATCCTTAAAACAGGAAACTAAATTGCCCGATATGACCAATCTATTTCCATCGGTCAACAACAAAAAAGATGTTGTACCGTTCTTGCTTGACATATTGAAAACGGTTGTTGGTTCTCAAGCACTAAAAGAACTTACAGGTAAATTATTTACCGATTTTATTGATGGTGTTGAACCCAAGGCGAAAGAGATATTAACAAACCAAATGACTCAGTATAACTCTGGTAATGCACTACCATCATATTTTCAATCAACAGGTGCTGGAATCACAATACCTGTAAAGGATATTGATGTATATAAAAAATTCGGTAGCAGTCCGACTTCACCAGAAGGAAGTTTGTTGTATGATACGAGTCGGGTTACATTTGATAAAAAAATATATGATGCTATTTTAAATGGCAATGCGGTGTATAATAATTTAAACATCGCATACAATAATACTACAGATTCTGTTACATTAAAATCGGTAGGTACTGCAGGTACGATTGGTGAATGGATGGGAGATTATATCAATGATGCAGTAATTATTGATAAAAAAGAATTCTTGACAAATACTATGAATGCAATTTATGGTAGCGTCAGTAAAGCTCAAGGAAAAAGTATTGAGCAAACATATGAAGAATTACAGATATCTAAACTAATACAGCAATTGATTAATGATGATGATAGTTTCGTAATATCTGAAGCCGATTATGATGAATTACTACGAAAGGCACAAGAACTGGTTGATGGTGTTGTTTATTACGATATGGGTTGTGGTGTGATAGGTGCAGAGTTACCCTTAGATGGTATGACCGACCTTATTTCACAAATAAGCGGTTCAACAGATTCTTTTTTTGTTGGAAATGCTGTCGATGATACAATTGCTGCAAGTACTGTTGATTCAGCAGATACAACAGCAGAAAACGTACAGACAATAAGTGATGGATTCTTTCAAAGGCTGATAAATGCAATTTCATTAGCATTATCTCAAGCTATGACGACTTCACCACAAATAAGGGCACTATTAGGAATCACGAGTGCATTTCAGAATAACGGTGCTGTTCAAATTGGTTCAGCAAAAGATGATTTGAAAAAATTTAAGGTATTTTTAAAATGTATAATAAAAGATATGATGAAGCTTATTGCTGAATTTATCTTCAATTTAATACTCGTAAATCTAATATCTTTAATCAATCCAATTATTCGAAAAATATTAAAAGAAAAAATAAATCAATACATAGGTATTATAAAAGCGTTAATAATTTAAAACAATGATAGTAGACCAGAAATTAAACAGACAATTTGTCGGTGTATATCTTATCGATGGTGATAAAGATGGTACACAGCTTGCAACAACAGTTAAACCAAATTGGTTTAGAAGAGTATGCACAAGACTATTCTTAGGTTGGAAATGGATTAGTATTAAAAAACTAAAAGCAACCAAGTAAAAATGGCAATTGATTTTAATAGCATAGAATCAATTATTGGTGGTTTCGATAAGATACTGAGACTCTCCTCTATTGGCGGTCCACCACCCGTTCCGACACCACTTATATTAATTGGTGTTCCGAAACGTAGTGGCTTATCACCAACGAAGATTGCATCACGTATTATCGCCAGAAAGTCAGAGGCAGGTTTACCTGTCGGTGTTTTGCCTTCTGGTGGTGTTGCGCCTGATGAAATTATGGAGAGAATCAGAATCGAAGAAATTGTAAAAGCATTGCAACAAGATGCTGTGATTTCTGTGGCAATACCGCCCGGGATTACACTATCGGCAGCAGGTATCTCACCAACGGGACCCGTCTCGGTATTTGGTTCAACAATTACATTTTCAAAAGGTTATGGGGTTATACAGTAATGGAAGATTTAGATAAATATACACCAATTGAGCTTAATAAAATGATTAATGATGTCAAATTAAAGTATGACACATTAAAACAGGAGATTATTGACCATACCTTCGAAATCGATGAACTTGATAAGAAAATTAATGAGAAATTGGTGATTGTTACTGAATTAGAAAAAAATTATATTGAATTAGTTGAAGAAATAACCAGTAGATAATGGGATATGATAAACCAGTTATACAGACTACCAATCCGTACAAAAGGGATGATATAAGTGCGACAAACAGAACTATATTTTATGGTGAAGTTGTTAGTATTGATGACACTACTGATGGTGGAAGGATTAAAGCCAGAATACAGGGGTTTGATAATAAAACAGCGAACGAAGACCTACCTTGGTGCTATCCTATGCTCCCAAAATTTTTTCACGTATATCCACAAGTTGGTGAAGTGGTTAGAATTTTTCTTGAAGACATTAGATTTCCAGAAAGAAGTAGATTCTGGCAGGGAAGTATAATATCTCAATTACAAAAAATTGGGTTTGATAGCCTTTATACTGCACTTTCAACAACAAATCTTGCATTAACATTACCTGAACCAGCAGTATCTACATATCCAGATGCCGAAGGTGTGTATCCTTTAAAAACTGATGTGGCAATTATTGGTAAAGTTAACACCGATGTTATATTACGTATAAATGAAGTTCATATCAGAGCAGGTAAACACGAAAATGAAGACGTATTAAAACTCAACGTAAAAAATCCAGCAGAAATTAGCTTGGTTTATGAACCTATAAAAGATACTGAGGGTTTTTATAGTAACACAATCATAATGAGTGATAAGGTTGCATTGATTTCACATACTGGTAATCCACAATTTAAAGCTGCACGTCTGGGCGCAAAAGACAGACAACGAATATTTGATGAAGGACACCCAATTGCAAGAGGTGATGTTTTGGTTGAGGCATTAAATGTGCTTCGTAATGCCATTATTAGTCACATTCACGGTTACTCCAATCTTCCAGCAGATAAAAATGCTGTGATACGTGACTTAGAAAACATTAATTTAGAGGCAATTCTACAAAAAAACATTGTAACTAATTAAAATTTTAGTACATTTGTTCCCTATGAAGATTGATATTCCAATACCACATCAGTTATTTACTGCATTTAATGATGTTACGTTTTACGATGAACCTCATAAATATTATGTGGATAATAAACAATTAATTAGTGTTACTACATTGATTCATAGATACCAAGAAGAATTTAATGAGGATTATTGGTCACAATATAAAGCCAATGAACATAAATTAAGTCAAAGGGAAATAGTTCGGGCGTGGAGATTTATAAATAAGAAAGGTACAATTAAGGGTTCTGCAATTCATGACTATGCTGAAAATCTATTTTTAAATAAGATATATGAATACCCAGAACAGTTAATTCTAAATGAATTTGGTTTTGACCCAGTTAAAATTGAATATGATATAACCAAAAAACATGTAGATAGATTTTATGATGATGTTCATGGTAAGCTAATACCAGTACGAACAGAAATGATTGTCTATGACAAAGAAACTCTTATTGGTGGCATGCTTGATATTCTATTTTGGAATATCAAGACACAAGAATTTCAAATATGGGACTGGAAAACCAATAAAGATTTTACTGAAGAAGAAAGGGGAAGACACTTGCTTGATGATTTATATATGTTGGAAGACTGTGATTTGGAAATCTATTCTCTACAACTTGAAATGTATAAACAAATCATAGAAAAGAATGTACCAATTAAGCTTGGCAAATCATATATTGTTTGGTTTAGTCACAATAATGATAATTATAGAATTATCGAAACTAAAAACAGAGAATATTATGTCAAGAAGATACTTGAAAACAGAATACTGGAATTAGTTGCATGAAATTTTCAGAAAATTCATGCATGAGAAACCCGTCATAAACCCAGACTTCGGCACTTAATGTGTGAAAAACCCAACATTATAACATAAAAAAAGCCACAACTAAGTGGCTTTTGAATTTTCTGTAATTGTATTTCTTATAAGTTAAGAATACATCTCCAAGGTTGGATTTCAAGTGTGATGTTTGTTAATTCATCATTACCATAATCATTCTCCCCAAAATCTATACTTACGATTTGACACTGCTCTAAGAACCATTTTTCAACCTCAATACCCGTTGGGTCTAAAGATTTCAATAATATATTTTTCTTATATCCTGCAGCATAACCCATACGACCAGTAAGTGATTCTGCGTGTAAACGAACCCATTCCATAAGTTGCTGAGATGTAGAAGGACCTATCGGGTCAAGGAACGTTAAGCTCATTGAATCCCATGTATATCTACCTGCAACATAGTTACGTTCGTTCATATAGTTGATTTCCACTGAATTGATTTTCATAGAAGGTCTTTTAAACTTCTGAACCTTCCAGACTTCAATTCCTAATTCGTCAGCGAATTCCGCAAAGAATCTATTAACCCTTTTCGGTTCGTAATCAAAAGGAATACTCCTTATCATTTCTCCTGCCATGTTTTTATCTGTTTATTTTGTAATACTTATTTCTAATAAATACTCACTTATTTGAAAACAATGAACATTATTCATATTATTTCGGCATACGACCACTTGTTCGAAATCTTCGATATTCAGAACTACTTAAACTCTCAATGGTTCTTGGCACATGGATTTCAATTTCAATTGGTTCGTTTTCGAAAACCACCTCTTCGAGAACAGGTTCTTCAACAACTTCTTCAACGACTGGTTCTTCAACAACTTCTTCTATCTCATCTTCAAGAACTGGTTCTTCAACCACCTCTTCTACTTCTTCAGGTGCTGGTGTTAGTAATGCTTCGTCAATAATCATTGATTCACTTTCAACCACTTCGTTTTGTATTGTTTCTTCGGGGGTTTCTTCAACTATTTTATTGAGTACACCCTTTTTAGCTTTTTTATTCATAATTTTTTATTTTAAAGTCAATATTATTTTCACATAAATACTTATATAAAAAAAAAGACCCACATTGCTGTGGGTCTTCTATTTAAAAAATCACAATTATGCACCAACATCGGCAAATGATGCACCTGATGGAGTAATCGTAAACGTAATGCCGATGAATTCGAGTGAACGAGTTGGCTTCAAGAAAATTTCACCGTAAAGTTCGTTTCTATCACGAGTCTCAGTAGTGTTATTACTGTCGTCCATTTTAATTCTGAACTCATATAAACCTCTTTCTCTCTTAATTGTATCGAGAACAGGAGTTGCTTTTTGTAAGAATTGGTCAATAGTTGCTTGGTCATTCTGTTCGAATACCAATCTGATTGCGATGTTAGCAATAAGAACCTTGATTTGAAGCAGTAATCTACGTACATTGATTCTGTCAAGTGCACTTTCTTTAACCTGTAGAGTCTTTTGTCCAAAGATTGCTGTACCAGCATCTGCGAAGTCAGCCATTGGGTTGATTCTACCTGCGTAAAGAATATCACGAGCTTCAAGACTCAATTTATACTTAGATTTCCTTGCATCAGTTACACCACGGTTTAGACCTGCTGGTGCAAACCAAGGGAATGAAGTATTATCTGTAAATGCCATTGCTTTTACAACTTCACCTGTTGGTGGAAGATAAATATTAACATTATTCTGTGTGTCTCTCATTTGAATCCAAGGGAAGTATGTACAACTATAACTTGAATCGATTTCTGCTGTATCGAGCAGGTCAACGATATCGTTAGATGCAATAACATCTGCCTTACCACCGTCACCAACAACAACAGGTATTGACACATCAGGACTATCGATAACATAAAGTGTATCAGTTCTCTGTTGCTCAATCATTTCAATTGTATCTTGAACCAAGATATTCTGGTCAGACCAGTTGATACCCGGTGTTGAGAACAAGTTAATTGTAACTTCTTCAGGATTTGCATATGTACCAATTGCAGTTCCCCATGCTTGGAAGTCATTCATTGGAGCAGCATTAGGAACAACACCGTCATAAATTCCATTTTGACGATATAAATCACCATATGAACGATAACCTCTGTTAACATCCCAACCATCAAAACCACCAGCAGGAACTAATGTGAATTTCCTTGTAGCAATTAGATAATATGGGTTTAATGGGTCAACTACATTATTAACGGTCTGGAATTGACCAACACCTACTTCAAACTGGAAGCCATCATATGTTCCAGTTGCACCGCTATCCATGTGGAAGCCTTTTGTGTTTACAAATCCACCCTGACCATTGAAATTAAAGAAATTTTGATTAATCCCTGTTCCAACTGCAGTACCTGCATTATATCCAAGTTCTGAAACACCCAAGTAAACTTTCTTGATTCTTTCGTCATCGTTATATTTGGTTTTGTAGAAAATTGCTGGTGTTACACCTGCAACAGCAGAACCAGTTGCACCAGTTCCAAAATCATTGAATTTAAAACCTTCAAAACCAGCAGGGAAATCTTCAATACCGTATTCGTCAGCGAGTTCAACCATCACGTATTTGCTCTGGATGTCATACTCACCATCTGATGTACCGATACGCTGTCCAATATAATTAGTTAAACCTTTAATCATTGTACATCTTGAGAAAGTTTCCAATACTCTTGGATTAGCGTCAGTATCATAAAAATCACGAATAACCACATCAAATTCCAATGTAATTGGATTGATATTTGCAATGCTTATTTTAATTTCCTGATTTGCTGCATCACCATCAGAAATACTGATGAATTTAAATAATTTATTGAGTGCACTACCTTTTAATTGTGAAACAACCCAAGGAGTTTCAGGAGTTTTGAATTGTGTTTTATAGTTTGTGTAGAAGTCAGTATCACATTTGATGAGTACTGTATTAATACCATAACCAATACCATCAGCATCTAATTTCTTGATAAGGTCTGGATATACAGCCTGTACCCAAATTTTTGTGTTTTTGTCTTTAGGTTCGAAACCAACAACATTTGGTAAGAAACTGCTTGAATTTGGGTCTAATGATACAGTATATACTGCGGTACTACCTGTACTATATGCTCTTAGTTTAAATGTACCAAACATATCACCAATTCCTGTTAATGTAGTATTTCCAGATGCTGGTATAGTTAAGCTTGTGGTATCAAATATTGTCTGAGGTGCTGCATTAACTTGGTCAACAACATATCCCCTACTTCTAACGACTGCCAATACCATATTTTCATACGCTGTAAGAGAAGTTCCTGACATTAATGTAACAACATCTGTAACTTCACCAGTACCATCTGGATTAACTGTTGTTGCAGTAAATGAATGGCTATAACCTTCAAATTCAGTTGCGCTTATTTTAGTATATCCACTAAATGAAGTACCACTATCAAGAACAGCATTCAATGTAACACCTAAATATGTATTATCGATAAATGTAACACCTGTATTGGTTACTGAAGATACTGCACCTGTTGTACCAGTATCAACACCTGCGTTCAATGTAATCGCCCATGCATCGCCAGCATCATATCCGCTAAGACCCAATACTCTGGTTACCCATAATTGATTAGATTCACCAAGATATGAGTTAGCCACATAAGGTAATTGATATTGAAGATTTCCATTTGAAAATCTTTTCACACTCTGTCCACCAAATCTACTTGAGAACTGTGTTTTGTCCTGAAGGAATACAGGTTCAAAGGCTGCACCCTTGAGCGTTTCACCTACAAGACCTAATGTAGTTATGCCTACGTTACGTGTAACAAATGTTAAGTCACGTTCTTTAAATTTTGCACCCGGAGAGGTAAATACAAATTCTGCCATGTTATTTATTTATTTAAGTTTTTATTATTTTTCTAATTACAAGCTTTGCTTATTCTTTTTCAATAAATACTAAAAAAATATTGAAAAGGAGTTTTAACATAATTATTATAAGGCTGCAGTTCTTGTCTATAAATCCAGATTTTTAAGGATTTTCCAAAAAATGTCCGAAATTTTCAAAAATTTGGAAATAATCAGATTTTTTTGGTTAGGATTTCCCGAAAATTATTTTTCACTTTTATTGAAAATAATTTCAGTTGTATGGTTTTTCTGACTTTAGTATTTATAAAAAACATTTTATATGAATAAATCGCAACGAATTTATCTTGACCCAACAACGACAGAAGACGACTTACATTTGAAAGTAAGGCTTGAGCAAGAAACCGATAGTCTTGAATTTCTTTCAATGAGTGTTGATTTAAAAGATGCGTATCAAGATTTTAATGCGGATTACGGAGTTTTGATTGGGAGAGTTGTGGCAAATGGGGGCATAGGCATCCCTAACGCCAAGATTAGTGTCTTTATACCACTTAGTGATGAAGATGCCAGTAATAGCGATATAATGAGCATTTATCCCTATAAAACACCAAGGGATAAGAACAACGATGGTAAAAGATATAATTTATTGCCACGTGTTTCTGTAGTTGACCCCAAAACAGGTGGAACACACCCTAAACAACCATTTGGTAGCTTTCCAATTAAAGAAGAAGTTGTAACAAATTCGGAATTTTTAGATGTGTATAAAAAATACTATAAATATACTGCACTGACAAATAGTGCTGGTGACTACATGATTTTTGGTGTGCCAACTGGTAATCAAACAATACATCTGAGTGTTGATATTACAGACATTGGCGAATATAGTATGACACCTGCTGCAATGGTGACAAATTTAGGATATTCACCAAACCTATTTACAGATAATAATACTAAAATAAAGTCAAGTAAAGATTTAGGTGACTTACCGAATATAGAAACACAAGAAATTAGTGTTGATATTATTCCGTTTTGGGGTGATGCCACAAACTTTGAAATCGGTATAACTCGTCAGGATTTTAGAATTCGTTCAGTATTAGCAAATACGTTCACGATATTTGGTGCAGCATATACTGATGGATTCGGGTCATTATATGGTCGAGACTACCGTGGTGGTCTTGAAGTCGTTGAACTCTATCGTATAAGCGGTAATGAAACAGAAAATTCAAGTGTTGCATCTAAAAGGATTGGAAGGATAACTGAGACAATTTATTATTACCCTGCCTCAGTACCTGATTCAGAAATTAATAGCACAATTGACCCAAAAACAAAAATGTTAAAATTAGACCCTACAGAATATTCTGCATATAAGAGGGATGGTGATTTTGCTTTCATTGTAAATTGTAATAGGAAAAAGGTCGTTACATCAGAAACAGGTGAAAAAATATCGGTAGAGGATGACTATCCGGGTGGGGTGTTTACTGAATTTCGAGGATTTATGACACTTGAATATACTACCGATGCGGTTTCTTTGGACTTCAGCACTTATCTTGACAATGATAATTTTCCAAGAGGTAGAACAATTCCTGTAAGACATAAATTAAAATTTCCACAATCAGCAAGTCGTGCTCATTCATTTAGAAAAGAAAGTGAAGGTGCATCAGCAGTAGATGACACACAGGCATGGAGAAGACAACATCAAACATTTAAAGCTGGTAAATTTTATGGAATTTCTTTATTTCATGCTGCCGTTTATAATGGTACAACAGGGGAATATAATCCAGATAACGTAGATGGCTTCCTCAATACTGACTATATAAACGTAATGGATGGTAATTTATATAATACCACTGGTGCAATTCAAACCAATGATTATGAATTATCTGGAAACAGTAGGTTTAATATGCCATATAATGCGTTAACTGATGATAATAATAGACAGGTTTTCGTTGGGAACTGGATGAATTTCAGCGCACATATGCCACAAGTGGGTTTCTTAACTGAAGATTATAACAGAACAAGAAATATGCGTTCAACAAGTTTATTTAGCCAGAACTTCCGATATGATAGTTATTACTATGCCAATAATTCACAACCTATAGTAGCAGGAGATTTCAACACAAAATTCTTTGCTCGTTCCGATATAAACTGGACAAAATTCATTGAAGTGCCAGAAACCGATGTGAGAGCAATTATTGATGCAGTTGGGGAACGAAGAGGTTTTAAATTATCAGAATTACCGCCAAATATATTAACAGGTGCATATGTAAGAGGATATAATGCATCTGATTGTCCAGTTAATGGTGGAAAACTTAATGCACGAACATCTGGTGGTAGAGACTCAGAAACCTATTTTTTTAGAGGTTTCGATTCTTCAGACTGTCTCGGATTTCTAATTAAATTAGGACTCGTTACACCATAAATAAAAAACCCCTCGATTGAGGGGTTTAAAATTATTTTGTTAGGGT
>Ga0307380_10007405_pt1 | contig 14294 bp, 11 predicted proteins | sample UN3MG_FD_202239 | JGI IMG/M metagenome (GOLD analysis project Ga0307380, IMG submission 202239) | Soil microbial communities from Risofladan, Vaasa, Finland - UN-3 | ecosystem: Environmental > Terrestrial > Soil > Coastal area > Acid sulfate soil | place: Finland: Risofladan, Vaasa | collected... | reverse complement strand
TCTGAATCCAGGCTTTGACCTGGTTATTCTTGGCTCTGCGCAAGATTTGGCCATATAGAGAGATAGCATCGGTATAATTCTTGCGCTGAAATTCAGCCCTTTCCGCTCTTGCTATATCAGGTTGCCAACTTTTCCATTCTGAGGGAATGATGAATTCTCTTGCACCCGGTGGAAAAGCCTGAAAGCTGGGAAGCCAGGGTTTTTGATCAGAATTGAAGACGACAATCTGCCCAAAAAGCGTTTTTTCCAGGATCCGTCCTGAAATCAAATCACTTAACGCTCGATAGCCCAAATCGATGAAGGCTCGACTCGTTGAGAACTCCCTCAAACTCGATGAATTTCTCTCGATGAGAGATAGTACTTCGGCTTGAAAATCTTTGACAAACCTCCTTTGTTGTTCGAGATTCTGCTGCTGGAGTTTGTACTTTTCATTCTGGATGGACCTAATCCCGAATATGGCCAAGATAATTGACGGAAGGAAAACAATAAAAAAGAAAATGACGAGAAATTTTTTATGCTGATGCAGGACTAATTTGAGATTGCCTAGCATATTACCCCAGTTGTCTTTTTCCTATGAAGTATAATATATCAGGAAATCCGGTAAAACGTTAAGGAAATGTGGAAATTCAACAGTTAATTCCTTTGAGAAATCTGGTCAAAATAGAATCAAAGTCGCTGGAGATAGGAAGTAAGGTTGATCTTCTTGCCCGTTAATCCCAGTTTTTGCCTGATGCTTTTTCTGTGTCCTTCCACGGTTTTATGGGAAATATTTTGAAGCCGAGAAATATCTTTATTTGATAGGCCTGCCTTAACCATGTTGCAAACTTCGATCTCTTTTGTTGTGAGCTTCATACTTTTTTTTGTTATTTCAGAGCCAAAAGAGGATGTGAGATCATTGATGTGGTGGTGAAGCAAAGCGACCTGCCGAGGCGCTACATTTTCCAGTCTAAGCTTCTCCAGTATGGGAGTTATGGTGACATGAACATTGGCCATAATATCATCCTTGATCTTTCTTTTCTCGACTTCGATCTGGGCAATGACTTCCCTGAGCGTTATATTTTTCTGTTCAAGGGCAACGGTCTGTTTTTCTAGCTCCTTTTCCCTCTCCTTGAGTGCTTTTTCAAAGCGTATGCGTTCATCGATCTCCTGTCTCATTTGTATGTTGGCCTCTCTCAGCTCTGCTGTCCTATCTTCAACTCTTTGCTCCATGAGTTCATAAGCCTTCTGCAGATCCCCTTCTGCCTCTTTATTTTTGGATATATCTAGCCAGTATCCTATAATTTCCAGAGGGCGTCCTTTTTTGTCGCGAACAAGTCTCATCTCATCTATCAACCAGATGTACGATCCATTTTTTTTCTGAAAACGATACTCTTCCTTATGAATGTCATTATCGAAAACATCTGCCATTCCATCCAAAACACTCTGAACATCATCTGGATGGATGTGGTCGAGCCAAAAACTCGATTCTTGAATAAAACTTCTTGCTTTATAACCGGTCAGTTGTGTGATGTTCTCACTAATAAATATTGATTTATATTCGCTACCTGCCTCAGCTGTATAAAAAACGACTGATGTTGAAGAGAGCAGGAATTTAAGCCTCTCATTAGCCATGAGGATTTGCTTCTCAGTTTCTTTCCTATCGCTGATGTCAATAAATGAACCATACATGTATTGGGGGCGCCCAGACTTATCTTTAATAACGCTCGACACTAATTGAACATCGAATAGAGAGCCGTCTTTTCTCTTCCCGATATCTTCTCCAATCCTCCCTCCTTTCTCATACAGGGCTTTGATCGTTTCTTGAACACCTTCTCCAGCCCAGAATTCTGTCACATGCCGCCCAAGCATCTCATCTTTATGTTTATAGCGCCACATTTTCAACAAAGTATCGTTCACATAAATTAATTTCCCTTCCATGTCTGCTATTCCAACACCGCTGATGGATGAGGCCACAGCATGACCCATCATCCTGAGTTCTTGTTCCGATTTTCTGAGTTCAGTTTTTGATCTCTCAATTTTTGCGATGTGTTTTCGGAGGGCCTTCAATTCGTCTATGAGTTGAGATTTTGTTTTGTCCCTGTCACTCATTTAAGACTCCTGCTAGAAAACGTTACTGTTGTTTGTATATTCTTGAATGTATCTTAAAGTTGGATTTTCTTGCGTTTATTTTTGTAGGAAAACTGCAATTCGTTACTTCTTTTTTTCATTCTCCAGCATCTCACTAAACCAATCGATAGTGTCATATCCAAGAAAATGATTTTTTCAACGTCCCCTCCTAATCAACAACCTTTCTCTTATTTGTGACAACATTATAACAGAATCTAATACTAAATCGAGCGAGAGATTTTCTCCGGAGAGCTGTTAACATTCAGAGTCTTTTGAAATTGCCTTAGAATTGTGTTTTTGGGTATAAAAAGTATCCGCTAAGCGCTAAATTGACGTAAAAAAAGGTTCTATCTTCTTTATTATCAACAATTAATATCAGTCTGAGCAGGATTTCAGGATTTAAAGATTTATTAGCTAGGTGTTTATTTTATCTCTTGCTCTGGAGATTCAGGAGGCATCATTGTATAACCGAGCTGTAACAACACCGGCGTTTGATTGAAATAGAGCCATTCTTCGTCGATTTTACCATCCTTGATCTGCATGATAGAGACACCTCTAAACTCAATTTGTTTGCCACTTGGCGGCAGCACGCCTGCAGGCGTTTTCAGGGGTCCTGTGTTTGTGGCTGAAACCACAAACGTTGTCACGATCTTATCCTCTGTAAAGAACGGCTTTTCAGTTGATGCCGTGAAATCAGGGTAACTCGTCCTGGTATCAATAACCCACTGTTTAAAACCATCCAAACCGATAATATCTTCGTAGATGTCCACATAGTGCCGGATATACTCTGGAGTACAAATTTCTTCGATCAGGTTTAGATTGCCTTCATTCCATATTTCCAGGTACTTTTCCCCTAAAATTTGTACTTCTTCCTCAGAGATCCCCTTTTCGACGCGCGTTTCGCACCCGATAGACAAACAAAACAAGACAAAAATAATAAAAACAGAGATTGGTAAGAGTGATTTTTTCATTTTTCCTCCTCTTGATGATAGAAATAAGGATATCAAGGAATGGGAAACGTGTCAAACGACTGTTGTGCGATTGTTGTGCGATGGTAATGCTAAGCGACAGATGAGTTAGTATTTTCTATACTTTGGTCATAAAACTTTTGTATAATAAGACTTCTGTTCAAAAAACCTGTATGTCAATGCGTGAACGCAGAAATCCGGTAACAAAGGAGATTGTGTGATGAAAAAAGTAATGGTCTGTGTATTATTTTTTAGCCTGGTTCTCATTTTTCCTGCAATGGCTGAGGAAGGCATGTGGCTGCTCACTCAGTTAAAGCAGCTAGAGCTCGAGAAAAAGGGACTCGAGATCAGTGTGGAGGATATTTATCACCCTGAAAAGACATCTCTCACGGATGCGATCGTGTGGTTGGGGGGATGCACAGCCTCTTTTGTTTCGCCGGAAGGTTTGTTGCTCACGAACCATCACTGTGCTGAAGGTGCACTCCAGAGAGCCTCTTCCGAGGGGAATGATTACATCAAAAATGGATTTTTAGCGAATGACAGAAGCGAGGAACTCCAGGCCATCGGTACAAGGGCTTCGGTTCTCGAGAAGATCGAGGACATTACAAAAGAGATCCTTGCTGCAGCCGAGGGCATTCAAGATCCCGTTGAGCGGGATAAAAAGATCAACGGAACCATCACGCAGATGACAGAGAAGATCGAAGATGGAAGGGACGACATCCTCGCTAATGTTGCTGCCATGTACAACGGCAAACAGTACACCCTTTTTGTCTATAAGCGGTATCAAGATGTTCGTGTTGTCTATGCGCCACCGGATTCTATTGGCACTTATGGGGGTGATATCGACAACTGGATGTGGCCCCGCCATACGGGAGATTTCACCTATCTGCGCGTTTATATGGCTCCGGATGGGTCCGGCGCAAAATACAGCCCCGACAATATCCCTGTAAAACCCAAGAATTACTTGCGGGTGGCGAAGGACCATCTCAAGGACGGTGATTTCACTTTTATTCTGGGTTTTCCTGGGGCGACGACGCGGTGGCGCACGTCCAATTCCGTGGGCTGGAATTTGAAATACAACTATCCCGAGACGATACAAAACTTCAAGGAGCTTATAGACCTCATGGCAACTCACACCAAGGACTCCGAAGAAGGAAGAATTCGAGTGGCCAGCTTGGATTCCGGCCTGAACAACACCATGAAAAATTATCAGGGAAAGATCGATGGCATGATAAAAACCAATTTCCTCGAGCGGAAGAAAATGTTCGAAAAAGATCTGATGAGCTTCATCGAAAGCAAGCCCGAGCTCAAAGAGAAATACGGCGATATTCTGGACCGGATCAAAGCCCAGTATACGGAATTGGCGAAGTTAAAGGCAAAGGACGATGCGATGGGATTGTTCGGATTTTCAAACGGCGTTTTATCGTCACTGGCAAGCCAGATCTATGGGACCGCAAGAGAGAGGGAGAAGCCCGATGAGGAGCGTGCTCCCTATTTTACTGAACGGAGTGTAGAACAGACAGTCAAGAATCTTCATCTCCGTTACTTCAGCTACTATGAACCTGTGGATAAAGCGATGCTGAAACGTGTTCTGAGCATTGTCAAAGAGCTACCTGATGGGCAAAGGATCGAAGGCCTCGAATATTTATTCAGCGGCAGTCAATCCATCGACGATTTTGTGGAAGAGGCGTATACAAAGACCAAACTCATGGATGTGGAATATGCCAGGTCTCTGTTTGATAAAAGCTCCAAAGAACTTGAGGCGCTTGGAGATCCTCTGATTAACATGGCAGCCAAGATGTATGATGAAACGGAGGCATTACAGAAACGGACAGAGAAATTTAATGCGAATATTATCAGTCTGCGCAAAGAGTATATCGATGCGCTCTACGAGTGGAAGGGCGAAGGATTGTATCCGGATGCCAACGGGACGATGCGGTTCACATACGGGCATGTGGCTGGGTATAAGCCCGCGGATGCGGTATGGTATGAGCCGTTCACAATGCTCAAAGGAGTGGTCGAGAAGGATACGGGAGAATTTCCCTTCGATAACCCGGACAAGCTCAATGATTTATGGGAAAAGAAAGATTTCGGACAGTGGGCAGACAGTCGATTGGATGATGTTCCTGTAGCATTTACTCACCGGTGTGATATTACTGGGGGTAATAGCGGCAGTCCCGTGATGAATGCAAAAGGCGAGCTGGTCGGTTTGGCTTTTGATGGAAACTATGAGGCTATGACCGGCGACTGGCAGTATGACTATGATATCCAGCGCACGATCTCTGTGAATATCAAATATGTTCTGTTTATTACGGAAAAATTTGGAGGCGCCAATTTTATCCTGAAGGAAATGGGTTGGGAATAATCAGTTCGGCTTCCTAGAGCTAATTTGGAATTCCGCTTTTTTACAACCGGAGGAGATAAGAGGCCTTTATCACAAAAGAGCGGGCAGAGTTTTCATAGGGAGAGCCTTCATTTTCCCGAACGAACCGATTAAATAAATCCAATGCTGTTTTATGGAATTTACTGTTAGCTGAAACGGAGCCAGCGTCAATCGCTTGCTAAGAGCAGGTAATTGTGTAATCATGACTACCATCCCCAATTAGGAGGTTCGGATGAAATTCAAATTTTTTGACAAGGCATCAAAAACCCTATCTTTCGCCGCGATCTTACTTTTGCTGTTTTTCTCTTACATGGGATGCGGAGGAGGTGAGAAGGCGGGCACAGCGGTCGAGGCGATAAAACCTCCGGTCGCAAAAATAATTCCGAAAGAGTTGACCGCACATGAAAACACGCGCATCGACAATTATTACTGGCTTAACGAGCGGGACAATCCCGAAGTCGTAGCATACTTGGAGGCGGAGAATGCCTACAAAGATACCATGTTGGCCCACACCAAGGATTTCCAGGACAAGCTCTACAACGAGATCGTAGGACGGATCAAACAGACCGATATGTCTGTTCCCTATAAGGATCAGGGATATTTTCACTATACGCGATATGAAGAAGCGTATGAATACCCGATCTATTGCCGCAAAAAAGGGAGCTTGGACGCAGAAGAGCAAATCATCCTGGATGTCAACGAAATGGCGAAAGGGCATGACTTTTTCAATGTTGCCGGCTATTCCACGAGCTCTGACAATAATCTGATCGCTTATGGTGTGGATGCGATCAGCCGCAGGCTTTACACGCTCTATTTCATGGACTTAACCACGGGTAAAGTTTTGGAGGACAAGATCCTTAACACATCGGGACGGGCCGCATGGGCCAACGATAACAAAACCGTCTTCTACGCGCTGAAGGATATAAGCACGCTGCGCCCCTATAAGATCATGAAACATGTTTTGGGGACCGACGTCTCTGAAGACAAAGTGATCTACACCGAAGAGGATGAAACTTTCAATATATTTGTCTTCAAAACCAAGTCGAAGAAATTCCTTATGATTGCCTCTGTGCAGACCTTGTCGACGGAATTTAAGTATTTGGATGCAGATCGTCCTGATGGTGATTTCCAGATCATACAGCCCCGCGAGAGAGACTTGGAATACCGAGTGGACCATTTCCAAGACAAATTCTACATCCTCACAAATTGGGATGCCAAAAATTTCAGACTGATGGAAACTCCGGTCGATAAAACAAGCAAAGAGAACTGGACAGAAGTCATCCCCCACCGGGAGGATGTCCTTCTTCAAGAACTCGAGATCTTCAAGAATCACCTCGTTTTGGGAGAGCGAAAAAATGGCCTGACACAGATCCATATCATCAAGTGGTCCGATATGTCCGAGCACTATCTCGACTTTGGAGAGGAAGCTTATGTGGTTTATATGTCGATGAATCCTGATTTCGACACGGACCTTTTACGGTATAACTACACATCTCTCACGACTCCCCGCTCTGTTTTCGACTATGATATGGTGAGTGGAGAAAAAAAGCTGCTGAAGCAGCAAGAAGTGGTCGGGGATTTCGATCCCGGCAATTATGTCACCGAGCGCCACTTCGCAACGGCAAGGGATGGCACCAAGGTTCCGATCTCTTTAGTCTACAGAAAGGGGCTAGAAAAGGACGGTGACAATCCACTCCTGCTCTATGGATATGGCTCATATGGGGCGAGCATGGACCCGGTCTTCAGTTCCGACAGGTTGAGCTTGCTGGACAGAGGATTTGTGTTCGCCATTCCGCACATCCGGGGGGGCTCAGAGATGGGACGGTACTGGTATGAGGAAGGAAAGCTGCTTAAGAAGAAAAACACCTTTTATGATTTTATCGATTGTGGTGAATATCTGGTGGAGCAAAAGTTTACTACCCCGGAAAAAATGTTTGCCATGGGGGGAAGCGCCGGAGGTTTGTTGATGGGAGCTGTTGTGAACATACGTCCCGACCTGTGGAAAGGTGTCATTGCAGATGTCCCCTATGTGGATGTGATCACTACGATGTTGGATACGAGTATTCCTCTTACCACTGGGGAGTTCGATGAGTGGGGCAATCCGCAGAACAAGGAATATTATGATTACATGCTCTCCTACTCTCCCTATGATCAGGTGGAAGCGAAGGATTATCCTGCGATGTTGGTGACGACCGGTTACCATGATTCCCAGGTCCAGTACTTTGAGCCGGCCAAATGGGTGGCAAAACTCCGGTCCATGAAGACAGATGACAATCCGCTGATCTTTCACATCAACATGGAGGCAGGTCATGGTGGAGTGTCAGGGCGATTTAAACAGTACAGAGAGACAGCTTTGGTGTATGCTTTTATGTTAGATCTGGTGGGGATTGGGGAATAGCTTTTTTTGTATGTAGAGCGTTTTCTATTGGTTTATCTGTTTTGGATTCATGTATTGTTCCCTGGACCGTGGCTGCAAAAGACACCGAGGGCAAGAAGATAAGCAAGAACAGAAATCTGTCCAATCCTTTCTTTTTTCCCATTCTAGTAGTTGAACTTTTAGAATTATTCTTGTTACACTTTTGAAAAAAGACTATCAAGTTATGAGGAAAGAGTCAATTTGGACCTGAGACTAAAGCTTCCTTTCTGAGGGTTCGTGGACCCTTAGAAGTGCACTTTTGGGTGGAGTTCATCACGTTTCAGAGTACCTAGTGGTGTGGATGTTGTAGATTTTGAGCATAAAATAGTCCATATCTCGGTAGCCGTATGCTTTTCGTTTAATGACCTTAATGCGATTATTAATCCCCTCCACTTTAGCTGTAGAGATAGGGAAGTCGAAGTAGTTGAGTATCCCGGCAGCATGTCTTTTCAACTTCCTGGCGAAACGAGCCAGCAGAGATATTCCGGAGCTTAGAGCCTTGTGGATCCGGTCATAGAGGTATCTCTCGGCCTCCCTTCGATTGGGTAAGCGCCAGAATCGGCGCAAGTCTTCCTTGAACACATAGGCGATAAAGAGAGGGCGATTCATCCTCGCCACCCTATCGCCAAATCGGATACGCAGTCCAATTAGAAGGGTAGGATAAGAAATGGCGAGTTTTCACCCAAAGCCCAGTAAAAAGCCTGGGATTCTTCCTTGTTCTCCAGGGTTACCTCAAATACGGTAAAGGACTGTTTCTTCACCTTGGTCCAGACAGTTTTTAAGGGCGGGTAAAAATGCCACCTTAGGCTGTAGCCTATGTTTCTCAGAAAGGATGTCCACCCTGTCGATTGTGGCCCGATATACATGGAAATGTTCTGCTCCAACCTGAGAGTGTAACTTGAAGGCATATCACTTAGCTCGAGAGTCTCCAGTTCAAATGTTGTTTCTTGATCGGTCTCGCCCGGCTTTATATCTTCTCTTTGGGGAGGAAATAAAGCGCTTTTTTTCAAAAGAGATGCCGGATTTAACGGTATAGGGTCCCCCCACAAACGGATTTTTTCTATCTTCCAGGTTCTGAGGATTATCCCCTTTGCCTTCAGGTCAATTTTCTGTCCTGGGATATCGAAGACTATATAAAGATCGGTTGAAACGGCGAGCGAGAATTCCGCCTGAAGAGACTGGCTCACCTGGGTTTCTGTGTCTGCGGACCGGGATAGCCCCCCACTCAAGAGTAAGAGGAAAATTATAAAAATCCACTTGGTCCGCATATCAATAAATGAATATGGGAGTTCCGATCGTAACTTCCACGAATAGTTTTTTGAGATCTTTATCTCCCACTCTTATACACCCATGGGTCACATTTCTCCCTAAAAGCCGAGTGTATAGCGTTCCATGGATGAAGTATCCATCTCCAAAGCCCAAAGCGTAATCCCCTAAGACACCCGTTTCAATCCTATCATTCGGATTTGTGGGGATTTCTTTTGCCTCTTCTATGAATGCCCAGTCAGGCTTTATCCAGCTCGGGTCCTTGATTTCCGACGTGATAGAAAAGACTCCTCTGGGAGTGTCAAAAACCCATGTCCTTTTTCCCCCCGGCTCCTGGAGGATGTTACCGCTCCCACAAGAGACAATGGCTCGAAGAAGAATCTCAGTTCCCTTCCTGAGGCAGAGAATGTTTTTACCCGAATCGATAACAATGTAGACTCCTTTAGGAGCCAATTTCTGGATCTTTCTCTCCAACACAACCCTGTCAACTCTCTTGCTTGCTGTTCCCGCCTGTGTCGAGTTATCCGCCACCAAAACAGCCTTCCATCGTGACTGCGTCCGGCTCCCCAAGTAGTAACCAATCCCGACTAAGATCAGAAAAACTGTGAGTATCACTCCAAGAATAGAAAAATACAGCTTCTTTTTACGCATGTTTTACCGGTTCTGACCGAAAAAAAGATCGTTCTGGCGTCGCGTCGATCCCACAATGGTCACAGTCGTACCGACATCAATCAGGTCGTAAAACTTATCCAAGTCTTCATTTTCGAGAGAAATGCAACCATTTGTAATCGAATCCATGCCTCCTCCGTGGATCTCGATCAATCCTCCGATGCCCACTCCCGGTGGAATGATATTCTCCGCCCTTCCCCGCACAAAACGTTTCTGATCCTCTTCGTTGGGATAATTCAGCAGGAGCGCTTTGTAATACTGACTTAGCGGAATTTTCTTAACGATCCTGTATTTTCCCTCCGGGGTGGCATTGTCCCCGGCGTGGAGTTTGTCCGCCAAGCTGTTTGGTCCCAACCCGACCTTGAATGTTACAAAAAGCCGGCCCCCCTTATAAACAGCTAATTTTCGGTCTATCTTAGTGACAGTAATGGCAAATGCCCCATTTTGTTTTGACTCCAAGATAGTCTCCCCTATCCATGTCTCCCATTTTCCCAGCAACGATTCATCTCTGTACCGGTCGAGAACTGAAAACACCAGATCTTCTACATCCTGGAGGTAAGGGATCGCTTCTTTTAATTTTTTCTCTGCCTCGATGAAATCTCCTCTCCTGTACAAAAGATCGCCCTCCCTCACCTTCAGCTCTGTGCGTATGAGAAGGGACCGGGCAAACCGGCCTTGGTTGATCATCCTGGAGAGTTTTTTAACAGTATCGATCCTCTTCGTGAATGAAGCTATTTGATTCGAAATGGCTTCTGACCTGCGTAACTTTTGATCCTCCACTTTCTCCAGGAGATCTTTGCCTGTTCTCAGAAGATCTTGGAAGGCCATTTGGGCAAGCTTGTAATTCTGCAGCGGAGGTAACTTTGCCTTTTCTTTGATAAGCTGGTCTTTTGCCTCACGCAGAGAGCTCAGGTACTGGTCGTACTCCTCAGGAGTGTAGAGTGCAGCTTCCGCCCTCCAGAGAGCTTGCTCCTGAAGCTCCACTTCTTGGACTTCTGGAGGGACAGGTTTGCCCTTACATCCTACAGCAATAAGCGTTAAGAAAAGGCAGACAACAAACCTCCAATCTCTTAAGCACATGCGATCAAGGATATCTTAACGTTATTTCTTGACCTTTTCTATTGCCTGTTTAATTTGGTCTGAAATACTTATTGCCTTTTCCTTGATCGTCTTGGCTGAGTCCAAAGCACCAAAATACTCTTCGGCGTCGATCGATTCCTGGACGCTTGTTAAAGAATCCTCTAAGCCCTTTAAATCGGCTGTGAAAGCATCGATATCCGCTTTCGTGCCTTTTCCTCTGGGTGCATTTTCCAGGTATGTTTTAGCCTCTTCGACCGCGGCCTTTGTCTCTTCCATCATTGCAAGAGCCTCATTTTTCGCCTTTTCCTTCCTTTCCGGAATAGAAGCTTTCAGTGCGTCGGCTTCGGCTTTGACCTTTGCCAGCATATCTTTGGAGCCACCATAGCTCTTAAAGAACTTTTTGCTCTGGGTCTCGACTTCGTCCATCGCTGCGGTGAGCGAATCGTTCAGCGCCTTGAGTTCCTCTGCTGAATAGATGTCAGCGCCTTCGCTTTTTGCTGCTTCGACAGCTGCTTTTGCCTCATCTAATGCCTGTTGAGGTTTAGAGCAGCTAGCAAGAAGAAATACAACCAAAATCCCCATTACTGATAACCTAATCATGTTTTTCATACACGTCTCCTTTGCGAAATGATTTTTTGGATTTTTTACCGTTAGCCTCGTGAGCTAAATAATCCGACTCTGGGGTGGTGTGTTTTATTTTTAGGGAAAGAGTCCGTTTATATTGATGATATATGGAATAGGCACTTTGGTCCCCTTCTTCTCTCTTTTTCTAATTGTTCTCTAATTCACCAGAATTTTAAACCAATTCAATAAAAAAGTCAAATTGGATGCTTATTTTTTGTTCGGATGTCTTGATATAATACTAAAAAAAAGGACACACTCTCAACGTTCATAAGGATTTGTTCCCATGGAATTCATATCCCTCGTTATTTTCCTCCTGAGTTACCTCCTGTTTGTTCTGCTTCCCAAAAAGAGAACCCTCATCGCTGTACTTGGCGCACTGTTAGTTGTGCTCACCCGGGCTGTGACCTTAAGAGAGGCCCTTTCTTCCATAAACTGGAATGTCATGGGAATATTTGTGGGGACGTTAGTCGTTGCTGACGTTTTCATGAAAAGCAGAGTCCCGGCCTATTTGGCAGAGATTATCGTCAACAAAGCGAAAAATACGGCCTGGGCCATTCTCCTTATCTGCGCTTTGACCGGCTTCATATCGGCTTTTGTCGAGAACGTGGCCTCTGTCCTGATCGTTGCGCCTATTGCTCTGACACTCGCCAAGAAATTGAATTTTAATCCGATGAAGATGATGATCGCCTTAGCTATCTCCAGCAACTTGCAGGGAGCCGCCACCTTGATCGGAGATCCCCCGAGCATGCTTCTGGGTGGATTTGCCCAAATGACTTTTGGCGATTTTTTCTTCTACCAGGGAAAGCCCGGCATCTTCTTTGCAGTCGAGTTGAGTGCATTTTTTTCCCTTGTTGTCCTATATTTTATTTTCAGGAAACAACGAGAAAAAGAAGTGTTCCTGAGGGTCGAGAAGGTCAAGTCCTGGATTCCAACCTGCCTTTTGGTCGCCATGATTTTCGCCCTTGCCCTATCCTCTTTCCTTGATCCAGGATTTACTTATACAGCCGGCGCCATCTGCATGATCTTTGGAGTCATCTGTGCTCTTTATGAGACATTGAGGAATAGGTCGGATCTAATTCAAGGACTCAAATCCCTGGACTGGGATACGACCTTTTTCCTGATGGGGATATTTATCCTTGTGGGAAGTCTGACCCTCACCGGATGGATCGAAAGAATCTCTGTCGCTCTATCAGGCCTGGTGGGAGAGAATGTTTTCTGCGGGTATGCATTGCTCATCTTGATCGCCGTTCTCTTCTCGGCATTCATAGACAACGTACCGTTTCTGGCGGCCATGCTGCCTGTTGCTCTTTCAATGTCTATGAAGCTTGGAGTCAATCCCCCCCTTTTTCTGTTTGGTTTACTCATCGGGGCAAGCTTGGGAGGAAACATCACGCCCATTGGTGCATCGGCAAACATTGTGGCCTGCGGTCTGCTGAAGAAGGAAGGATACACTGTCAGTTTCAGAGACTTCATTAGAATTGGACTCCCTTTCACTTTGGCCGCAGTTTTGGCTGCTGGCCTATTCATTTGGCATGTATGGAACTAGTCCCCGGATTATCTCAACACCCCTTTTTACCACACAGGTATCCAGATTATCCTACGATTCTTATCTCCCTGTCTCTATTCTGTTATTTGGATCAATCAAACCAGCTATCGATGGGAACGAGATTGCTTCTTTAAATGTGTGGGGAAATCAAGTACAATAGTATTCAAAATCCTTGAGGAGAATTGGATCCCATATTTACTATTAATGAATATTACTCTGAATGGTCAATTGTTTCGATGTCCGGAAAGATGAGGAGATCGGACAGAAAAGGCCAAGAGATCCCGAAAGGCTTGCGATGGAAATAAAAAACATTTTAGTCCCCATAGGAGGATCAGACTACTCACAGAACGCCTTAGAATTTGCCGTTAGATACGCCAAGAAATTCGATGCTCTTCTCACCGGTCTTTACGCGAAGGATATCCGCTTCTTTGAGGGGCCATGGTTTAAGTCCATAAAGGGCTTGGTGATACCTGATTCTTATTTTGAATTAAACAAAAGCGTTGATGCATCCTTAAATGAGCGTGGGAACAAGATCAAAAGTTATTTCGAAAAGGTTTGTAACGACGCCAGCGTGAAACACAAGTTTGAAGCTTATAAAGGAATTCCCAGCAGGATTATCCTGAGCCAAACCACAGGGATGGATTTGGTCATTATGGGAAAAAGAGGAGAGCACGCAAAATGGCTCCAACGGTTGTTGGGATCAGAGTGTATCCGTGTACTGCATGACATAGACAAGCCCCTTCTTGTTGTCGACAAGATTTTGCCAAGGGAAGTGAATGAAGTTCTTCTTTGTTTCGCCGGTGGTTATTATGCAGACAAAGCTCTTGAATTGACGAGATATCTCTATCTGAAAAATGGATTTAAATTATCCGTATTGATGATCGCAACAAAAACAACCAAAGCTATTCAGGTGCAGAACAAGGCCAAAGAATATTTGCGCAAATATAGCGTCAAAGCACAATATTTGCTGAGCACTGGAGACGTGGAAAAAGAAATACTGAAAGTCAAAGATGTATGGGGAGTAGATATGATAATTACAGGGGGTAGTCTCTATAAAAAATATGAAGACTACATCTCCTCTTCATTAGCCGATAAAATTTTGAGTGACAGCACAATCCCTGTCCTATTTGTGAGATAGAGAAATTTCATTCCTTGTGAATTGTCGGCTTAAATGATCATTATTGCCCCGGTTCATCACGTTTCAGAGTACCTAGTGGTGTGGATACCCTTATGGCA
>Ga0307380_10007403_pt1 | contig 14296 bp, 10 predicted proteins | sample UN3MG_FD_202239 | JGI IMG/M metagenome (GOLD analysis project Ga0307380, IMG submission 202239) | Soil microbial communities from Risofladan, Vaasa, Finland - UN-3 | ecosystem: Environmental > Terrestrial > Soil > Coastal area > Acid sulfate soil | place: Finland: Risofladan, Vaasa | collected... | reverse complement strand
TCGTCCGTCCGATCCTGCGTGAGCTGCCCCGCACGGTCGAAACGCTTTGTCCGGAATGCGCGGGCAACATCCTCGGCCGTTATTACGTGAAGGGCAACCAGGTCTTCATGGACAAGACCTGTCCCGAACATGGGTACTTCCGCGACAAGATCAACTCCGACGTCAACCTGTTTCTGCGCGGCGCGCGCTACGCGTTCGAGGACGAGCGCGGTGTCTATCAGCCGCAGGTCGAGAAGGCCTGTTCGTGCCCCAGCGACTGCGGCCTGTGCAACCAGCACATCAGCACGTCGTGCCTGGCCCAGATCGACCTGACCAACCGCTGCAACCTCACCTGCCCGGTGTGCTTCGCCAGCGCCGGCGCCGCCGGCTACGTCGCCGAGCCAAGCTACGAGATGGTCATCGAGTTCCTGCGCTCGCTGCGGAACCAGCATCCGCACCCGGCCACGGCGATCCAGTTCACCGGCGGCGAACCGACGCTGCACCCGGATTTCCACCGCATCATCAAGGCGGCCAACGACATGGGCTTCTCGCACGTGCAGGCGGCTACCAACGGCATCGCGCTGGCCGAGCGCGAGTTTGCCGAGCACGCCGCCGAGGCCGGCCTGCACACGCTTTACCTCCAGTTCGACGGCGTGGACGACCGCGTCTACAAGCAGCTTCGCGGCCGGCCGATGCTGGAGACGAAGCTGGCCTGCATCGAGAACTGCCGCAGGACCGGCATGAAGGTCTGCTTCGTGCCGACCATCGTCAAGAACTGTAACGAGGACCAGGTCGGCGCGATCTTCCGCTTTGCCGTCGAGAACATCGACGTGGTCAGTGCGATCAGCTATCAGCCGGTGGCCTTCACGGGGCGGATCAGCCGCCGGGAGCTGGAGGAGAAGCGCTACACGCTCGGCGACCTGGCTCACGATCTGGCGGCATGCAGCGGGGCGGACCTGGAGCGCGATTTTTTCCCGCTCAGCTTCATCGCGCCGCTGTCGCGCATCCTCCAGACACTGGACGGCAAGCCCAAAATCCGTTCGACCTGCCACAGCGACTGCGCGTTCGGGACGTACTTCTTCGTCACGCCGGATCGGCGGGCCATCCCGATGCCCCGGGTCTTCGACCTGCCCAAGCTGTTTGGCACGTTCAACGAGCTGGCCGCCCGCATCAACGCCGACCGTCCGAGTGGCATGGCCAACTGGAAAGACAAGCTGGATATCGTGCTGGCGTTCCTGCGCGCGTATCGTTGGCGCGAGCGCGAGTTCGGCGTCACGCCCTTCTCGTTCATCCGCGCCCTGCGCGGCCTGACCAATAAAGCCGCCGGCCGCGGCGAGCCGGGCACCAAGACCTACCGCACGCTGATGGCCGCCGGCATGCACTTCATGGACCGCTACAACTACGACGTCGAGCGCATCCGCCGTTGCGTCATTCTCTATAGCACGCCGGACGGGGTCTACCCGTTCTGCACGATCAACGGCGGCCCGACGTATCGCCCGTTCATCGAGAAGATGATCGCACAGCGTTCGACCACTTCACGAATGGAGCACGAATACGGGCTGCCCTGAGCCGCGGCGCGCGATCAGGCGGACGCCCCCTTCTGCGACAATGGTTCGGCGATGTCCTGGGGCCCGGAAAACGAGTCTTGGCGCCGGTAGTCCTTTGAATAGAACTTCCGCATGAAGAGCGGATTCTTCTCACCGAGCAGCTCGTCGTGGAGCCGCATCGCGTGACGGAAGGCGATCCGGGCGGCTTCGCAGTTCGTTTCATCCTGGGCGTAGATGGTCCCAGTCAGCGCGAGATTGGCGGCGGGACAACCGCCAGCACAGACCTTGCTTACCGAGCACGTTTGGCATTCGGCCTTCCAGCAGGCACGCTTGTCACGCTCCAACAGGGCCAGGTGCAGCGCGTGGTTGAATCCATCCTCGAAGATGTTCCCGAATCGCCACGCCCCGCCTGAACCCGAATCGAGGTCTGCACCGTCCCAGCGGTGGCACGGCCAGATGTCGCCGCGCTCGTCGACAAGCACGGTGCCGCGCCCTGCGCCGCACTGAAACTGGTGCTGGTTTCCGGCGATGTGCTCGCGGATAAGGTAATCGAATGCGCCGAACTCGCGATCAACTCCTTTCCCGTACCAGTCGTCGCGAGCGTGGCGTCGGATAAGCCCCAATTGCCGCTCGAATTCGGCCAGGTGGGCCCCTGTCCATCTGTTCTCGTCGGCGAGCGCGAAGCCCATGTTCCGGAAGCCCAGCCCTTCAAAGTAAAGCACGCTCTCAAACATGTGTCCCACAGTGGCGGGCGTGACCGTAGCCCGCGCCATCGCGCCCGGCCGGTCCTTGAGGACGTACGAGACTCCTCGCTCCGCGCGTGCCGAGCTCGGCCTGCCACCGACGCCGGGGCGCTCGACGTCCTGCACGCACGGCGGCCCGTCGATCGAGCAGTGCCAGCCCATCCCCCACTTCCGAAAGAACGCGGCGATCTCGTCGTTGACGAGTGTCAGGTTGGTCGTGCAGCCGAACTGCAACGCCTTGCCGTAGGAGGCTGCCTTGCGTTTGGCGTACGGAACCAGTTGTTTGACCAGCGGAAAGGCCAAGAGCGGCTCGCCGCCCATGAGGTTGACCCAGAGCTGCTCGGCGCTGTACGAGGCCGCGATCAGCCAGTCGATGGCGGCCATGGCCACGTCCAGCGACATGCAGGGTCTCCGCGACCCGACGGTTTCACCTTTGAAACAATACGTGCAGCGCAGGTTACAGTTTTTCGTGACGTCGAGGTCGAGCACGTTGATCGCCATGTGGCACGGGAGTGAACCCGGGTGAAATGTACGGCGCTCTGACCAATCCCTCATCTCTCGATCCTACCTCTCAAGGACTGGCCTTTTGACGTCGATACAGCAACTGGGTTTAACGCACGGGCCGGACGATCGCCTCGGCCATGTGCGCGTCGCGCTGCGCGGCGTCTTCGCCCGCCTGAAGGGTCGGAGCATGGCCGGCGGGCAGGCGCTCATTCCGGATGACCAGCCTCCCCTCGCGCGCGACTGCGCGGACGCGCTCATCGGCTCCACGGTCTGCCAAGAAGAGTTGCCGGCGTGCTCCAACGGTTAGCTCTTCGAGCAGCCGTGGGACAAGCACGTGGAGCGCGCGGCAGAATGCACTGGCCGCCCCCGCGGTGTCCAGCTTAGCGGGACGACTCCCACGCGCCCGGCACGCGCCGGTGATCACGTCGCAGAGGGGTGCATAATCACAGCAGCATGGCGGGGGCCCGATTCGTGCGCACTCAAGCGAGCCCGATCGACAACCGAGCACGAGCTTCCCTCCGCGGATGCTGGCGACGTTCGGCGTACCGCAGCGCGGCACCGTAGCAACACCACTACAGAGACAGCGCAGCAGCGTGGCAAAGGGCTCCGTATGCCACAGATCGAACACCTTGCTCTCATAGACCGCAGCCAGAAATCCGGCGACCTCTTCCGGATCAGGCATTCTCGCGCGGTTCGCCCTATGTTCTGCTGCTACCCTAGGCGCCACGAATCTCAGGTTTCCCCCGCGCGTCGCGAGGCGCCAAGCGCGCGCAAGGTCGATCCACCGGTCGGACTGGCTCGGGGCCAGAGCCATTTGCGCCTCTACAGCGATCCCCAGGTCCACTATCTCGGCCGCGCGCTCCTGCCTCCGCTGCGAGTCACTGGCGTCGGAAGCATCGTCCAGCACCGACACTACGCACCACCCCGGCAGCCGGCAAAGCAGATCGCGGAATCCGTCCGGCAGATGTGGCAGACGGGTCTCGATGAATAGGCTGCTCCTGAGTGGCCGCTGCGCGCGCGAGGAGCAGTCCACGCAATCGCGTATCCAGGTTTCCACAGCCCGCCAGGAATCCAGCGGGTCCAACCCCCGCGTCGCGTTGATAATGAAGCACACATCCGATCGGCCTGTCTCGGCCACCTGCGCCAGCAACTGCTCAGGCGTCGGAAGGTACCATCGGGGCGTGCCCGTCAGGTAGAGTCTCAGCGGATCGTCAGGCGCCGTGTAGGCCGCCCCCGCGCCAACCGCGCCCTCGCCCAAGGCCGCGACGACGACCTCCCGCGTGGCTCCGAACGCCAAGCGCGGCGGCTGACCGTCCAGCCAGCCGATACAGCCCCCCTGGGTTGAGTGTATGATCGAGGTTTGGGCGCTCGTAGGGTGCACGGTTCTCGGCCGGCAGTCGCAGCCTCGGCGGCTGACTGGCACCCGATCGGGGCTTTCGTCAGTACTGCGTCAAGTAGTCCAGCGGGACCTCGGCCATCTCGCAGGTCCGCATGGTCACGAAATCGGGAAGCGGCTCCGGAGGAACCATTACCAGCAATACGCCGCGCGCAGCCGATACCGCGTAGGGCACCCAGCGCTCTCCCGGCGGAGCACCCCTCTCTATACCGTAGGCCAGATCAGACATGAGCGGGACGAACTTGCCGTCGTCACCCAGGCGTCCGTGGAAGAGGTATCTTGCGTCTGGCGTCATCAGCATCATCGACAGCGGCGCCGACAAGATAACGTCTTCGACGATCCGGCTTTCACCGTTGTGAATGTTGAAGACTTCCAGGCGCCCCCGCATAGGCTGTAGCACCGGGCCCTCGTGTAGCAGCGCGGCGAACCAGGGGCTGCCTGGCGACACCTGGTGGGCGCTGCCCCTGCCGGCGTTGTAGTCGAAGTACTCCTCCTCACCCAGCGTGCCGGTGCGCGAGTCGTAGGTGCGCAATTTGCCGTCGCGCGCCTTGATGTACCAGATATCCGCATCGACCACCCCGACCACGTCCAGGCCATCTGGCCCGCCGTTCACCTCGTCGGTCACGCGGCGCAGCCGCGCCCCAGTCGCAGCGTCCAGCAGCACCCAACGATCTTCGTACGGGGGCCGATCCCCCAGACGCGCATCACAGGCGGCGTCGGCGCGGTATTCCGACGCCAAGATGTGCTGGTCGTCGGTCCACATGAATGTCCCGAAGCTAGCTGCGCGGGACTCGCCCTCTGGGACTGCGCTAAACTGTCTAACGTCGGCCGTTCCGACGGTCCACACCCAAATGGCCCCCACCCCGAGCGCCATTCTGCTGCCGTTCGGTGAGTATCTCCATTCCTGGGCCCAATCAAACGCGATGCAGTCGGGAATGTTCAGCACTGTACCAACGCGTGTCTGGTACGGGTCGGGCGGTCCTGACCGGGCGCGTGAAGAAAAACCGCCCCCGGAGCCCGCAACGAAAAGTGCCAGCATTCCCCCCGCGAGAATCGCGGATAGGATCGCGGCCCTTGGCAACCAAACATCTCGGTTCATAATTCTCGCCCTTTCTTCATCGCCGGTGCTATGCGTGATGCAAGTCTCAGTCACTACGTGGCTGTCGCGCGCTGTTGCCAGCCATCACGTTGCGCGAGACCGTTCGAGTCAAAGCGACATCAGAACTGTATGAGGTACGAGACCGGCACCTCCGCGTAATCCCAGTCGTACTCGTTCGGCCCGTTCCCCGATTTGGGGATGCCCACGAGCAATACGCCGCGCGCGGCCGAGAGAACCATAGGTGCCCAGCGCTCGCCCTCCGGCACCGGTATTTCTACGCCGAGCGCGAGGTCATAAACCCGCGGTACGCCACCCTGATCATCCCGCGGCGATGACGCGAAGAGATATCTGCCCTCCGGCGTGACCAACGCTCGCTCTGGATTAACATAAACGTTGCTGACGGAGCGTCGCTCGCTGCTCCGGATGTTGAAGACGTCAAGGCGGCCTTGCAAGGGCCTGTAGGGGTCGTCCGGGATCAGCGCCGAAAACCAGGGGCCCCCGGGGGCGACCTGGAACGCGCGTGCGCCCTCGGCGTCGAAGTCGAAGTAGGCTTCGGAGCCCACGGTGCGTGTCCGCGAGTCGTACGTGCGCAGCTTCCCATCGCGTGCGTGTATGTACCAGACGTCCGCATCGACCACGCCGACCACCTGAAGACCGCATTCACCGCCATTCTGGGAGTCGGCCACAATACGGAGGCGCTGCCCAGTCTGACTGTCCAGCAGCACCCAGCGAAAACCGACCGTCGGCAATGGGAGTTCGTGGTCTGCGCTCCAGGCAGCCGCCTCGGCATAGGAGTTCTGCGTTTCCAGCGCCAGGATATGACGATCGTCCGTCCAGAGGAACTGGGAAAACGCGCTGCCGTGCGCCTCATCATCCGCGGTCGCCGTCAACTCGCGCACTTCGTTGTCTGCTAGTTTCCACACCCAGATCGACTGAAGGGCGCTGATCGCGAGGTTCTTTCCGTCGGGTGAGAACGTCCACTGATCACTCCACTGAAGCGGTATAGACGCCGGGAACTCAAACACTGTCCCCACCATTGTCTGAAAGGGTTTACCCGCTTGTCCTGAATTTGCCAGTGCCGCGCGCGCACTGCTGGTTTCCGCACTCCTCGTTTCGAAGAGGGCTGCGCCGGCGAGTGCAAACGCCGCCGCGGCGAGCAACAGCCAGATGGCTCGGTTCATGAACCTTGACCCAGTGCCCTCCAGGCTTTCGACCCGTCTAGTCGTCCCATTCATCGCCATTTCTCCTTATGCGGGCAGCGGTCCGCCTGTTGCAAGCGAAAGGTTTCTTTTCGCAGGAGAACAGACATTTCCCGGCGTCGCTCCGCCGGCTGGAATGCACATGTTTGCACTGCCGTTGGTGCCCACGTAACACTGGTTAAATGAAGTGCACGTATTAGCCGGCTGCATCGTGGTTCCGGCGTCGCATACGTTGGCGCTGAGGTTCGCTTCACAAGTATTGGTTCCAGTGCCCATTGTGCCTGCGCCGCACGTGTTCCCGCTGCCGCTCGTGGTGTTCGTTATGCATTCGTTCCCCGTGCCGCCGGTACACGTGTTCTGGGCGCCATTGCCCGCGCACGTGTTGTGGAAGCCGGCGGCCGTCGCGCAGGAGTTGCTGCCCGTGCCGTTGCATTCGTTTTTCCCGGAGCAAGTGTTTGGCTTGCACGTGTTCGGCGAAGCCGGTGTGCACGTGTTCGTTGCCCTCGTCCGCGGCCGGCGACACGTTCAGGCCTATCCCGCGCAAAAACCGCCGAAAGCGTGGTTCAACTGACGGTACGTTTACGGTTATAGATCGGCAGCAGCTTGCACAGCGCTGACATAGCTCGGGAGTGATATCCCGCTCCGTGATCGTCAGCAGTTGTACGTCCGCGCTCATCTGCCGCCCCGCGGCTGATCTAGCCAAACGGCAACTCGGACATGGGCAACTAATGTTGAAGATAGCACGCCCCTGCCCCGTGTCAACAAGAAATGCGGATTTTTCGTAAGTCATTTGCGCCCCACTGGTTACCCTTGACATCCCGGCATTTTGGCGCAAGGTAGCCGACCGAAGCCGGCCTACGCCACATCTCTCCTAGCATCGGTGGATATGCCCCTCATGGTCCACGATGAGTATGGCGTGGAGCGCGTCCGCCGCTGTGTGATCCAATACAGCGCGCCGGACGGGGTCTACCCGTTCTGCACGATCAACGGCGGGCCGACTTATCGTCCGTTTATCGAGAAGATCATCGCGCAGCGCACCGTGGAGCGGCACGCGGCCCACGCGCAGCCGACCTTGCGCCCCGACACCGCTCCGAACGTGTTGGTACCATAGCCCCCCCGGGTGCCTTGTCCCAGGAAACGGTCGGGGCTGCGGGGGGGGGTCCCCAGCGTAGAACAGCTCTCGTTTCAGCAGCTCGCGGGGTGTCCGCTAACCGGTCGCCTGCCGCCTGCATGGGCGGAGCATCCGCCCGACGCGAAAAACGTGCTTGCTTCAGCCCCTGCCAAGGTGATAGCATATTATCAGTTGAGAGGAAGGCGGTAAGGGTCAGTTCTGACGTTACCGGGAAGGGAGGGCGGAAGTCATGTACATGAAGCGACTGTCGCATCTGAGCCTCTTCGCAGGCGTCATGGCGTTCTTGCAGGTTGCCGCGCTGCCGGCTCCGGCTGACCTCTACCTCGGCCCGGAGGAGCTCGTTCAGGCCGACGGGCTTGACATTCAGGTCCCCGGCTGGTCTGTGCCCTCCTTCGTTTACTGGGACGGCGACGATTTGAAGGACCTGGTTGTCGGCGAAGGCGGAAACCCCGGCAAGGTCCGGGTGTACCTGAACGTGGGAACGTCCTCCGCCCCCCAGTTCTCGGCCTACTTCTATGCCCAGTCCGACGGCTCCGACCTCGAAGTCCCCGGGGCGGGGTGACAGGGCGCGTATCCCCGAGTGGTCTACTGGGACGCAGATGCAAGAAAAGACCTTCTGGTCGGCCTGACCGATGGAAGGGTTCAGCTCTTCTCAAACATCAATACAGATGATGAGCCGCAGTTCGACGCGGGTACGTACCTGCAGGTGGGTGAGCCCGGCTCAAAGGTGGATATCGACGTAGCCTACCGGGCCGCGCCCACCGTCGTCGACTGGAACAACGATGCCAGGAAAGACCTCGTCCTCGGGGCCCGTTACGGCAAGATACATATCTTCCTCAATGAAGGCACCCATACCGAACCCGACTTCCGCACCGAGCAGTTCGCGCAGCTAAACGGCGCGGACCTGATCGTGCCCTCCGAGCGCTCCAGTCCGCACATCCTCGATCTCGACGACGACGACATGAAGGATCTGCTGACGGGCAATACCAACGGCGAGCTGCTGTTCTACCGCAACACCGGCAGCGACGACGCCCCCAGCTTCTCCGACTACGTTTACGTCGAGGCCGACGGTGTCCCGATCGACCTCGCGGACCTGGCGCGTTCCCGGCCCTTCGTGTGCGATTGGACCGGCGACGACTTGCTCGACGTGCTGATCGGCGCCGGGGACGGCCTCGTCCACCTGTACCAGGGCCGATGCGTCGGTGACCTTACCGGCGACGGACAGACTGATCAGGCCGACTTGGGCCTGTTCCTGTCCGATTGGGGCTGCGACGACCCGGTAAACGGCTGTGTCGGCGACCTCGACGGCGACGACGATACCGACCACGCCGACCTGGGTATCCTGCTGGCCAACTGGGGCTGCACGCAGATCATCCCGTAAGGGAGTCCCGGCCGGCACATTAGCCGTTGGCAATCAGCCGTTAGCAATTGGCTCCTGGCAATTCGGCCTCTACGGCCAGTCGCGCGGGCCGACCGAGAGCAGCAGACCGTCGCCGGCGATGGGAAACCGTTCGAGGTATTTCGCGATCGTCTTCGTACCGACGGCCTCGACCGCCGCCAGACGTGCATCGAGCGTGCGCACATGGCCGTGCGTTTCCAGGTCGTCGATCAGTTGCATAAGCCGGGTGCGTGGGTTCTCGCCCTCGAGGGCCAGGTGCGTGCGGCGCTTGTTGGTGACGCGCTGGACCTCGTCGGGACGAATGCCGTCCTGGTGGACTCCGCGCGCCTGCTCGCGCAGGGCCTCGAGCATCTGCTCACACCGCTCCGGCTCGCCGTCGGCATAAAGCGCCAACAACCCGCAGTCGCCATACCCCAGCCACACCGCTCCGGCCTGCGAGCAGATGCCCTTTTGCACGATGTTCCAGTAGCAGCGTGAGTTGCTGCCGCCGAATAGCGAGGTAAACGCTTCGATCGACTCGGCGGCCGCGTGCCCGGCCGGCAGGGACGGGAACAGCAGCACCAGCGACTGCTGCTTGAACTGCTCGAGCCGGCGCTTGTGCACGCCGTCGCCTGGCGCCCGCGGCGTCTGAGCGACTAACCCGTCCGACGCCCGCTGCCACGTCTCGCAGCAGCGTCCGGCCGCGGCGAAGACCACCTCCGGCTCTACCGCGCCGGCCACCACGAGAAACATGTTGTCCGGGCTGTAACGCCGCCGATGGTAGCCCGCCATCTCCTCGTGCGGCAGCTTCTCGATCGTCTCCTTCTCGCCCAGGATTTCGTGCCCGAGCGGATGCTGGCCGAACGCGGTCTCGTGCAGGAAGTTGGCGACGTGGTGCTCGAAGCTGTCGCCGCTCATGGCGATCTCTTCGAGGATCACGTTGCGCTCGGTCTCGAAGTCGTCTGCCGACAGGGCCGGGCGCATCATGTCCGCTAGCAATTCGAGCTGCTCGTTGAGGCGCCCGGCCGGCACCCACCCGTAGTACACCGTGCGCTCCTTGCCGGTGTAAGCGTTGTAGATGCTGCCCAGCTCGTCGAAGCGGACGTTGATCTGTCGCCAGCCGCGTTTGGCGGTGCCCTTGAAGCACATGTGTTCGAGGAAGTGGCTGACGCCGTGCTCGCGCGGCGTCTCATGTCGCGACCCCGTCCGCGCGCAGAACCCCACGGCCGCGGAGCGTACGTGCGGCATCACCTCGCACACCACGCGCAACCCGTTCGGAAGCTGGTGCTCAACAAAGCTGGATCGCATGACGGGGGATTCTAGCGGCCAACCGCGCCTACCTGAAGCCCCTCAGACCCAGCGGCTCGCTCGGTGGCGCGGTTTTGCGCAGCGCAGCGAAGCAAGGCCGTGATCACCGGCCGGAGCCCACGGCCTGATTTCGCCAGACCGCGCCACGCAGCCGCGCCACCGTGGTATACTGGTGACGGCTAAGTCTGGCGCACGTCGGACCTTTCGGGTGCTTTCGGAGGCACAGCCATGAGTAATTGCCAAATCGAGCGTATTTTCTTCCCGCTGATAGTCGCGATACTGCTCGGGCTCACCCCGGCCTCGCCGCTCGCCCAAGGGCAGGTGCCCCAAGTCAGCGTGGCCGCCGCTGGTCAGCTACCACCGACCGCGATTGAGGCACCGCACGAGAAGGATGACGGCCGCTCACCCCGAGAGGGCTGCCCCGGCGACGTGGACGGCGATGGCGACACCGACCTGTCCGATCTCGGCATCCTCCTGGCGGATTGGGGCTGTACCCAGAACTGCAAGGGCGACCTCGACGGCGATGATGACACAGATTGCGGCGATCTGGGCATGCTGCTGGCGGACTGGGGCTGCCCCGACGACGAACCCGGCTGCGACGGCGAGCCGTCCGATGCACTGCAATTCGATGTCGTGCCCGTGCACAACTCCGCCGTCCAGCCGGGCGATGACCCCGAGGCCCCAGAATTCAACGGCGGCGTGACGCACTTCACGTTCGACCTTCAGGTCATTGTGCCCGAAGGCGACGACTGGACGGCGAGCCAGGCCGAAGCCGTCCTGACCGAGGCCAGCTTGACGTTCTTCGACCACGTTCTGAACGACGACACGCCGCCGTTTGCCGCGTTCGTCCATCTGTTCCCCGCGATGGAATTCGATTCCTTTTACGCTAGCACCTTGCCGGACGCCGCCAACCAGCCGCCATGGGCTGATCCCAGCTTCGCCGACTTGACGAATCAGGCACAATACAAGTACGCGACGTGGTGGGCCGCGCCTCCGAACGGCGACGCCGGCGTCTTTACCATCGCGCGCTATACGATCGTGGTTCCCGAGGGTCTCGGCGTCGCGCCAGTGATGCTACGGGTCGGCCAGGGTGGCGCTGGCCCCGTCCTTGGATCGTTGATCGGCGTTGCCACAAGCCGGGAAGGCTGGGGGGACTGCAACCGGTTCGAGTTCGATATCGTCCTGCCGTGTCCAGGTGATCTGGACGGCGGCTGGCACGTTGACCAGGCGGATTTGGGCATCCTGCTGGCAGATTGGGGCTGCACCTCCGATTGTGTCGGCGACCTGGATGGCGACGACGATGTGGACCAGGCTGACCTGGGCGTCTTGCTGGCTAACTGGGGCAATCTCTGCGGAGGGGACTGTAACGAGAACGGCATCTCCGATTGGCGCGACGTGCAGGACGGCACCAGCGACGACTGCAACCACAACTGGATTCCCGACGAATGCGAGGTGGGTTGGGACCAGGACTGCAACGAGAACGGCGTGCCGGATCTCTGCGATATCTACGACGGCACCAGCCAGGACTTCAACAACAACGGGATTCCAGACGAATGCGAGGAAAACCGGACGGCCTACGTGGACGACGACGCGTCCAACGATCCCGGCCCCGGCGATCCGGATATCAGCGATCCGGATGAGGATGGGACGCCGGAACACCCCTTCGACGCGATCCAGGAGGCGATGGATGCCAGCATGTCTGGTGACACCATCCTGGTCGCCGAGGGCGTGTACACCGGCACCGGGAACAAGGAGATCGACTTCGGTGGTCGCGAGGTACTCCTATGTAGTGTGAACGGTCCGCAGACGTGCACGATCGACATGCAGGACCTCGGTTGCGGGTTCGTCTTCCACTCGGGCGAGACTCGGGCCGCCCAGGTCACGGGATTCACTATCAGCAATGGCGACGCCGACGAGGGCGCCGGCATCCGCTGCACGAACGGTAGCAGCCCGACGGTCACTGACTGCATCATCAGTGGGAACCGGGGCTTGCCGAACGGCGGCGGTGTCTGCTGCCGCGACAGCGATCCGGCGTTCATCGACTGCATCATCGCCGGCAATAGGGGCTTCCACCGTGCCGGCGGCATCCGCTGTTATGCCAGCGACTCGACTTTCACCAACTGCATCATCGCCGGCAATACGGCCGGCACCGATGCCGGCGGCATCTGGTGTTATGCCAGCGACTTGACTTTCACCAACTGCCTCATCGCCGGGAACTCGGCCGACGAGGGGGGTGGCCTTTACTGCGACGCCGGCGCACCCGCTTTCGTGAACTGCACGTTCACGGCGAACGCGGCCAACCACGGCGGCGCGGTCTACTGCCACCTCAACAGCTCGCCAGTCTTCGCCAACTGCATCCTGTGGGGCGATACGCCGCAGGAGATCTACGTCGCGTCAGGGAATCCGCAGGTCTCTCATAGCGATGTCGCGGGCGGTTGGTCCGGCGACGGCAACATCGACGTCGATCCGCTGTTCGTTGATCCCGATGGCCCGGACGATGATCCCAACACCTGGGAGGACAACGACTACCGCCTGGGTTCCGGCTCGCCGTGCATTGATGCAGCGGACAATGACGCCGTGCCGGCGGACGAATTCGACCTCGACCAGGATGGCGACACCGACGAGCCGATCCCGTTCGATCTGGACGGCAATCCGCGCTTCGTGGACGATCCGGACACGGATGACACCGGCCACGGCACGCCGCCCATCGTGGACATGGGGGCGTACGAGTTCCAGGTGCCCTGCATCGGCGATGTGGATGGGGACGGCGACACGGACCTCTCCGATCTCGGCATCCTCATGGCGGACTGGCAGTGCGACCCACCTCCAGGCCGGGGCAATGTCCCCGCCGGGAAGCGACCCAACTTTGACCCGCCACGCCGGAACCCCTAGAATGTCAGTTTCGTCGCCCACCCACTTGGACATCATGGCCCCGACGTCGAACTGGATCAGCGGCACGCCCAGCTCGGCCGCCGCCGCCAGGCTGATGGCCGTCTTGCCGCAGCCCGATATGCCGGTCAGCAGAATGCCGCGCGGCGGGTCGATGCCGAAGGCTTTGGCCCTGTCGGTGAAGCAGGCCTTGTCACGGACGATGTGGGCTTTGACGGCGTCGTTGCCGCCGATCAGGTTCAGCCCGCCCGCAGGCGGCTCCTCGAACCTGAGCAAGCCCGTACGGCGGATGTTCGCGCCTCAGGCCCCTGCCAGTTGCCTGGAGTCCCGACCACTCACAGCCGACCCGGTAACTACCGAATCCGGCGCCCCAATACCGCGAAAGCACGCTCAGAAATGCGATTCTTTGCGGACGCTTGCAAAACGCCGGGAGGTGTGCTCTACTCTAGAAATAAAGGGACTTTTGGGCCTATCGGCCGAACCAAGAAATTGCCTTACAAGGAAGAAGTCACAGGTTCGAGTCCTGTACCGCCCAATTCCGTCACCGCTCGATGTTCGCTTACCCCCGTCCGCAGTGGGCGCCACGGTGCCTCTGACCACTTCAGCTTCCAGGGCTGTTTGCGCGTCGCTGGGTCTGCGTCGCCTTGGTCGCGTGCGTCTTTGCAGGATTCACGGTTGCGAGAGTGTAGGTGCGCTACGCGCAGCGTGCTGATTCCCTCGGCCTATCACCGCGACGCGATACCTGGCCGCCAACGCCAGTAGCTTCTCGCGCTCGAGGATGATCGTTTTGCCGGCCTCGACGACCAGGGCGGCGGCGCGGGCGCGGTGCAGGTTTTCGATCGTGTTCGGGCCGATGGTCGGGACGTCGAAGCGCATGTCCTGGTTGGGCTTGGCGACCTTTACCAGCGTCCAGCCGCCGGCGGGGCAGAGCGCGCCGGCCCGCTCGATCAGCGCATCGGTGCCTTCGATCGCTTCGACGGCGATGATCTCACGCTCCTTGACCGCCACCGATTGCCCAATGTCCAGCGCCGCGATCTGCTTGGCCAGTGGCCAGGCGAAGTCGGCGTCGGCCCGCACGGCCGGCGACGGCTCGAACGGCGTCAGGACGCCCTCGGGGGCCAG
>Ga0307380_10007402_pt1 | contig 14296 bp, 14 predicted proteins | sample UN3MG_FD_202239 | JGI IMG/M metagenome (GOLD analysis project Ga0307380, IMG submission 202239) | Soil microbial communities from Risofladan, Vaasa, Finland - UN-3 | ecosystem: Environmental > Terrestrial > Soil > Coastal area > Acid sulfate soil | place: Finland: Risofladan, Vaasa | collected... | reverse complement strand
CGGCGCCGCCAGCCAGCTGTGCCATTATTTCAGGAGGAAGACCACCTTCTGGGCCGCCGGGAGCGCCGCCAGCATCTTCCGGACCTTCCCCACCTTCACCGCCCTCTTCCGACATCGGAAGACCTTCAGCAGCTTTCGTGCGGGCGTGCTTACCAAACTCCGCACCCTTGGTGAGTCCATTGAAGAAACTCGCGTAGAGTACAGCGTCGTTCTGTGCGGTCTTGATGATGTTTTCGAACTGATCGGCCGCCTGCTTCTGCTGAAGCTGGTTCTGATTGAGTTCATTGAGGAGGGACTCAGCCACCATGTAGCCAGCCGCTGCATCGTCCGGATACTGCTCGGCAGCTGCGGCAGCCTTATTCTCCCCCTCAGCTTTCTCGTGGGCCGGCCCTTCTTTTTTTTCTTCGGCCTTGGGTTCTTCCTTGGGGGTTTCCTTCTTTCCCAATGCGGCGGCGAGCTGCGGAGGCATTGCAGCCTGCTTCTGCTGGATCAGCGTGCTCAGCGAACCGAGCAACCGGTTTCCGATGCCAGCCAGCTCGGAATACTTCTCCGAGAAGGTATCGTCGCCCGGACCTTTACCGGGAGGCGCATCCTTGGTGGCCTTCGGCGTCTGGACGTTTCCGCCCATCGAGTCCGAAGCCATCGGCTTCATCTCGCCGATTGTCTTCTCGCTGTTTCCAGGCGCGCTACCGGCATCCTGCTGGCCGGTCACGCCTGACTCACCGTACGCCTTACGGATGTCGCTGGTGAGCTCGGTACCCTTGGCGCCTTCTTGCGCTTTCTGGGTTCCGTCTTCCGTCTTCATCACAGGATGTGATGTGGGTTCGCTGGGATCAGTGGCCTTCTTAGCCATCTGTTCCGACTTCTGCGCCTCCTTGATGAAGGTCTGCAGAAGATTCAGCGCGTTCCCAAGGTTCTTATCAGCCATTGTATGCCTCCCGTAAGGCCAGCCGGTCTCATGTCCGGCATTAAAATGTAAGGTAATTCCTCAGCACTGTCAACTCGTTACTTGGCAAGTCTTTCTGGTGTTCGCGGACCGCGAAGGAAAGCTGGTATCGGCCGTACTCCCTGACCAATTCCGCTGCCTTCGTATTCCACGACGCTTGCTTCGTCTCGGGTTGGCGTACTTTCGGTTTCACCCCACGTATGATCATCACCCTCACGCGCATGCGTGCTGGATTTCCACTCATCGAATGCGACCCGGTCATCTGCTCAATCATCTCACGTATCGGCTTGGGAAGCGAACCTGAAACGCCGTCGTAAGCGGAATCACGTGCATTATCATCCGCTGACCCATCAGACAGCATTCGGCCGAACATCCCAGGAAGCATGTTTTCAGCTTCATCCAGATCCCCGTCCGGTATCGACTCCTTCGATACCAACTTGAAGAAGTCCCGTAACGACAAGGAGATACGTGCATCATGCAGAGAACTCAGAACCTGCGACAGCGGGCAGCACTTCAGTTTCTGTAACTCCTCACTACATTCATCTGTCTTAGTCGCAGCCCCCAGTTCGGACAGGTGTTTATTATCACCGCCCTTGGCCTTGAGCTCGACTTCCTTCTCAATGTCCGCCAGCTTGCGCACAGCCGCCAGCTTCTCCCGATACAGAAGACTCAGCGGGGTCGGCGGAACGTAGAGATTGGGCTCGATCAATCCGGCTTCCTCGGCCAGCGCGGCACCACATAACTCAGCAGTAGCCGAAGCGGCCTTGTACATGGAGAACGCGATGCGGTCAGCCGGCTTGATCACCTTGCTGATATCAAAAAAAGAAGGGGCGTCGTTGATGACACCAACCTGGTGCCCCTCTTTGGTAATCGCGGACATGTGGTTTGCGGCGTGATCGCAGTAGGCGGCGCGCGTCTTTGCGCGATTGCCGCAGATACTGCAGATGTCGTAGGCCACCTTGCAGGCCATCGAGAAGGCGATGTCCTTGCCGTTAGCCAGCTTCTCCAGGTCAGCATCCCACTCATGGCCGTGCGGGACCTTGATGATCAGCTCACCACGCCGCATCTCGGGGTTGTAGGCTGCCGCCTTGATCTCGCCGATCGCGCGCTGCGGATCCTTGTTCATGTGGTGCTTGAAGACGTGCCCGTACTTCAGGAAAGTCGGGTGGTAGTCGATCAGACCGCCAGCCAATGTAATCGTCTTGGGTGTGCCGGGTTTCGGTTCCGGTAATTCGAAGCTGGCAGCCTTCTCATTGAAACCGTCACCATTGCGGTTGAATCCGTAGGCTTCCTGGGCGCCCATGTCGATCAGGTGCAGGAATGAGTGGCCAGGCTCCGGGCGAATCCCTTCCAACTCCCTGGTCAGAACGGCCGCACGCTTCTGCATCCACGTCGAGTCCGGGCCGCGCCGGTGCACGTCGACCAGCGAGGCCGTAGGGATACCGAAGTCAAATGAGCCTGAGAGAACGATCTTAAGCATGTCGGCGCTCCTCCACCAAGCGTTTGACCTTATCCGCCAGCGCCTCGACCTGCTCACCAGACTCTGCTGCCTTGCTTACCGGCTCCTGAGTAGCCGGCTGTGGAATGCGCGCTTTGATCTGGGTCAACAACTCCTCGCGCTTAGCCTGCTCAGCTTCCGCCTGCTGCTGTGCGTCCCCGCCTACACCCCGTGCTTCCCAAGCGGTCTCACCACCTCGCATCTTCTTGATCGCGTGCATGATGGCCAGCGGGATACCGGTGGCGATTGAACCAACTGCCGCACCAGCCAGCCCACCAACCAGCCCACGAATGGGTAGGTTTACTTTCTTCGCGGGCATGTCAGGTCGGTCCCAGCGGAAGCCGCTTCTGCCTGTGAGTTTGGTCTTCCCCTTGAGTAACTTCTTAATCTGATCGTCGGTGTTGGTCCGCATCAGGTGCCGGCCCGCGAGCGCTGCAGCGCCCACAATCGGCGTCCTGATCGCAGCTTCTGAAAGGGATCTTGGGATCGGGAGGAGACGTGAAAGCGACTCTCCAGCAATGTCACCCGGCGTGTTTGGTTCGCTCTGGCTGGCTGATTCGGCCATACCATGCATCCGCGCGGCATGCCGGCGCAGCATCTGCTCCCGCGCCACAGACTGGTCAAAGAGGTTGCGGAGACGCCGCGTCTCGGGGTCATGATCGACACTGGCATCCGTCATTGCTTCTTTGGTAAGAACGCAACGCGCGGCAAGCGTATCAACCAAGTCGTTCATGCTGCTGTATCTCCCACTACAACCTTACTATCCATCAACAACTAAGCAACATCAATCAGCGGGCACCTTCTGGTGCGCGCGCTTCCTGACCGCCTGCCCCCCGCAGATGCTTATCTACGGCGGTCAGCTGTTGTGCCTCAAACGGCTCGAGTACACCCTCCTGCTGCAGCATACGGCGCAGCACGCCGCGAAGCACAGCAGGCTGTTGCGAAACTCCCGGTGAGAGGTCAGCCACGCTGTTGAACGCCTTGGCTACCTCGTGCGGCGGGTACGTGGAGAGCACCGGATCGTTGGACATGAAGTCATTCAGTATGGCCTGCGTGCGAATACCCTGCATCTTCGTCTCATGCACGGGGTCGGCCATCTCCTGTGACACCTCTTCCTTTATATTCTCGTACGGCCTAGGTCTGACGCCCGACATGCTCATCCCGATCCCGGCGATGTTCTTCATCGAATCAATGACGTTCGGATGTACAAACGGAACCGGCGCCACTTCCTCAAGCGCTTGCTTGGCACAGCCCTCCTCGTCATCCGAATCGTCGCCCAAGATCGAATCCAGCTCACGCTTCGCGGCTTCCTTGGTCATGCGTCTCGGCGTGCTGACGAGCGCATCATTCTCGCGGTGAGCCAGACTGGCCTTCGCCGCTTCGCCGGCGGCGCGTGCCATCTCCTGGCTTTCCTTGATCATGGCCAGCACCGTTCGGTATGGATGCTCGTTTTCTTTGAAGCACGCCCGGTGCGTCTCATCAATCTTGGCACGCTTCTCAGTCAGCCCGCCCCAGCTGTAAACCAAGTCCATCGCTGTCTTACCCATCGGGCCGTACGCAGCCACAATGTCCTGCTCGACCTCGGCGAAAGACCGGTGCGACACGAAACGGAACTGGGAAGCGGCCTGTTTGACCAGCCCGAGCAGCTCAAAGTAGTGGCGCCTAACGCGGCTCATCGCCTCGTCTTCAGCCTTCTTCAGCTGCGCCAGCTTGGCAAATCGCTTCTTCTCGGCAGTCAGCGGGTCGACGGGGTAGGGCTCAGCCTTCTTGTTGAAGGCGCTATCCGCAAGCAGGTCAGACAGTTTGCTGGCCACCTTGTTGAAATTGTGTTTCTCAGAACGCAGTTCCGCCGGCACGTAGACCGCTGCCGCTTTGGTGGCTGCTGTCTCCGGCTTGGCCGGATACATGGCCTCGACGATCTTCTCGGCTGACGCAATGGGGAAGGTGTCAGCACGGGCAGCGCCCTTCACGTGCCCCAGATGGTTGATCATCTTGGAGACGTTGTAGGCTTCCACCATGCGCTGGATCATCGGAGGCGTGAACTTCCCAGCCTCAGCCACCTTATGGATAGCGTCAGTGGGGTGAGAACCGCTGTTGGTCATCCCGATGGCCTGTTCCAATGCGCCCAGGATCCGCGATTCATCCTGTTTGCTCAGCTCTTCCATGTTGCTTCCTCTCAATTGGAATGGGGTCACCGTAACTCAACTTAGGCCGACCCCCGTGAATCATCTCCAGCGCGCGCGGTTCGTCCAGACAAAGATCTGAACCGTACGGAAGTATAGTCACTTTGCAGGAGTTAAGCAACGCACCCATTAGGGCTAAAGTCTCGTCCTTGGAGACCCCCATCTCATTGCGCGTCTGCAGCTCTATGGACATCAACTTTAACACCTGCTCGAAGATCGGTATGGCCGTGAAGTTATTCAGGCTCACCACATGCGTTGCCATCCATCCCAGCTTGACCAACCTATCCTTGAAGTCAGTGTTCAGGAAACCACGCAGCTTGTCGCTGAGCCCACGCCGGTCAATGAACTCCGTAAAACCATCCCAACCAAGCCCGTAGGCCATTGACTTGTACGCAAAATCAGGGTCCTGAGGGCTGATTCCCATCTTCTGGCTCGCCGGCGTCAGGACGCGGTTGAGGATGTACCCACGCGAATCCAGCTTGTCCTTCACGTCAAAGAAGTAGAGCGCGTAGGTCTTGATCACTTCCTCTGATTGGGCCACGTACTTACCCAGCTCAGCCAGGCCGACATTGGTCAGGAGCCCGGCCTCGATGATCCAGCGCTCACTCCCCGTGTTCTCGTACAGGTTGTGCGCCGTATAGAGGTCGGGGTATTCCCGCCGCGCAGCCAGGACATCGACGATCCGGTTCTTCTTGAGCTGGCGAAGGAAGCGCAGCCCACGATTGAAAGCGTTCTCCTCCGGATTACGGCTGGGTGGTTCGCTGTTGTCGTACATGGCGCGAACGACAGCCCAACGCCAATTTGGCGCATCATCTGAAGGTAGGCTGGCCATCTCGTCCATGGTTAACTCACTTGTACAGCTTCTTCAGCTGCAGCTGGTTGTACTCATCAACTGCCTTCTCGCCCGTCCGCTTCTGGCTGCGATGCCGGAGGTATGCACCCATACCAGCGCCAGCCGCCGAGAAGCCCAACATACTCCCCAGGATACCCGACAGCTGCTGCTTGTTCCCGGCTGTAAATTGGCGACCCTCGGCGCGCAACTTCAGCAACGGCATGAGGTCCTTGTACTTTAAGGCCATGCCCGCAGCCGCACCGAGCCCAGCACCACGGCCCAACCACTCAGCCATTGGTGTATACTTCGGCGCATTCTCCGTGAGATACTTCTGCACGGCAGCGCGGGGCATCGTCGTACCCTTCTCACCAAGATCCATGAGTGTTAAACGAGCTCGCCGACCTTCAGCCGTCTCGTCTGGGAACACTGCCGTAGCCTGACCAAGGTCCTTGAGGCCAGACATAGCTTCCTCAACGGCCTCCTTAATCAGGTAGATGCATGCACTATGCATGGGTTCAGGCTCCCGAAACGACGTCCGTCAGCTTCGCTTCCGACGTGTCAGCCTTGTCGGGCTCGACCGTCTTCTGCTTCAGGAACAGCGCCAACTCGCCCAGACTCTTAAACACGTTGCGCAGGTTGTCCTCCAACTCAGACATATCCTGGCTGCCGTACCGCTCCCTGAACTTGTCGTTGTGCCAGTAATAGAGGAAGAGGATGCGGCCAAGCCGGTCCAGGGCCAGCAGCAGATCGCCAATGTAGCCGTCGACCGCGCTGTCCGAATCCATCGTCTTGACCAATCCTGTAATCACTGACGTATCAAGGACTTCCTTCTGCCCAAGCTGTGAAGCCGCACCAGCCTGATCCTTGGCATTCTGGTCCACGAACCTCGTCCGATACGGCTGGTTGAGGTCATCATCCCAGCGGTGTCGATACGCATCACGCGCACCTGCGGTGTCATTCTGCCCCAGGTTCTGCGCCGTCATTGACGGGTACTGAATAGGTACGTTGACACCGTACTCCATACCAGTGAGTGGTTCGGGGAACCATGCGCTCTGCGGCGGCTCGCCCCATCCGTATTTGATGAAGAACGTCTCACCGTTGCTACGCACGGCGGCGCTCTTCAGCAGCATGTGCGCATCATCGGCGGACACACCCTGCTGATAGATCAGGTAGCGGAACGCAGCTTCCTTCGGCATGTAACCGACCTGCTCATTGTTGACAACCGGGATGTACCGCGTGCCGTCGGTGCGCATCGAGATGAACGCGCCTTCACCTTTTTCAGCGGCCATCTTGAGGCTGTCGCGTATGTCTTCAACCGTGCCGAGCGTCAGATTCTTCGGCCCCTTGGTGCCACCCGGGCTGCACGGTGCCGGGTAGTTCTCGCGCTTCCTCTTATCGATCTTGAAGAACTTGAAACCCTTGGGCACGAAGAAACTCTCACCAACCCGGATCAGCTTGTCGCCTTCCTTGTCGCAGAAGACAAGAGACTCAATCGAATCCGACTCACCACTATCTGACCTCGGGCGGTAGGGCTCCTTGCGCACCGTGGCGCCGGGGGAGAGTGAGTTCTTGCCGTAGACCTTCACTTCAGTGCGGCCACCCAGCGTCGAAGAGTTTTCGGCCTCGAACACACAGGTGCCCTCACCCTTCTCGTTGACCAACACGCCAATGTCACCCGGGCTCACGCTGTCACCAGCGGGCAGGTTTTTCCACCACTTGCCAAACTCATCCTGACCGTAATGCTTGCCCACCAAGATGTCAGACTTGCCGTAATTCCCGAACTGCTTGGTCTCCATGTCGACGACCACACTCACGCGTGGGTCGCGGTAGGCCGCCCACCCTATCGGTGCAGAGTCCACGATGACCAACGCCTTACGCGGCTCTAGCCCCTTGGTCATTATGTCGAAGAAACCGGAGCGATCCGGGCCGTTGAGTGTTATGGGTAACTGGATCTTTACGACATGGTTACGCCGATCCGTATCAAGGTCTCTGACGACGAACTCACCCCGCGCCAGCTGCTCCTTCTCCTTTTCTGTTATGTCTAACAGAACGTTGCTCTGGTCATCACCACGGGTCAGGACGATCGGCTTGGGCAGCGTGGACTTCTCCGTGCGCTGCTTCTTAGCCACCTCGTCAATGTCAGCCTGCTTCGTAGCCTCAATCAGCTCACGCGGATCGTAGAATTTCAAGATCGCGCGAGAGAACCGCTCGTCGGAAGTCATCGTCTCAAAAAGCGGCATGGCGGCCCGCTTACCGAATCGTTTGAGCAGGTTCGGCAAGTCAGCGCTGGCGTACTTCTCTCCCCATGGCTCCGAGCCAAACACATCCAGGAAGTCGTGAACCCATTCCTTCATGCGCCCCTTGTTTGCCGAAGCATACTTGGAGCCGGCGTACGGTGCGCGCGCAAACAGGTCGAAGTCCGGCTGGCGCAGGTTGAGTCGCGGGCGTGGAATATTCTCTTTCTCGCCGAGGATCTTTGGCCTGCGGTTCAACACGTAGTTGACCCACTGTTCCGTCATGGGAATGAAAGAGTCCTGGCCCTTGACATACATGAGCTCGTGACCCTTCAGCTCGCCGTTAATGAAGAACACCGGCGAGTACACCCACTCCTTTCCCACCTTGAAACCAAACACACCAACAGCATGCGTCTCCTCGTCATTCTTGTCGATCAACTGGAAGCCGACGAGGTAGTCGAGCAGGCTGGGCGCCTTGTCACGAAGGCGTGCAAACGCAAGGTCCGCAAAGGTTGCCTCGAAATTTGCGTCCGAGGAGGTGGGTCCTGGCATGCTACATCCTCCGTATCCGACATTTACCTCAAACGGCATGGGCGGGAAGCGTTACAGCTTCCCGCCCAGTTAACATCACTTACATCGGACTCTGAGCAGCCCCGAACGCACCCTTGGCGCCCTGCAAGTCACGGGACAGCCCTTGGTTGTACATTGTCATCCGGCGCATCTGCTGGTGAGCCGGATCCATGTACTGCTCGTGCTCAATGTTGGGCGCCTGCGGATCGCCACCCATCAGGTACTTGTACAGCTTGGGTAGCACGTAAGAACCCAACGCGCCACCGGCAAGCAGCGGAAGCCACGGTATCTTCGCCTGCTTGTCCATGGCCGACTTGATCAGGTACTCTTGCGCGTTGTTCATCGTTCTTCCTCTTCAATCCGATGACCACAACGTCCGGCTTACGACCCGCCGAACGGGTTGGCTGCCGGCGCGAACGCACCGCGCGCGGCCTGGAGGTCGCGAGACAGACCCTGGTTGTACATGGTCTGGCGGCGCAGCTGCTGGTGGAACGGATCCATCCTCTGTTCCTGCTCAATGTTGGGTGCCTGCGGATCGCCACCCATCGCCCAACGGTACATGCGTGGGATGGCGTAAGCGCCGAGACCCAAACCGGCGGCACCAGCCAGCATCGGCAGCCACGGCGCCGCAATCTTCTCAACATAGGCGCGCTTGACATCAGCAGCCTTGAGTCCAGTGGCCACCGCGCTCTTCTCAAACGCCTCATTCGTCGGCATGACTGTTGAAGCGTAGCCCATGCACAGACCCAACTCGAATGCCTGCTTGTTCATCTTACGTCCTCCCTCAGTAGGTGCCCTTAGTTCCAACCTCTTTCCCAAACTCCGTCCCCTGCGCAAGCGAGGGGATAAACGATGTTCCATGTGTGTCGGACGCACCGCCACGGTGCACCGACTTGATCACACTGCGTTTGACGCCGTACAACCCACCCATTCTAACCATCCAGTCGTCTGAGTGCGCTAGCGTTTCCATTGCCCGGCTCATCTCAGGAACAAAAGAAGGCTGGTCTGCATGCACCTTGACCGAACCTACTTTATTGTCCTCCAGCGCCCTTGACACCCTTGGTGTTATACGGGTTCCGATGGAATAATGCAATGCCGGCTCTTCCAAGTAGAGACCCGTAGCCTCTTTAGGAGGACGCACCTGGAATCCGTAACGCGGCTGGTATCCACGTGAAATCGAATCGTACTCGACCACATCGTCTGGCACGGTATCCGACGGTCCGTCGAGATCCGTGACACGCACATGGTTGACAAGCCCGCGCGCGAGCACCTCAAGGTTCCTGCGGTGCGCCGGGAAGCCGCCTTCCTTGAGCGTTGAGCGCATGACGTTGACGAACTGGTTACGACCCTCACCAATCCCCTTGTGCTGAGCGATCAGGGCCGGATTGGGGATACCCTCCGAGATGATATCGCCGGCCTCAATCTCGTCACCAACCTTCACTTTAGGTTCGAGGTGCGCCGGCACCCAGTGCTCCGTGGCACCCACCCTGATGTACTTGCCGCCCTGCGGCGCTGGCTTGATCTCAGTTACTCGACCGTCGTTGGAAGCAACAGCCGCGCCGCCCTGGAACACCGTGGGCACCTGTACGAGCTGGTTCACCAGGTCTAGTCCGCTCTTGTTCGACTTGCCGCCAGCCATGCCACCTGTGTGCTTTTCGCTAAGTTGGCCTTGCCCAATGGGTTCTGACACGGCCTGCGCCGCCGCAACGCCGATGTTATCACCGATTGGCGGGAAGCCACCACGCTCCCTGACACCTGCACAGCGCTGGCAGACACCATTCTTGGCCTGGCATGTAATCGGGGAACGCACGACCACTTTCTGGTCGCCTAATGCCTTAATTGATCGCGGGTTGAGAACTGTGCCAGCAGTATGATCACCGATGTCGCGCGCCAGCACGGAGCCTTCGTTGTCAGTATCGCTGGCCGGAACTGTGATTCCGTTGGTTGTCCCGCAGTCCTTCTCGGACACCACCATGCGGTGGGCCGCGTAAATGAGCTGCTTACCCAGGTAACCCGACTTCGGCGTGGCAAACTTGACGGAGATGGCGCCCTTGCGCGCGCCGTACGCGGATGCCCAATACTGCGCCGGATCCACACCCTCGGCGTAAGAACGCATGACGGGAATCGGAATGGGCCGGTCCTTGTGGTCAACCAGCAACATGTCACCTACCCGCATTGAGCGGAACTGGCTGGAGTTACCGCGCGCACCAGACAAAACCTGCAGGGCGAACGGGTTGTTTTCCTTCACGCCTTCCGAGTAGTTCAACTCGTTGGCCTTGTCCAGGTACCCGTGGATGGTCTCCACAATCTTGTCGTTCTTCTGACCCGCTTTCCCCTGGCCGTCATTGATTACCTCGATCTTCTTGCTCAGCTCGTCGCGCATGGCACGCACAGCAGCCGGCATCTTCAGATCGTTGAGCGAAAAGCTGGCGTTCCGTCCGTGTACGGTGGCCACGTTAGAACCCAGGTTATGCAACGCGAAGTTCAGATCCTTGAACTGATTGGGGTGCTCGTCCGCGATCTTGGAGAACAGGGCTGAAACCGACTTCTTATCCATCACGCGGCCATAGTCTCTCAACTGCTCTGGTAGAGCATCGTTGAGCAGCAGTTGACCGACAGTCGTGCGCATATCTATCCCTTACGACAGTGACGGATCAACTGGAACCGGCTGCGGAGCCGGCTGCGTAGCCGGCGGTGTAACCGGAGTTACTGGGGCTGGCGCCGGAGGTGTCACTGGCGCTGCGACAGGGGTGGGTCCTGGCGCTGCGGCAGGGGCAGGCGCATCGTGATAGATACCTTCAGCTCTGGTGCTAGCATTCGGCCCTGACGGGTCATACCCAGGGGTATTCGGGCTACCCGTCGTACCAGCCACGGGGGTAGTCCATACCCCGTCTGGCTTCTGATACATCGCCTTGATGGATTCAAAAGCCCCAGGATGTTCAGTCCGCGAGAATATGGCTGCCCGCGCCGGACCCATTGAAGCTGCGTTCCTACGATACTGCTCATGCGCAGTTAGCGAAAGTTCTCTTTGTGTCGCTGCATTTTGCCGCGCATCCCGCTTCCAATCTAAGTCTGTTGTGGGATGTACTGCGCCGGTTGTCCTGCCGCCTGCTTGCAGAGTCTCATTCAGCTGCTTATCTAGCGCGTCGAGCTGCTCCTTGGGTAAGCCTAATCGAACCGCATCCGCCCTCGCCGCTTCCGCCTGTCTAGCCTGTTCGGCATCAGGTTCTCGTGTGGTAGCATAACGCTGTGTCCCTATCAGCTTAACTTGTGCCGCGTAACCGGCCTGACCGCCCTCGCGACTCCTCTGCAAATCCGCATTGAGCTGGTCAGCAGTACCGAATCTCGATACAGCACTCCCCGCCCTTCGAGGCGCTTGCGCCGGTGCCGCAGCCGGTGCCGCAGCCGCCGCCGGTGCCGCAGCCGCCACCGGGGTAGGATCATTCGTCGTGGGTGAGCCAGACGCGCCAACTGTCGGCGTCATCGTCTGTTTTGTCGCATCACCCCAATTAGGTGACGGGGGAAGATAAGGGCGATTACCCTTCAACCTACCACCAGAACTTCCATAACTCACATTTGTAGGTGATGCAAACTGTCTGGCAGCACCCACCATACCCACCTTGCTTATGGCATCGTGTAAGTCGCCGCTTCCTTCAACCAGCTCTTCGGCAACCTTCACGAAGGGGATCAGTTCAGAACGAGACATACCGGCCTGCAGGCAGAACGCCTCGACGCCAGCCAGGAACGCCAGCTTGCGCATGCCATAGATCTCATCCGCACGTTTAAGCAGTTCGTGGGCGCTCATGCTATCTTCACCATTTTGTAAGGCACCTTCAGGCGCAGACCAAACGTCTTCAACATCTCATTGAATCCAGGCTCACCTGCCTTGCCCTGCACGCTGTTGTGCTCGTTCACCTGCTTCGCCGCGTACATCGGGTTACCGAAATCATCGAACACAACAATAGACTTCACCTCCTCGATTTCAGAGGATTCGAAGCCATTCTTGTTGATGCGCACTTTCATCAGCGCGTGAGTCTCCCAATGATTCCGGACAGAACCTGCGCCCTCGGCATGGGCGGCACATTAACCGCAGGCTGCCGGTAGACGCTGCCCTGTACCTGCATCCCACCAGGCGGCATCCCGCCACCACCGGGCGGCATCCCGCCACCACCGGGCGGCATCCCGCCGCCCTGCGCCATAGCCGGGTCCATACCCATCATGGCTGGATCTACCCCGGACGGCATCCCGGGCGGCATCCCGGGCGGCTGACCCGGCATCATCGGGGGCGGGGGTGCGGAATCAGGACTGACGGGCGAACCCATCGGTGTTGGCGACGCACCCGCCTGCGTGCCCATCATGAATGCCTTGAGCTGTGCAATGTCCATGGCGATCGAATCGACCTTGGCGGCTAAATCCTTGGCGCCACCACCCTTACCGCCACCACCAGCACCTCCACCACTGGCGCCACCAGCACCACCACCACCACCAGCGCCGCCGCCACCGCTCCCGATCATCTGGACCAGCTGCATGAGATCCTGCATCTGCAGCATGACCGGCTGACCTGAGCCCGGTACGCCAGCCGTGGAAGGATCAGCACCAGGAGGTGCACCGCCCGCCGCAGCCGGATCCATCCCAGGCGCGCCGCCGGGCGGCATCATCGGGGGAGCCTGCGTGTTCGGGTCCTGCGGAGGCGGCGTTTGCGCTCCCTCCGGACCCATCTGGACAAATGACTGCTTAACCAAGCCAGCACGGATCTTCTGCAGGAGATTCACGTCGATCTTGCTCATCCGGTCACCTCTCTTCTTCCTTGTATCCTAGCCTTCACCGGTCGCCGGTTACTAGGCGGCAGCTTTGCGAGAAGCTGCTCCAAAAACCGCTGGTCATCCCGCGTGAACTCATTTGGTCGCGGGTCGTGAAACGGTTGCCGCATCTGAAACCCAAGCGGGTCAGGCAGCGCCCGTTTGATCAGGTACGTGCGCGCGTTCATCCCTCGATGCGCTTCAGCACGGCGTTGAGCGACGCATTGACACCTTCGGTGGCAATGATCTGTCTCAACGCGGCGCGCTTTTCAGTACCGCTATTTACACCAGCTCTCACCATGACCGCTAAGGAAGCAGCCTTGGCCAGCGCTTCCACCTTGGTCAGCTGGGCCACCTTCACCGGCATGGGCGGCGCTTTCTTCTCCGTCTTTGCCTTTTTCTTAGGCATCGACGTAGAACACGCTGACTTCAGGATCGAAAGAAGGTCACTCTTTGCCATGTTCGTCTCCCTTAACGGCCACCCACCTGCTGTTGGTACATCTGTGCGTACTGCTGCGGATGCATCATTCCTTGTTGCGGGTACATGCCAGCCTGCTGCGGCTGTGGCTGCTGTTGTGGTTTTGGCTTTGGCTTCAGCCACCGATAGAGACCAAGGCCGAGACCCCCCGCCATTAGAGCCGCACCAATAGGTGCGAACGGTCTTACAGGTTTCAGCATCGTTGCAGGGTCCATTATAATGGTGTCCCCAACAACCTTATGGGGACCAGCCTGCTTGATCAAATAAAGCCTTGCAGCGTTCATGTTCAATCCCTCGTCACAATGCGGTCACCAACATCAATCTCGCCACGCTTCCAAGCATCCATCACGGCCTTCTTATTGGCGAAGACCTTCGACTCGTTCTTGTTGTCAGCCTTCGAGGCCAGGTAGAGTCCCAACAGGAACTCGTTCTTCGGAGTGTACTGCACGCCGAAGTTCCTGACAGACCTAAGATTACGCGATGGCATCATCTTTTCAACAGCGTCCTTCACGGCTCCGTCCGTAGCGGGAACATGGTAATTCATGCTGTCGCCATCAAAATCCGCGTTAAAGCCGCTGCAAACGACCGGCGGAATATGCAGCGTTTCGCCTTTCACCAGCTTCGGCCATGCGGCCATGAACCCGTAACGGTGAAGAACCGGCGCCCGGTTGATGATGACCGGCCGCTGCCCAATCTCCTCCAGCATCGCGTCCTTGGCCACCTTCGACTGGTTGGCCACTTCCCGCGCAGCCTGCA
>Ga0307380_10007400_pt1 | contig 14297 bp, 7 predicted proteins | sample UN3MG_FD_202239 | JGI IMG/M metagenome (GOLD analysis project Ga0307380, IMG submission 202239) | Soil microbial communities from Risofladan, Vaasa, Finland - UN-3 | ecosystem: Environmental > Terrestrial > Soil > Coastal area > Acid sulfate soil | place: Finland: Risofladan, Vaasa | collected... | reverse complement strand
TGCACTTTATAGATCGGGTTGGCAACCTATTACTAGACAAATAACTGTAAACAGCACTAATGGTACAGCTTTAACTAGTGTAATAAATATTTTTATTACAGCTAATAAACAATTAGAAATTCAAACAGTAGCTGATATTGAAGAAGGTAGTGCACCAACAACTCTATTTGGTAATAGTCCATTTAGATTTATTACTTCAAATATTAGAAGCGGTGAGTATTTACCAAACTATATTGCTGCAGCATCTGATATTCAAAACGCACCTTCTAATGCAAACTTCCCTTTGCTTTCAGATACTTTTAATGCTACCTGGGATTTTAGTTGTGATGCGGCTGAGGCAGATCAACTTGGTGGATTTGAATTTAGTCTAGATGGTATGATTGCTTATTTAGATCCATGTAATATTGAAAAAGGTTTTTCAGCTGTATGCCCGTAATAATATAAAGATATGTCACTAACTAAATGTTCTAATTGTGGGTGTGAGGATAGTTTCTTAACTAGTCCCGCACCATGTCCTACACCAGCAGCATGTCCAACTCCGGAACCATGTTACACAGTTACTGATTCTCAGTGTACAATTTATACTGGTCCTGCAATTGTTTGTAATGGAGACACAGTAGTTCCTACAAATACAGACATGGCAGAAGCTCTACAATTGATTGTAGCATACTTCTGTCCAGCTCCTTAAAGAAGTTACAGTTTGTTGGTTTCTGTGACAACAGCGCAAAGCCCCCGCACTAGTGGGGGTTTTGTTTTATTCTTATATTTGCTAAAGTGAGTTATTTTTAGTATATTAATCTATATAGTATGAAGGAATTTAAAAAGCCTGATGTTAAAGCTCCACGCTTTAGACCAAAGGCCTATAATATTTTTACTAAGAAGTTCTTTGCAGAGTTTAAAAATAAGTATCCCAAATATGCTCACTTAAGTGATAGTGACATAAGACAGATAATAAAAAAGTTTAATAAACTAATGTTTCAAACAGTAATAGACAAAAGAGATGGTGTTCTATTTCCTGAAAACATAGGTTGGCTTTTTATTGGTAGTTGTCAACAAAGTACAAAACCAAATGTAGACTACGGTAAGTCACATAAGTATGGTGTAACTGTTACAAATAAAAACTGGGATACGGATGGTAAACTTGCTAAGATATTTTTTACAAGTTATGCATTAAAGCACAAGATGAAGAATAGAGAATATTGGTCTTTTATTGCATGCAGAGAGTTTAAAAGAACTGTTTCTAAAACATACCCAGAAAATTGGAATATGTACTTAGCAGTAGATTCTAAAAATAAACTTCGTGAAATGTATCAAAAAGCTTTTAAAAAATATGTAGGTAAAAGGTTACAGGAAAAGGGCTTAGAAACTTATAATGATTTTAACCTATGACAACAATTGGTGAAGCAGTATCCAGAGTAAGAAATGTTCTTAAAGGTGTTAGGGAAGATGCTTTCTTGACAGATAGAACTATATACTATTCTATTTTAAAGTATGCTAAAGCTCTTATTAAGAGAGAAGATAATCAGTTTAGACTCATGAGAATGAGTTCTATCTTTCAAGTACTTCCTTATATTGAGTTAATAGATGTAGATAAAGTAGAGGCTGGATGTGTTGGTGTATACTCTGGTTGTTACTTTAAAAGATCCAAAGATAAAATTCCTGGTATTTTAAATGGAATGTTTGGTCCTATTATACGTACTACATCTTCAATTGATGGTACTATAGAACTGTATAGAACAGAGCCTGGTACTTGGATTTCTATGACTAAAACTACTACATTCAAATATAACAAGAATAGATACTTCTGGTACTTAAATGGTTATTTATATTTTCCAAACATTGATTGGGAAGCTGTAAGAATGGAAGCAATTTTTGAAGGTACTGTAGAAACCTGTACAACAGATGATTGCCTTATAAAACAAGACCAGGATATGTCAATACCTGAATACTTGTTTGCAGAGGTAGAACAATTTGCAATTAAAGAATTAAGTGCCATGCTTCAAATCCCTCAGGATAATTCTGATGATAGTCAAAACTTACTTAGATAATGGACTTTAATTACACACTCAAATATAGAACGTTTGATCAGTTGTTAGAAGATGTAACAGTTGATTTAAACAGCTTTGCTCTAGAAAATATGATAGAGCCTCAGCAATTAATTAAAGTTGCTAAGAGAGTTTCATATGAACTTGGTTTAAGAATCAATCAAACTAAAGAAGTTTTATTAGATGTATGCCATGGTAAAGTAAAATTACCTGATGATTTTTATACGTTTAATTTTGCAGCAGTATGTGGAGAGTTTGTACAACAAGTTGGCTATGATGGTTGGATGGGTGGTACAAACATTCAAGAAGTACCTTATGTTGAAACTCCTGGTCATGTAGATCTATGTGCTCCGGCAACAGTAAATTGCTCTACATGCAATGCAAATCCATGCAACCATACTGCAGCATGTCCAGACAATACATGTCCTGCTACATGCGCTCCAAATGTTATTCCAACTGAATATGATCCTCTTAATCCTTATGGTGATACATGTACAAGACCAAGAGTCTTTATGAACTGTAAAGGAGATAAGTATGAACTAATTCAAGTTATCAATCAGTCTAACGTAAAAGTTTGGAAAAGTCTTATTCCTTTAAGAATGAAGGCTAGTCAAGAAATAGAATGTGACTGTCCTAACTTATATTATAATACTCATAATGAGGGTTGGATAAAAGGGGGTTATTTATTTACAACTTTTGAAACAGGTACCGTATACCTTAATTACCAAGGACAACTAGAAGATGAAGATGGTACTTTACTTGTACCAGATCATGATTTACTTAATGAATATTATGAGTATGCTCTTAAGCAAAGAATCATGGAGAACCTTTATATGAATGGAGAAGATGTTGCTCAGAGAATGCAGCTTGTTGAACAAAGACTTAAGATGGCTAGAAACAATGCTATGAGTTTAGTTAACACACCTAACTTTAAAGAACTGGAACAAGTTTGGTTAATGAACAGAAAAGCAATGTATGGAAGATATTATGACATGTTTAAGTCATACGAACCAGCTAATGCTTTGAGAAGAAGATTAAATTCAGCAAGATTGTTTTAACCATGGCTAAAAACAACATACAAGATAGTTCTCAAAGAACAATAAATACATTTGTAAAAGGTCTTAACAAAGATGCTGATCCAACATATGTACAGGAAGGCATGTGGACACATGCTAGAAATGCAGTAAATAATACTGTTGAAGGTAACTTGGGTACATTATCTAATGAGTCTTCTAATTTTGTATGTGGTATAAGTGGGCAAACAATGCCTGCTACAGTTACTAACATATATATTATTGGAGCTATTCAACTTTATTCAGACAAGTGGATAATATATACAGCAGGTCATAATGTTTTAGGTCAACCTGTAATGTCTGAGATTGGCTTATTTGAAGAAGATAGGTGTATGTATAGACCTATTGTACAGGATGCATGTTTAGGCTTTGATAAAAGATACTTAGTTACAGGAGCTTCTAGAGAAAAAGAAGATTGCTCATGGCAAGTATACTGGGCTGATGGTAATAATCCTGATAGATTTTTAAATATAGGAGATCCACTAACTTGGCCTGATTATACAGCACAGTGGAATGGAGCAGGTCCTTTAGTTAATTATTACACTTATCCGTCTGGTCATCAAGAACTTTGGCCAGGAGTAGCATGGAATCAAGACTGTGATGTTATAACAGACTGTACTGATAATTCTCCTTTATGTGCTCAATGTGAAGATATAAATTCTCTTGATTGTGATCAAATAAGATTAGCAAGATTAATGGAAACACCATGCTTAAATTTAAAGCTTGGTAATGAAGGAGGAGAACTTAGAAACGGTAGTTATTTTGCAACTATTGCTTATGCTATCAAAGGACAAAAAGTATCTGATTATTTTGCTCCTAGTAACGTTCAGCCAATATGGACTGAGAATGCTGTAGGTGGATCTTTAGTTTTAGAAGTAGAAGCAGATTCAGAAAACTTTGATGAGTTTATTTTAGTCATGGTTGTTAACGTAAGCAATACAGCCTATGCTAAAAAAATTGGTCTGTACTCTACTAAAACTTCAGTAATTGCATTAGACCAAATCAATCCTTCTTTAGATGCTGTTCCTCTTAGCATCATTCCTATACAGACTCCTGTATTTGAAAAGTCAGATCAGATTACAGAAGTAAATAATTATTTACTTAGAGTTGGTCCTACCACAAGATTTGATTTTAACTATCAACCTTTAGCAAATCAAATTAAAGCTAAGTGGGCTTCTGTAGAATATCCTGCAGATTATTATGTAAATGGCGGAAGCAAGCCTAGTTATTTAAGAGATGAGGTATATACTTTCTTTATCCGCTGGATATATAATACAGGAGATAAATCTGCTTCATATCATATTCCGGGTAGAGCAGCTCAATCTTATGACATATATCCTTCAGAAACAGATCCACTTATAGATAAAAATTCTTTACAAGTAGATGATAGGGTATTTGAAGTATATAACACAGCTTCACAAAATCCCGGAATTCCTTCAACATTATCTACAACAACTAATGATGGTGGGACAGTGATTGCTGTAGGTGAAATGGGATACTGGGAATCAACTGAAGTATATCCTACTACTCAGCCAGAAGTTTGGAATGCAAGTTGTCATTGTTGGACAGGAGTTCCAATTGATCCTGCAACAAACAAACCAATTTCAAACCCACAATATGATTTATGTGGTACACCAATTAGACATCATAAGTTTCCAGATAACTTATTGACTGACAATACATTACACTTTAAAAGAAATCCTAACTCTTTGTCTGATCCAAATAATCTTAAGATTAGACTTATGGGTGTTTACTTTGAAAACATTGCATACCCAAAAGACAATCAAGGTAGAGACATACCGGGTATTGTAGGATATGAAATATTAAGAGGTTCAAGAGAAGGTAACAAAAGTGTTATTGCAAAAGGGTTAGTTAATAATTTTAGAACATATGAAATAAAGGGTAATGGTACAGGGAACTCTCAATACTATTCTAATAGAAAAGGTTTATATCCTAACTATCCTTTTAATACTATTAAACCATTTTATAACTCAACAGATTCTACAGATCATAACTATAGTTATAATGATCCGTTTATTAAAATACCAGACCCTGATGATAAGAAAAAAGTAATCAATCAGGGAATGCCTAAGGAGCTTATTACATTTCACTCTCCGGATTTAATGTTTAGAACTCCTTTCTTATCTGCTAGTGAACTTAAACTGTATGGTTATTTAAGAGGTAGAGCTGACCAAAGATTTATAGAACCTAATAAGCATCCTAAGTTTAAATTACTTTCAGATGCTACATTGTTTCCAGCATTCCTTACAGGATTAGTTGAAGCTGCTTTAGCATTAACGGGGACTAGAACATATAATACACCTAAAGTAGAATCAATTAATCCAGTCTTATATTTTCCAAACGTTCCTCCTATACCAAGTTCAACAACTATATCTGCTGCAGCACAAACTTATGAATCTGCAATTACAACTTATTATAATAATGGTGGATTGATTCTTGATGGTTTAGCTAATATTGTTTCGGCACCTACACCTGGTGATACAATACAAGATGCTTATGCAGTAGCTTTAAATGCAAACGCAGCTGCAGGGGTAATTGCTCCATGGAATACAACATATAATGTTCAGATGCCACCGTGGGCATATTTAGATCCAGTATCTAAATTTCTTTATGGTACATCTTTCTTTGCATATTATTTTACAGAAGGTTTTGATACAGCTTTGAATATTATTAAAGCTGCTATACCTTATACTCAGTATGCTTTGCAAATGATATCATATGGCTTTTACTCAGATATGAGAAAGCCAAGTTATTATGATACTTCAGATAATAGACTGTTTAGATTCTCTGTAGAAGATCAATTCTATATTAGAAACTCTGTACAAGAGGTACCATACTATCAAGGACAACCTAACAGTTATAGTATTAATAATCTTCAGAGACAATCTACTGTAACCCTTAGAACAAAAGCTGGTCCAGAATATAATGGTAATAAAACTACTGGTCCAGACTTTATTAAAGAAGCTGGTCAGTTTGTAGATCAATCGTTAACAACTATTGGTCATATCCAACAAGATGGTGTAGTCAATCCAAATACTTTAACACAGTTATCAGCTTCCGGATTAAATGTTCCAGATTTTGTTAATCCAGATATTCCATTTGGAATGCCTATTGCAAGTCATTATGCTGCAATAAAAAATAGAATTAGAAATCAGTACGGTCAATTGGATGGCATCAAACAAATTATAATATCACCATGCGAACAAAAGATTGATTATACAAACTTACCAATTGTAGGACCTTATGTATGTGATGGTATAAATTATACTACAAAAAAAATACCTATTACTCCTATATTTTTTGGTGGGGATACTTATATTAATAGATACACTGAAAAGAACAACATGTTCTTTTTCTATGATTGGTTATATAATAGTCAAGATGGTATTGAGTTTAATTATCTTTTATATCAACAAATAAATCAACCTAGATTCTGGGCTAACTCTAGCTCTTTTGATTCATCAGATGCTACTCCAAATCTTTCAGGTGGTGGAGCACCTACAGTAGGTACAGGATGGAAACCAACTAAGTTTTATAATTTAGATTATTACAATGATCCTGCTATTGGAGGACCTAATTTCTATGATTATACCAATGATACTACTAATGGTCCATACCCAGGATTCTGGAGAGCTAAAGAAGCATACTTCTATTTAGCTTCTTCTTCAGTTATAGACTTTTTTGTAGAGAGTGACGCTATTGTAGATTTCAGACAAGCTGGAGATTATGAATGGGAAAAACATTATGATCCATACAGATATACAGATCTCTTTAGAATGTTTGAAATGGATCCAGCTAGTATTACTGAAAACAATTTATATAGATATGATTACTCATTGAGTATTTCTAAAATGTTTTCACAGTATCTTACATCAGGTAATCTTCAAAGTAGATATTATGATCCTGAGATATCTAAACTATGTTATACATATTATCCAGATAGAATATATTATTCTTTACCAACACAGTTTGAATCTTTTAAAGACAGTTGGTTTATATTTTTAGTAAACAACTATAAAGAGTTTCAAACACAAATTAGTGGTGTTAAATCTATTAATAAGAGCGGTCTCTTTATCACATTTAAAAATTCTAGTCCTGTTATGTATCAAGGTGTAGATACCTTACAAACAGACTTAGGAACTAAAGTAACTATAGGTGATGGTGGATTATTTAGTCAGCCTCCTCAAGCAGCAACAAATGCTGATAGACCTTATGAGTATGGATCATCACAGAATAGATTATCTGTTATATCTACACCTGCAGGAATTTATTATGTATCACAAAATCAAGGTAAGATATTCCAATATTCCGGTCGGTTAAAAGAAATATCTCAAACAGGTCTTAAGTGGTGGTTTAATTATTTTATGCCTTATAAGCTTACAGAAGATTTTCCTGATTATCCATACAAAGATAATCCAGTAGCTGGTATTGGTTGTCAAGCTTTATATGATAATGACAATTCTGTAGTATACTTTACTAAAAAAGATTATAAGTTAAAACCAGAATACGTGGGTTTAACAACTTATGTACCTTTAGATAGTAGAAAGCAAAAAGACTATTTTGTTGTAAGTACTTTACCAGGTTCTACATTTTTACTTGGAGATCCGTTTATTTTTGATGATGCCTCATGGACACTAAGTTATGATCCTAAAAATGACTTCTTTATTTCATTTCATGATTGGCATCCAGATTTAACATTAGCATCTAAAACTACTTTCTTAACTATTAAGAATAATGGTATTTGGAAACATAATTTTATATGTAATGATTACTGTAACTTCTATGGTCAGAATTATCCATTTGAAATAGAGCTCCCTGTAATCACAGGACAGACTATTACTACTATGAAGTCTGTAGAATATTTGTTAGAATCTTATAAAAGAAATCAAAATAATTGTGTAGATCAATTTCATGTGTTAGATTATAATTTTGATAAAGCTGTAATCTACAACTCAGAACAAATCTCAGGATATTTAAATCTTAACATTTATCCTAAAAACAGCATTGCCCTAACTCAACAATACCCTAAACTTAATCAATCTAACTTACAGTCATTTGATATTCTTTTCAGTAAAGAAGAGAATAAGTATAGATTTAATCAGTTCTGGGATATTACTAAAGACCGTGGAGAGTTTCCTATTGGATCAAACTATCCACCAACAGGACCTGTGATTCCTGGTACTACTGTACTTCAAGGTAACTATGACGAACAACCTTTATGGTTAACATCACCTAATGGATATACTAGAGTAATAAACTCATTAGCTGTAGATTATAACAAACCTGAATTACAAAGAAAGAAGTTTAGACACTATCTTAACTATATCAACCTCTATAAAGAAAACTCTGGAGATGTAAATATGATAGTTAAGATTATAAATACCAAAAGTCAAATATCTCTTAGATAATGGAAGAATTCTTTAGCAAGTTTACTCAGAAAGGTTTATCTGGTGGGCCTAATGAACTAAAAGCATTTACAGAAGGTTTTATTACATCTTCTGAAGGACAGTGGGCTTATCCAGGAATGAATACATTAATTCCTAATGCAGGTGGTAGAATCACTATGCAAGGGGTTAACTATCCTGTCTTAGGTATAGATGACTTAGGTAATGAAATGATGATGCAACCAGGAGAAGAATACCAGTTTCCGGGAGACTCAGTATATGAAATACCTATGAAAAAAGGTGGTCTAGTAAAGATGCCTAAACTTACTAAGAAGAATAAAAAATCTTATAATAAGAAATTTTCTTCCAGTGTAGATGCAACAAGTAGGTTATTTACTAAGAGTGAGTTATTTACAAAATCTAAATCTAAAAAGAAAAAAGTATTTGATCCTAATGCAAAATACCAAGACGGTGGTATGACAGATCAAGAAAAACTTGATGCTGCAAGAGGAATGATGAAAGCTAGATTAGCATATGCTCATATGCATGGTAATCCGGCTGCACAAAGAATGATAGTAGCTCCTGATCAACCTTATCAATTTGACAATGGTATGAGTGGTACTCATTATATGGCATCTATGGATAATTATGCAGTACCACAGATTCAAGATATTAATGGGCAACTTATGTTAGGAGACTATGGTCCTGAGTCTGCAGAAGCTATAAGATTTGACAATCCTGAAGATGCAGAATATTTTGCAGAACATTACAAAGAAGTTTCTCCAGCATTTGAAGAAGCTGAACTTACAGAAGAAGAAATAAAAGAATATAGAAGAGGTGGATGGATTGTAGAGGAAATAGATACATATAAAAAAGGCGGTGCAGCTTCTCCATTAGATCTCAATCCAGAGACTATGAAAAAATATAGAGAGATTCTTAAAGTTCAAGAAAATTCTCTTAAGTCTGGATATAGAAAAGCTGAAGATAAATGGTATCCTCATAAAAGTCCTGAAGGTGGTAAAGATACAGTTGGATTTGGTCATAAACTTATAGGGCCAGATGCATATAAATATACTAAAGGTTTAACTACAAAAGAAGCTGAGAACTTACTTGATTCAGATATATTAAAACATCAAACTGTTGCTAAAAATCTAATAGATACAAAATACGGTAAGGGTACATTTGATAGTCTTCCTCAAGATTCTCAAATGCTACTTGTAGATTATGCATATAATGGTGTATTAAATAGTTTTCCAACATTTACAGATGCACTTGTAAAAGGAGATAAAACTACAATGTTAAAAGAGTACAAAAGATATAGTGGTAGTAAACTTTTAGGTGAAAGAAATAAATGGACTAGATCTGTAATTGAAGGTTCAAACGCTGGAACAGCAAAAACAAATACTCCTAAAACATTACCTGCAAAAACAGAACCTAAGCAACAACCTGTAAAACAACCAGTTAAGAAACCAATTGCGCAGCCTAAATTTAGTAGCAATGAAACTTTTTCATATGACTATAGACCAGATGCTGTGTATAGAGTAGCAGATAGTGGAGACTGGTATATTAATACTGGTAAGAATACTCACAATGAGTTTGTAAAACTTAATGACCCTACGGGAAAAAGAACAGAAACATTAAGAAAGTTTGCTCACATAAATGAGGTACCATTAGATGAAATTCTCAATAGAATAAATAATTCAGGTAATTACGATCTTAGACAAGATATGGGTTATTTCCCTGAATAGTAAACAATTAAAGTTTAAATAAGTAATTTTAATTTAGTATATTTAGTTATAGACCTCACATATGAAAAAAAGAGTCAGACTTTACAAAGCACAAGAAGGGATGCAAGTCCAAGATCCTCAGCAACTTCAACAGATGTTAGTTGCTCAAGTTCAATCAGATAGACAACAAGGTATTCCTGTAGAAGAAACTGTGTATAATATATATAACAGTTTTAAAGAGATGTTCAATAATCCAAAAGAAGTACAAGAGTTTGTAACTTCTGTTTATGAAGCTATTGATGCTCAGGAACAACAAATTAATCAGCAAATGCAACAACAACCTGAGAATTCAGATGTGGTTGATATGCAAGATCAAATGGCTGCACAAGATGAAGCTGGTATGCAAATGGCACAAATGGGCGCACAAGTTGGTAACCCATCCTACTTTACAGGTATTGATGCTTATGTTCCACCAAACTATATGGATATGATGTCTAACCCAGCATTTGCTTTTGGAGGTCAGAAATCTAAATATGTAAAGCAACAGTTAGCTCTTGCTAAAAAACAAATGGGTGGGCAAGAAGAAGCTGAAACCAGTGGTCCAGATGAGATTGGTCAAAATGAAAGAAATCAAAGACTTAAAACTTTTGTAAGTGGTTTGAAAGAAAAAAGTACTATGGCTAATGTTAAAAAACAAGCCGAGCAAGAATATGAGCAAATGATGGCTCAAGCTGGTGGCCAACAAGACTTTACGCACTATACACATGGGGATACAGATATTTTTCATGATCAAATGAATTATCTTACACAAGCCCAATATGGGGGAATGACTTCTAAGCAGCAAAGACAGTTGCAAAGATCTATGAGTAGAATTCCTTTTGGTGCTGTACCCACTACTCCAGTATCTAGTATTGATGTAAGAAAATCTGGAATACTTGGTAGACCAAAAGAATATACTATAAACTTTGCTAGTCCATTACAAGCTATTGGTGCTCCAGGAGGAGCCGCAGCATATGGTTACGGTGTAAATCAATCTACTACTAGAAGAACAGAAGGTAAAAAAGGTACAGTAACTATTCCTGGTACACCAGCAGAAAATAAAAAAGAAGTTGAAAAAGCTGAAGAAACAACTGGTAACACTACTACAGGTGGAACAGGTGGAACAGGTGGAACAGGTAATACTAACACTGGTGGTGGAGAAGATAATACTATTGTAGAAACTCCAAAACCAGCAGAAGGCTCTAACTTCCAATATATTCCAGGAAGACCATTTGCGTATACTAAATCAGCGGATGGTAAATCATGGCTATATAAAAAAGAAAATGATTCCAAATGGAGCACAGTAACTAACCAAGACTCATTAGCTATACTTAATACAGGACAATCAAAATCTGCGCAATTGGTTACTCTAGCAGATAAACCAGGGTATTACTACAGAAGACGTAATGATGGTTCTTATGTTAAGTTTAAAGGTGATCCTGTTAAACACTACGAAGGTAAAGCTCCTATTAAATCCGGTGATAAAACAATGGTTATTAAACCAGGAGACAAAAACTATGATTATCTAGATAAAAATTCTACTTGGAATTTAAAACCTTACATTCCTAAAACAGCTGGTAGTAAATCCGACTTAGGTAAATATGGTCAAGGTTTAGTGGACAGTATGTATCCTAATACACCAACTCCTGAACTTAGTCAAGAAGATAGAAATAAACTAGCTCTTGAAGAGGCTTTTGGATATACTTCAGAAGAAGAGAAAGAATATCAAGATCTTCCTTGGTATGAAAAAATGTTTACAGAAGATCCAAGAAGTCAATCAGAAAAATATATGCCTGGTTATGTTGATGCTGGTGAGTATGGTTTAATGCCTACAACTATGATAACGTATCTTCCTGGGGCTGCTTTGAATGCTTTGGAAAGTGGAGCAGCTGCACCAAACTTATTAGGTGCTGGTCAAAAAATGCTTAATGCAGGTCAGGGTATGTTAGGTGCTGGGGCTCAAAGAGCTGCGCTTAATCCTGGCCCTACTCAACAATTATTAAATGCAGGACAGACTTGGAGAAGATTAAATCCTCCAGCAGGTTTTCAATATAAAATGCCATTTGCTGCAGGAGGTAATGTAATGAATCCAGGAATGGATATGTATGGCAATCTACAAAGATTTGTATATGGTGGAGGAGATGACCCTTCTATACCATTTATTAGTCAAGCAGACATGAACTATACTAATTCTAAAGATACTAGTGATGCCTACTTTGCATATGGGGGTATGACTCAATATCAAGATAAAGGAGAGGTAGATGAAGGTTCTAGTTATAGAGCTCCTAATCCTACAAGTGAAATAAATCCGGCTACCGGCAAGCAATGGACTTGGGAAGAATGGGATGCTCCTGGAGGTCCTGGCGCTAAAGCTCTTGAAGAACAACAAATAAAAGGAGAAAGAGAAAATGAAGGTTTTGTAGTAACTAGAGGTGATAAAGTTATTGATCAGGTTAATCCTTTGTATCAATCTGATGCTAGATTTCAAAACTTATTTCCTAATTATCAAGTAAATCCAGCAACTAAACAACAAGGGCAAACACAACAATCATTAACAGGCTTTGGCTTGAACATGGCATACCCAGGTATGTTTAATAGTGGTGCTATGATGCCATGGTATGCTGGTTCTTGGAATAAAGTTACTAAGGGTCCTTACGGTGCTGATGGTCAATCATTTAATATGCCGGGTGCTCCAGGTGGAAACATTTCTAAAATAGATGTAACTAAGTCAGGTTTAAGAGGACAACCTAAGAAGTATTCTATTACTTACAATAACCCTAATCAGTTAGCACCAAGAACAACTACTCCAGGTACAACTACACCTGCTGCTAAACCTGCAGATGCAAAATCAGATCCTAAATTTTCTAATACTGAAGGTTTAGGTTTTCGTTCAGCTAGTGCAATTAGAAGAGGGGAAAGGCAAACTGATAGACAATTAGAAAGAGGGGAAAGAAAATTTGGTACTGCTGAAGAACAAGCTAGAGAATATGAAAGAGCTAATCCTATGCAAAGAATGGCTATTAACCCATTAAATCAAATGAGAGTAACTTCTAGAGCTAATCAAGCTCCTATGAGTAAAATGCCTACTTTACCTGCATTTGGAGGTGGTAAATTAAGAGGTGCTCAGTATGGTGGTTATATGGAAAATGGTGGAACACCTATTGATCAGGATGAAAGATTTGAACCACTACCTGCTAAAACATTAGCTGATCTAAAACCATTAGGTCAACAAATGATGATGGATAGTAGACAAAAAATTGCTGATGAAGCAAACTTTGCTCCAGAAGAATATACTGTTGACTATAAAGTAAAGAATGCTTTTAATGTAAACAAGCCTATGGCTATTAGTGCATTTAACACTGGTGTAAATAAACTAGCATCTTTTTTAGGTAGAAGACAAGAAGAAGATTTTCGTCCTTTAACTCAAGAAGAAATGGTTGGTACAACTGCTAGAAGACAAGAAGGTTTGTATAATGAGTATGGTGATTTTAAACCAGACAAACAAGCTAATCTACGCAGTGGTTTATTCTCTAAGTATGGTGGATCTACAATAGGTGATGAACTAGAAATGACTGATGAAGAAATAGAAGAGTTCTTGGCTAATGGAGGTGAGTTAGAATTTATATAATTTTACAAGATGTTAAGAAGAGTTAGAATAAAAGCAATTCCTAAAGCTAGAACTGGATACCAAGTTCAAGGATCATTAATGAATGATATTTCTGCTTGGGGTGGTGGTGACTATGCTGAACAGTCTGGTATTCCAGAACCTAGAGTTAATCAATCTCTTACAAGAGTACCAAGAGAAGAAGCTAATCTAGAGGCTGAAGGTGGTGAAACTGCTGTAGTAAATACAGGTAATATACCTGCATTTTATAATATTAAAGGTCCTAGACATAGTGAAGGCGGTGTTCCATTAAATCTTCCTGATGAAAGTTTTATCTTTAGTGATACTCAATCTATGAAGATAAAAGATCCGGCAGCATTAAAAAGATTTGGATTAAAACCAAA
>Ga0307380_10007399_pt1 | contig 14297 bp, 11 predicted proteins | sample UN3MG_FD_202239 | JGI IMG/M metagenome (GOLD analysis project Ga0307380, IMG submission 202239) | Soil microbial communities from Risofladan, Vaasa, Finland - UN-3 | ecosystem: Environmental > Terrestrial > Soil > Coastal area > Acid sulfate soil | place: Finland: Risofladan, Vaasa | collected... | reverse complement strand
AGTTCCCATAAATTTATGGACACCTACCCGAAATGGGAATCCACTGTGCTAGAGCACACCTATGAAAATGTAGATTATATTTCTCTCCATAATTATTATGGAAACCTTGAAAATGATACTCCTAACTATTTGGCAAAATCACTTGATATGGATGCTTTTATCAAATCGGTGATTGCTACCTGTGATTATATTAAAGCTAAAAAGAGAAGTAAAAAAACCATTAATCTTTCTTTTGATGAATGGAATGTGTGGTTTCATTCGAGAGAGCAGGATAAAAAAATTGAACCTTGGTCTATTGCGCCACCGCAACTAGAAGATGCGTATAACATGGAAGATGCTTTGCTAGTAGGAAGTTTATTGATCACTCTTCTTAAAAATGCAAATCGTGTAAAGATAGCATGTTTAGCTCAACTAGTTAATGTTATTGCCCCTATCATGACTGAAAACGGTGGGAGAGCATGGCGTCAGACGATTTTTTATCCCTATATGCATGCTTCAATATATGGAAGAGGATATGTTTTAAATCCACTTGTAAAATCACAAAAATATGATAGTAAAGACTATACAGATGTACCTGTGTTGGATTCTGTTGCAGTGGTGGATGAGGAGAAAGATGAAATTACCATTTTTGCGGTAAACAAGGATATGAAAGACACACTTAATATCCATTGTGACATAAGAGGGTTTGGAGATTGTAAACTTATAGAACATATTATTTTCCAAAATGATGATGTTAAAATAACAAACTCGAAAGATCACCCATTCAGAGTTGTACCGCAGTTTAAAAATGATGTTGTTGTAGAAGAAGGTTACTTAAATGCTTTGCTACCAAAGCTATCCTGGAATGTAATAAGGTTATCAATAAAAAAATAAAAATTGATAGAGATGATTATAACTTCTAAAAGCAAAAATATAAAAATATATATAATAAAAACAGAGAGAAATTATTTTTTGAAAAATTATAAAACTGTCGTAACTGCAATAATTTGTGAAAATAAACTGAATCAATTAAAAGAAAATTATGATGTATATATGACAGGCTAGGTCAAAAAAGGGGAAATATTTAGCGAAAACGAAATGATAAAAATATTGCAAAGTAAGGTATAAATATTTCAATTTAGCAGGAATTCCCCATTTGTTAAGGTAGGGAGGAGAGAAAATTCCTGGTATCCCGGGACAGATTATAATCTGTTGAGGTGGGTACCACCTCTGTCCTCTGTAAAGGCTTGGGAGTCTATTTGTAGGTTATGAAAATATAACCAAAAAAGTTATAAAACATTCAAAAACTAAAATTAATTGGAAGCCTAAAGGTATTCATATTAATGTAGATGCAAAAGCAGCGAATTCAATGAATATACTTGTAATCTACACACCAGGATGTAACGAATTCAGTAGCTGAATTTATCATAAGATTAATGTTGGCAGAATTACGTCATATTACAAGGGCGTATCATAGTGTGAAAATTGGAAAGTATTTAGGGAGGTGGTTGAATATATATACAATATACCTCTAAAAGGAGACTTGATTGATAAATTTAGAAGAATTTAAAATTAGAGATTTTCTTAAGACAAAGTTTACTTGTAATTGCGGCAAAGAACATAGAGTAGATATCGATAATATTGTAATAGAAAAAAAAGCAATTGCTTTTTTGCCTTCTCTAATAAACCAATATAATTTTAAAAAAATCTTTATTGTTGCCGATGCCAATACTTATAAAGTTGCCGGAGAAATTACTGAAACAGCATTACAGGGAAATGGGTTTGATTTAAAAAAATACATTTTTGAAGATGAAGAACATTTAATTCCAGATGAAAAAGCAATTGGTAAACTTCTGATTCAAATTACTAGCGATATAGACTTAATTCTTGCGATTGGTTCGGGAACTTTAAACGATCTATCAAGATATCTGAGTTATAAATTAAGTATTCCCTATTTTATTGTAGTAACTGCACCTTCAATGGATGGATATGCTTCAACCGTTTCATCGTTAATTGTCAATGATTTAAAAACAACATATAAAGCTACTTCTCCCAAAGTTATTATAGCAGATATTAATATTATTAAAAATGCTCCTATGGAAATGATTACAGCGGGCTTAGGAGATCTACTTGGAAAATATACATGTCTATGTGATTGGGAATTGGGTAGGATTATTAATGGAGAATATTATTGTGAAACTGTCGTTAATATTATAAGAAGTTCTATTCAAAAATGTGTGAGCAATATTGATGGCATTAAAAATAGAGATTATTTCGCAATTAAAAATCTTATGGAAGGGCTTGTATTAAGTGGTATTGCAATGAGTTTTGTAGGAAATTCAAGACCCGCATCAGGTTCTGAACACCACCTCTCTCATTTTTGGGAAATGATGTTTTTACTTGAGGGCAAAAAAGCCATACTGCACGGAACAAAAGTAGGAATTGCAACGCTTATAATTATAAAATTATATGAATTACTGGTAGCAAAAACAGTAAATTTCAATAATGCAATTGATAAAGTAAATAGTTTTAATAAAAAAGAATGGGTAAAATGTATTGAAAAAACTTATAAAACTGCGGCCCCTGATATTATTGCATTAGAGGAAAGGGTGCAGAAGAATTCTATAGAAAAATACAATAAACGTATTCAAATTATTAAAAGTAAATGGAATGATATTATTCGAACAATAAAAAAGATTATTCCCAGCGCTAAAGAAATTGAGGCAATATTACAGAGAGTAGATGCACCCATTAATCCTTTAAAAGTGGGTATAGATAGTAATACTATTTTAAATAGTATAATATTTGCAAAAGAGATTAGGAGTAGATATACAGTACTGCAACTTTTATGGGATTTAGGGTTACTAAGAGAATTTGCAATAAATATTAATGATTATTTTATTAAAGAGCAAGGGTATAAATGCTTATCTGATAAAGATAAAGCTAAAGATATATTAAAGCAGGTAAAATGTTTTGTACTTGATATGGATGGTACTTTCTATCTTGGGGATAAACTATACGATGGTTCTTTAGATTTTCTAAAATGTTTAAAAAAATATGGAAAAGATTTTTGTTTTTATACTAATAATTCTTCTAAAAATGTTAAATATTATATAGAAAAACTAAAAAAAATGGGTTGTAAAATTAAAGGCGACAAAGTATTGATTTCTAACCAAGTCATTATTCAATATATTAAAAAACACATGTCCGATAAAAAAGTATATCTTTTAGGCACTGATTATTTGAAAGCAGATTTTATTAATGCGGATATTGAAATTGTTGAGGATGACCCTGGCTTAGTAATTGTTGGTTTTGACACAACGCTTGAATATAAGCGTTTATCGAAAGCATGTGATTTTATAAGAAATAATATTCCCGTATTTGCCGTTAATCCTGATTTTAACTGTCCAACCGAGACAGGATTTATACCAGATTGTGGTTCAATATGTGCATTAATTACTGCATCAACAGGGGTCATACCAGTTTTTTTTGGGAAACCGTCGCATTATACTCTTCAATATATACTTGAATATACAAAACTGAAAGATTTTGAAATAGCTTACGTTGGCGATCGATTGTATACAGATATTGCAATGGGAAATAACAATAAAATGATTACAATTCTTGTATTAACAGGAGAAACAAAAAAAGAAGATCTAATTAATTCTACAATTAAGCCAAATTTAGTTTTTGAATCTTTAAAAGAGATAAAATCAACATTAGATGAAATTTATTAACGTACTAAATTCATAGAAATAAAAAATTCTTATAAGAAGAAATTTAATATACAGGTAGATTCGAAACCTATTTTTAAGGGTTAAAAGTTGTTTTTAACTATAGCTGGAGATTTAAAAAGGGGAAAAACAGTTTATCTTATTATTTTGATAATATTAATAGTTTACGAAGTTGATTAATAAATTTGATAAATGTCACGAGAATTTTTTAAAAAGGTAAATAATAATTATATAAAAATGACATTAATTATTGTAATCATGAAATAGAGGGAAAGGATGAATACTATAAAAGTTATATTAAGAAATAGAAAGTTTTTTCCTTTAGAGATTTGTGTTAAAGGGCATCATAGGATTATCAATATTTTAAAGGAGGATTTAAATGATTAACATTCCTGAAGTAAAACTTGGGATAGTTGCGGTAAGTCGTGATTGTTTTCCTATTGAACTTAGTAAAAATAGGAGAGAAGCTGTTATAAAAGTGTGCAGTAAAAAAGGAATTTCGATTAAAGAAATTAAAACAGTTGTTGAAAACGAAAGAGATGTTTTAAAAGTCTTAAAAGATTTAAAAGAGGCAGAGGTGAATGCATTAGTCATATATCTAGGTAATTTTGGCCCTGAAGGTCCGGAAACAATGCTTGCTCAAAAGTTCTCAGGACCTACTATGTTTGTTGCAGCTGCAGAAGAGACCGGAGAAGATTTAGTAAGTGGTCGCGGAGATGCATACTGCGGTATGCTGAACGCTGCATATAATCTGGGACTGAGAAAATTAAATCCTTATATTCCTGAATATCCTGTTGGTACAGCTGAAGAGATAGCAGAAATGATATTGGATTTTGAAAATATAGCCAGAATATTACTTGGACTAAAAAAACTTAAAATAATAAGCTTTGGCCCTAGACCTCAGGATTTCCTTGCCTGTAATGCGCCTATAAAACCTCTATATGATTTAGGTATAGAAATAATGGAAAATTCAGAGTTGGATCTTTTTGAAGCCTTTAATCATCATGAAAATGATTCAAGGATACCAGAAGTAGTAAAAAATATGGAAAAAGAATTGGGTGGTGGAAACAGATATTCAGAAATACTGTCCAAGCTTGCACGGTATGAGCTTACACTAAAAGACTGGATGGAGCAGAACCTTGGTGCATCTGAATTTGCAATATTCGCTAATAAGTGTTGGCCTGCTTTCCAGACTCAATTTGGATTTGTACCTTGTTATGTGAATTCAAGGTTTGCTATGAGAGGAATACCTATATCTTGCGAAACAGATATATATGGAGCGTTGAGTGAATATATCATTACTCTTGCTACTAATTTACCGGCTACATTACTTGATATAAACAATACAGTACCGAAGGATATGTATGAAGAAAATAGGGAAAAGGTAGAGCATTATAAACTCAACGACCTATTTATGGGATTCCATTGTGGAAATACTCCCATTTGTTATATAAAAAATGCGGAAATGAAATATCAATTAATTATGCATAGATTGCTTGAGCCAAATAAGGAGCCTGATATTTCCAGGGGTACCCTTGAAGGAACCATAATTCCGGGAGATATTACACTGTTTAGACTGCAAGGTACAGCTGATTATAAATTGAGGAGTTATATTGCTCAAGGTGAAGTACTTGATATAAATCCGAAATCTTTTGGAGGAATTGGTGTATTTGCTGTTAAAGAAATGGCCAGATTCTATCGCCATATACTTATTGCAAAAAGATTTCCCCATCATACAGGTGTAGCATTTAAACATATAGGCAAAGTTTTATTTGAAACTATGAAGATGTTGGGTATAAATGATATAGCTTTTAATCAACCTTCAAATCTACTATATAGAAACGAAAATCCATTTGCCTAAATTTTAAAGTTGGAAATATTATAAGTATAAATAGCAAATATTCGGACGTTTAAAAGTGATGAAGTAAAAAAAAACAGAATATACAATTTATTTTTTGTTAATCTGGAGAAAAACAAAAATGACCAAAGCCGATAAGTATTTACCAAAATATTATCAATTAAAAGAATACCTAAAGCAGATAATTCAAAATGGAGATATTATTCCGGCACAGAAGCTGCCTTCAGAAAGTGACCTTGTTCGTCAGTTTAAAATAAGCAGACATACTGTTCGTCATTCCTTTAGTGAGTTAGAAAATGAAGGATGGATATATAGAGAACAGGGGAAAGGAACTTTTTGCGCTTACAGAGGAAGTAAAAAAGAGCAGAAAATAGCTGTTCTAACCACATATATTTCTAACTATATTTTTCCCTATATTATTAGAGGGATTGAGGAAACATTGTGTGAATCAGGTTTTTCCTTTAGCATTGCAAGTACAGGCAATAATAAACACAAAGAAGAAGAATGTATGAAAAGATTCTTAGAACAAGATATTTCCGGTATAATTGTTGAGCCGACAAAAAGTGCTAAACCAAATATCAATCAAAAATACTTTCAGGAATTAGATAAACGCAATATCCCATATATACTATTACATGCCACCTATCCTGATTTAGATTCTGCATATGTAATTATGGATGACGAAAAAGGTGGCTTTATTGCTACACAATATTTATTAAAGCTAGGTCATAAAGATATAGCTGGAATATTTTTATCTGATGATTTACAAGGTATAAGACGACAGGCCGGTTTTTTGTCTGCTTTAAAGAAGTATAATGTTACTGTAAATAATGAATTTTTAGGCAATTATAAAACTGAGCAGATGTTTTCTTATCCCTACAATTTTACTTTAAACTTGTTGAAAAAGAAAAATAGACCAACGGCTATTGTTTGTTATAATGACCAAATAGCTATTCAGGTCATGGAGGCTATTCGCCGTAGTAACTTGAAGATTCCCGAGGATATTTCATTAGTAGGATACGACAATTCAAATTTAGCAGTGGCTACCGAGGTAAAATTGACAACTATTAAGCATCCGAAAGAAGAGATGGGTAAACGAGTAGCACGCATGATAATAGATATGATTAATGGAGAGGTAAGAAAGCCGTTCTTTGTGTATGAGCCGGAGCTTATTATACGAAGCTCTTGTAAAACATTACTAAAATAAGGTAAAATTATGGAGTGCGTCTTCATAAGGGGATTTAATTTGTATCTCATAATATCGATAGATGAGAAAAATTATGTTGGGAGGGGCATGAGAGAATGCTGGAGAATCTAAAAAAAGAAGTATACCAGGCTCACCTGAAACTTTGGGAGAATAAATTGGTTATGTGGACATCCGGGAACGTAAGTGGTAGGGACCCTAAAACTGATCTTGTTGTTATCAAACCGAGTGGTGTATCTTACGACAAATTGTTACCTGAAAATTTAGTAGTTGTTGATTTAAATGGCAATATCATAGAAGGAAACCTAAAACCGTCTGTAGATATGGCTACCCATCTTTACGTTTATAAACATATGCCAGATGTTATGTCTGTAATCCATACCCATTCTACTTATGCCAGTGCCTTTGCGGCCATAGGTAAGCCAATTCCGGTTTGCCTTACAGCTATGGCAGATTTCTTCGGTTGTGATATTCCTATGGGAGAACTTGTACTAATTGGAGGAGAAGAGATAGGCAAGGAAATTGTTAGTAAGATCGGTAACTCAAAGGCTATAATAATGAAAAATCATGGACCTTTTACTGTAGGGAAAAATGTTAACGAAGCTTTACAAGCTGCAATATTTTTGGAAGAAGCTGCCAAAGTTTTAATTATGTCCAAGATCTTGGGAGAACCACAACCTATCCCAGCATCTATGGTAGATATACTTCATAAAAACTATATTGAAAAATATGGACAATAAAGGAGATAAAATATTATGCGTAATGAATATCTTTTAGGAACAGATATAGGTACACAGGGCACAAAAACGGTACTGGTAAATCCTGATGGTAAAATAATCTCTTCTGCATTTTCTGAGTATGATGTAATTAAACCAAGGCCTTCTTGGGCGGAACAATGGCCGGATGTATGGGTAAAAGCCACCTTTGATACCATTAGAGATGCCTTAGAGAAATCAAAAGTGAAACCTTCCGATATCGCCGGGATTGCCTTGAGTGGACTTTATGGCGGCTCAGGTATACCAGTTGATAAAGATATGAAACCTATAAGACCCTGTCTTATATGGATGGATAGGCGGGCGACAGATGAAGTACAATGGGTAAAGGAAAACGTGGATAAAGATAAGATATTTGAAATAACCGGTAATTATGTCGATTCTTACTATGGATTTACCAAGATGATGTGGATTAAGAATAATGAACCGGATAATTGGAAAAAGATATCCCGGTTTATCACCCCTAAAGATTATGTCATATACCAAATAACCGGAGAAAATGCTACAGATTTTTCCTCAGCGGGTAATATTGGTGGTGTCTTTAATATAAAGAAACGAACTTGGTCAAAAGAAATGTGCAAAATTCTTGGCATTCCGATATCCATGTTACCGCAAAGAATTGTAAAATCTGCAGATGTTGTAGGTAAAATAACCAAAGAAGCCTCTAAATTGTGCGGCTTGCTGGAAGGAACACCGGTGGTGGCTGGAGGCATAGATGCGCCGGTGGCTTCCTTAAGTGCCGGTGTTTTAGAAGAAAAAAGCCATGTTGCTATGGTAGGGACTTCTATATGTTGGGGGGTCGTTCATAAAGGACAACATCTATCTCCTAAATTAGTAAGCTTACCCTATGTAGCCTACGATGATGAAATGATATATACTTTTGGCGGAGCGGCAACGGCAGGGGGTGTCGTAAGATGGTTTAGGGATCAATTTGGAGAAAAAGAGATGGCAGCTGAAAAAGAATTGAATAAATCGGCCTACCAGCTCCTGGATGAAGAGGTAATAAATATCCCTCCCGGTTCAGAGGGGCTTTTACTGTTACCCTATTTTATGGGTGAACGTTCGCCCATATGGGATCCTGATGCAAAAGGAACCATCATAGGATTGACTTTATACCATACCAGGAAACACATTTACCGAGCAATTTTAGAAGGTGTAGCCTATTCTCTGCGCCATAATATAGAAGCAGGATTAGAAAGTGGGTTAGAGTTGGTAGAAGAATGTATTATGGTAGGAGGGGCAACGAGATCTCCATTGTGGATGAAGATGTTTTCGGATGTAACCGGATATCCGATAAAAACCCTCACACAAAATGTAGAGGCTCCCTATGGAGATGCCTTACTAGCTGGTGTTGGAACAGGGATTTTAAATTCCTACGAAAGGATTAAAGATTGGGTACGATTCGACAGAACCATTTATCCCGATAAAAAAGCAAAAAAAATATATGATCAGTATTTTATAGAATATAAGAAGGCATATGAATCTTTGAAGGATACCATGAAAATATTGGGTAAAATAAATTGAAGTGCACCCTTCAAACCGGACAATAAAATATAGGATCTTCTCTGCTACATCAGAAAAGTTTCACAGATATAACACCTTCTGCTTTGGTATATTTGGTATTTTTAGGAGGTATACTACTGGATACCCCTATACTCCTTTTTGGTAAGAATTGAAGTAACTAAACTTCCTGAGATTGGTTCCCGATTTGAGATGATAAAAAATTAAAAAAATTATAATATTTATGCAGGAATTTATTTATATATTGTTAAATTTATGGCGGAAAAACATACTGATGAGGGGGCAATGATGGCAGTTGCTGCCATAGCGAGTATTCCGATATTGATAGTATTTTTTAGACTATCTAAATATTTCCTTGGCGGTGCAGCCCTGTATTCATCAAGGAAAGGATAATAAAGATAATGATGAAGAAACTTTATATTTTTGATATGGGAGGCGTCCTGTGTTGTGACTTTAATGATATTCCGGTTATAAGTAATTATCTGGGAATTACTGAAGAAAATTTCTTTGTTTGTGCAGGTGAAAATTTTAGAGAACTTATGGACGGAAAGATTAACAGTAACGAATTTTGGGTAAGATTTTCTTTGAGATATGGTAAGAAAGTAAAAGAAGAATTATTTGGTAAGTTTTTTAACCCGGGAATAATCCGGGAAACAAAGGATATAATAGAACAGCTTAAAAGTAATTCAAGGGTTGTTTGCGGTACTAACACTATAGATTCGCATTATTATTATCTTTTAAATCAAGGTAGCTATGAAATCTTCGATGAGGTTTATGCCTCTACTTTAATGGGTATATCTAAACCTGACCCGGATTTTTACTGGTATATTTTAAATAAGGAGGGGATTAAACCCGAAAACACAGTCTTTGTGGATGATATGGAAGAAAATATCATTTCTGCTCAAAAAATCGGCATTAGCTCTATACTTTTTACCGATCCCGATTCTTTAAAAACTAGATTAAAGAATTAATGATTATTCATAAAATTAAGAAAAACAAATGTAGAGGCTCGATTCATCAGGCCTCGAAGTTTTTAATCCCACTTAAGTGAGTTTTTAATGAATAGGTCAGTTCCTCATTGTCTTTCTTTTGAGTTGATTTAAGAATAGTTTTTACCTTTAAATATATATAAGATAATGTTATAATTGAAATAATTTCATTTAAAATGGGCAAATAAAGAGGAGACAATATGATAAGGATTAAAAATGCCCGAATTGTAGAAAAGAATCAATTAAAAACGGTAAATATTTATATTGAAAAAGGGAAGATAAAAGATATTGTGCCACAGGGTGAGGCTTTACTCCCTGTGGAAAAAGAAATTGACGCAAAGGGGAATATAGTATTCCCCGGTTTTATCGACCCTCATGTCCATTTTGATGACCCCGGCTTTACCGAGAGAGAAGATTTCGAAACCGGGACCAAGAGTGCGGCAGCTGGCGGGATTACTACCATTATCGATATGCCTTGCACTTCTATTCCTCCGGTTACTAATGGTTCGAATTTTGATAACAAATTAAATATAGTAAAGCCAAAAGCTTATGTGGATTTTGCTTTCTGGGGAGGGGTAACTCCCGAGCAGGTAGAATCAGGAGAATATAAAAAAAGTTTAAAAGAATTAAAAGATAGAGGTATTATTGGGGTAAAATTTTACACCATTTCCGGAATGGAACTCTATCCCAGAATGCCCATCCCCGATATGGATAAAGCCTTCAGATTAATGAAAGAATTAAATCTGGTGTGTGCAGTACATGCTGAAGATTATTATCTGGTAGATTATTATTCCCGTCTTATGCAGGAGATGGGAAGAGAAGATCCTGAGAGCTGGTCTGAAGGAAGAACATATGAAGCGGAGCCGGAAGCAATATGGTCTGTAGTGGGAATTACTGAAAAAGTTGGAAATAAACTTCACATTGTTCACCTTTCTACCAAAGAAGGATTAAATATTGTTCGGTGGGCGAAAACTCGTGGGTTAAATGTGAGCACAGAAACCTGTCCTCAGTATTTAATTTTTACAGCAGAAGATTTTAAAAAGACGGGTTCAATATTAAAGATTGCTCCACCTTTACGCAAAAAAGAGGATAGGGAAGAACTTTGGAAAGGGTTGAAAGATGGTTCAATCGATTTTATTTGCACTGACCACGCCGCCGGGAAATATCCAGAGGAAAAATCATTTTCCAATATTTGGAAAAATTATGCAGGTATTCCCGGTACACAATTAGCCGTTCCGACCATGCTTCATTATGGATACCATAAAGGAAAGTTAAGCCTGGGAGAAATTCAGAAGCTAATGTCAGAAAATGCAGCCAAAAGATATGGACTTTATCCTCAGAAAGGAATAATTAAAATCGGAAGCGATGCTGATTTAACAGTGATAGATTTAGAAAAAGAATGGGTGATAAATCCATCCGGATTAGAAAGCAAAGGTAAATATTCACCGTTTTTCGGGAAAAGAATAAAAGGAAAAGTTTATATGACAATGGTTCGTGGAGAAGTAGTATACAGAGAAGATAAAGGAATTATCGGAACTAAAGGATATGGAAAATTAACAAAAAGCAAAATTAAGTAGAGTATCTTTACTTTTATAAATTTTAATTGAGGTAAATATAGAATGGAGTTTAATTATAAAAAAGTATTAGAAAAAGCAAAAGGATATGAACAAAATATATCCAAATTTTTAAGAGATATGATTGCAATTTCAAGTGAAAGTTGCAATGAGAAAGATGTGATTTTAAGAATAAAAGAAGAAATGAGAAGAGTAGGATTTGACAAGGTAAAGATAGATCCAATGGGGAATATTTTGGGCTATATCGGTCATGGGAAACATTTAATTGCTATGGATGCTCATGTTGATACTGTTGGAGTGGGAGAAGCAGAATCATGGAGATATGATCCTTATAAGGGGCACGAAGATAAAGAAATTATTTCGGGCAGGGGTTCAAGTGATCAAGAAGGCGGAATGGCTTCCATGGTATATGCCGGTAAAATAATTAAAGACCTTAATCTTGAAGATGACTATACATTACTTATTACGGGAACTGTTCAAGAAGAAGATTGCGATGGACTCTGTTGGCAATACATTGTTAACGAAGAAAAGATTAAACCGGAATTTGTAGTTATTACAGAGCCCACATCTTGCAATATATATAGAGGACAAAGAGGGAGAATGGAAATAAAAGTGACAACTCATGGGATAAGTTGTCATGGTTCAGCACCGGAAAGAGGGGATAATGCAATATATAAAATGGCTCCAATATTGAACGAATTAAAAGCATTGAATGAAAATTTAATGGACAATGATTTTTTAGGGAAAGGAAGTTTAACTGTTTCCCAAATATTCTTTAGTTCCCCCTCAAGATGTGCCGTTGCTGATAGATGTACAATTTCTATAGATAGAAGATTGACAGATGGAGAGACATGGGAGTATGCATTACAGCAAATAAAGAATTTACCATCAGTTAAATTTGCTAAAGCAGATGTGGTAATTTACGATTATACAAAACCTTCATACACAGGGCTTATTTACCCCACTCAAAGTTATTTTCCAACATGGGTTTTAAAAGAAGAACATCCTGCTTGTCAAACATTAGTAGAAGCATACAAAGGATTATTTAAAGAAAAACCTTTAGTTGATAAATGGACATTTTCTACAAACGGAGTATCGATTATGGGTAGATACAAAATTCCGTGTATTGGATTTGGGCCGGGTCATGAAGACCAGGCACATGCTTCAAATGAAAAGACCTGGAAGGATGAGTTGGTTAAGGCAGCAGCTATGTATGCAATAATACCGACAATTTATGTAAATAATTATATTAAATAAAATTTAGAAATAAGAAGGGAGGATACAAATGCAAACTATATTTAAGGGAAAACATTTTATCACACTTCAAGATTGGACCAGGGAAGAAATAGATACATTGTTGGAAGTATCTTTTGATTTAAAGAAAAAATTTGCAATGGGTGTTCCGACTCCATATCTTCAATACAAAACAATATTTTTAATGTTCTTTGAGCAATCAACACGAACAAGAAACTCTATGGAAGCGGGGATTGCTCAATTAGGTGGTCATGGTACTTTTCTTGATACCAGTACCATGCAAGTATCTCATGGTGAAGTAGCCAAGGATACAGCTATTATTTTATCCAGATTTGGTCATGCTATAGCTTGTAGAAATTGTGTCTGGGAAGTAGGGAATAAATATTTAAGAGAAATGGTAAAGTGGTCTACGGCTCCCATTATGAATTTACAATGTGACTTATATCATCCAATGCAAGGAATTGCTGATTTGATGACCATGAAAGAAAAAATTGGAGATTTAAAAGGTACTAAAGTATCTATTATCTGGGCTTATGCAACCAGTCATAAGAAACCAATTTCAGTTCCGCTTACTCAAGTTCTTTTATTTCCAAGATATGGAATGGAGGTAACCATTGCCTATCCAAAAGGGTATGATTTACCTGATTGGGCTATTAAACAAGCTAAAGAAAATGCTGAAAAACACGGTGGAACCTTAACCATAACCCATAATATGGAAGAAGCGTATAGAGAGGCAGATGTAGTCATACCTAAAAATTGGGGAAGTTGGGTAACCAATCAAAAAAGTGAAGTAGTTGATGCTTTACTTGAGTCCTGCAAAACTTGGAAATGTACCGAGAAAATGATGAAACTTGCCAATAAAGAGGTAATGTATATGCATGCACTTCCAGCAGATAGAGGAAATGAAGTTGAAGATTCAGTGATTGATGGGCCTCATTCCATTGTTTACGACGAAGCAGAAAATAGATTACATACAGCAAAAGCAGTTATGAGTTTAACCATGGGCGGTAAATAGGATAAAATGAACTATATAAAGAAATTAAAATGCCTACTGTGCGGAATAGAATATAAACCTAAGGAAGTCAAATACACTTGTCCACAGTGTGGGGATGAGGGTATCTTAGAAATTATCTATGATTATTCTAGGATAAAAAATGAATTTAACCGGGAATCCCTCGAAAGAAATAAGGAATTTTCGATGTGGAGATACCTGCCTCTTTTACCGGTGGATGATCCTGCTAAAATAGGGCCGTCCAAAGTTGGTTGGACTCCTTTGTATGAAGCAAAAAGAATAAGAGAAGATTTAGGGATGTTAAATCTCTGGATTAAGGATGACGGAAGGAATCCCACTGCCTCTTTAAAAGATAGGCCGTCTGCCATTGCCGTTGTAAAAGCTCGGGAATTAGGAGAA
>Ga0307380_10007396_pt1 | contig 14303 bp, 10 predicted proteins | sample UN3MG_FD_202239 | JGI IMG/M metagenome (GOLD analysis project Ga0307380, IMG submission 202239) | Soil microbial communities from Risofladan, Vaasa, Finland - UN-3 | ecosystem: Environmental > Terrestrial > Soil > Coastal area > Acid sulfate soil | place: Finland: Risofladan, Vaasa | collected... | reverse complement strand
AGCCCCCGCCAACCCCGACGCCAACCCCGACGCCAACACCTACCCCAACACCTACCCCAACACCTACCCCAACACCGACGCCAACACCGACGCCGATCCCGACGCCGACGCTGAGGACGACGCCAACCCCGACGCCGGTTCCTCAGCCGGTTCCCACCCCGGTCCCAACGCCAACACCGACGCCGGTTCCCACCCCGGTTCCGACGCCGGTTCCGACGCCGGTTCCCACGCCTCTGCCAACAAGGAACCCTTTCTATTCTCAGGCATCCGGCCAGTTCGTAGAGGCTGGGTCTCGCGCCAACATGGCTCGTCGCAATCGTCAGAACTCCGTTCGGAGTATGCTCGGACTCGGCGGCTTCTAGGGGGGAGAAATGGGAGATCCCCGCGTTTCCGCAGTCAGAAAGAGAGTCCGGAAGCGAACTCGCGGCCGGTTGCAAAACAAGAAGAAGGATCTCTTGGCCCGCGTTGCAGATGGATCTCTCACGGAAACCCAGATGGCGAGAATGCTGGGACGTACCGCCGACCGCGTAGGAACGAGAGTGGGCGAGCGCGTTGGATTGCGCCGCGGGCTCGACCCCGGGCGAGGGACCAAGATCGGCCTGAAACAGTCTGACCGGATTCTCAGCAGGCTCCTCGAGCGACTCGGGCTCGACCAGACGGCCGCGACGACGCCGACCCCGACGCCGACGGCAACACCAACGCCGACGCCAACCCCGACGCCAACACCAACTCCGACCCCGACGCCAACACCGACGCCAACGCCGACCCCGACGCCAACACTGAGGGTTCCGCCCTCCCCCGGCGTCAACTCGCTCTACTCCTCGCCCTCGGGCCAGTTCGTCGAAGCCGGAGCCCGTGCCAACTCCGCCCGCCGCAATCGGCAGGCGATGATGCAGAAACTCCTCTCGGCCGGCGCCTTCGGCGGGTTCTAGGAGCCCCGCTGTGTCGGAGCGCAAGCTCGCGCCGCGGAGAATCAGCCCCAAAGAGATCCTCACGCGGCTACGGGGCGGTGAGACCCTAGAGCAACTCTTCGCCGACTACCCGGAAGACGGCTATCACACGATCGCTCGGCTCAAGCGGAAGAACGATCAATTCGCAGAGAAGTACAACGCGATCATGGGCGCGAAGGCGCCGGGGGCAATTCCCGCCGCCACATTCGACGACGCCTTCTTCGGTTGGAAACAGCTCTACATTCAGATCCTCGGGGAACTCATCGCCGAGAACAAGCGCCCCACCCGATCGGCCGCTCTCGCCAAGATGAACGCCCTCGGCTACCCCGTCACCGTCTCGCGCATCACCGCAGTCACGAAAGAGGGCGGGCGGTTCTACGACGAGGAGTTCGCAATCGAGGTCGAGGCTCTCGGGGAAGCCCAGATCGTCAACGACATCAAGGAGAAGCTCGAGGAGAGCCTGCTCAGTGGAGAGGGGCGTGACTCTGACCGCCTCAACTACCTGAAGGCGAACCCCGCCTCCATGATGAGCGAGAAGTCGAGAGTCCAAATCTCCAGCACCAGCACCCACACCAACGTCGACCGCAGAGAGATACAGGTTACAATCTCTGCGGAATCGCAAGAACTCGCCGCACGAATCAGAGGAGAACTCGCCAATGCCAACAACAGCAACAATTCCACCGAGCTCGAAGGCGGTCATCCCGTCAACGGAGCAAACCAGAAAAGCGAACGCCTCCTCCTTGAAAGCAGCGAAGAGCTACGCGAAGGCAGCGGCTCTGGCTACGCCCAAGTCGAAGAAGAAATACTCGAAGCTGAGCTAGTCTCGTGAGCGAGGACCGCTTACGAGTGGGTGTCTTCTGGGACCGCCTCGACGCCGACTTCGCTGACGAGATCAAAGCCGGCAGGCTTGAAGTGTCGCAGCGCATGGGCGCGAGACTCGGCGGTGGCGACCTCTGGCTCCCCAAGACCATCGAGGAGAACCACGCCCTCCACCGCGAGATCGAGGCGATGTCGGGTTCGAAGCACGACGAGTGGACCCGCGCCTATTGCATCGCGTCCCCGTTCTACCTCGCCCGCTTCGTCCTCTCGACCAAGAACCCGGACTGGATCGTCGACGGCCACCACGCCCTCGACCACCCGCTCCCGATCCGGTTCCTCAACTGGCTCCAGTTCTGCGAGAAGTCGACCCTGTTCCTGCTCGCCCGAGAGCACCTGAAGTCAACCCTCTCGACTCTGGTGCGGACCATCCACATCAACCTCGACAGCCCGAATCTCACCATCGCGATCCTCTCCGACACCCTGGATCTCGCCCGCCAGTTCACCCGGCAGATCAAGCGGGAGTACGAGGGCAACCCAGACCTCTACCGCTACTTCCCTGAGATCGTCTGGGCCGACCCCAAGAAAGAGTCAGATCAGTGGTCTCTCTCTGGAGAGAACGCCGGCCTCGTCCTCAAGAGACAGACCAACGTGAAAGAGGCTACGGTCACGCCGATCGGGCTCGATACCGCCCCGAAGACCGGCCCTCACTTCGACATCAGGCGCTACGACGACATCGTGACCAACCGGAACACCCAGACGTCGCAGGCGATGGCGAAGACCCGAACCCACCTCAAAGCCTCTGCTTCTCTGGGCAAGGACGGCGGCTATGACACCTATGTCGGCACCCTCTACCACCCACTCGACGCCTATCACGACCTCCAATCCGAGGACGAGGAGATCGGCGAGTGCCGGGTCTCCAGGGTCGTTCGGATCCCCTGCTACGAGGATACCGAGGAATGCCGCGGCCCGGTCTACTATTCGCCCGACTACCTCCACAAGAAGCGAGTCGAGTGCGGGCACAAGGAGTTTGCGATCCAGTGGAAACTCGACCTCGAAGAGACCAGGACGCAGAAGGTCGATGAGGAATGGATCCGCTACTACGACCCGACCGAGGAGGTTCAGCGCAGGAACGGCTTCGAAAGCCGCTCAGAATACTTCGCTCGCCACTCAAACCTCTACATGCTCGTCGACGGCGCCGGGGGCGAGAAGCAGAACACGACCGACTTCACCGTGATGCAGATGTGGGGCTGTCTGCCCGATGAAACCCACGTCCTACTTGACGCGCTCCGAGACCAGCTCGACCCGTTGGAGCGCGTCCTCGCCGCGATGCGGCTTCACCAGAAGTGGGGGATGTACCGATTCCAGAACTGCCGCTGGGAGCAGTACGCGATGGACTCGGATACCTTCTGGTTGAAGAAGGAGATGGATCAAACCGCGAACCATTTCCATGTGATCCCAGTGGCCGGCGCGTCGACTACGAAGGGGATGGGGGCGAAAGAGGACCGCATCACCGGCAGGCTGTTCCCCGTCTTCAAGAAGCGCAAGATCCTGCTGCCGGATTCGCTGATGATAGAATGCGTATACCTCGACGGAGGCTCGATCGACTACACGCAGGTCTTCGTCCAACAGATCCTTGCCTACCCATTGGTCAAATTCGACGATGACGTGGACTGCGCGAGCCGCCTTTTCGACCCGGACCTCCCGCTCGACTACCCGGAGCGGGCGATGAGGGAAGGCTTCAAAGACAAGTACGCGAAAGCCCGTGACCGCCGCGACAATGGCGGAGAATCGAATTGGGTGTCCTGATGCCTGAAGACAGCAATAGCTGGGACACTATCGCCAGCGCAAGGCGCAAGGACGCGCTTGACCACTGGTGGCCGCAGTGGAACCGCCACGCCGAGACCTGGAACTACTACCGCGGCAAAATCTTCACCCCAGACGAGAAACGGCGAGCCAAGGCCGACAAGAAGGCGCTGCTCGAGTTCAATGACTTCCCGACCATCATCAACAGCAGCACCGGGAAAGAGCGGGTCAACCGCTTCCGAGCCGCCCTCAAAGGCCGTGACACCGGCAAGAACAAGGATCCAGAGCTCCTCGAGGCTCTGTTTTCCGAGTTCGGGATTGACGAGTCGATCGACGACCCCAGAGTAGCGCAGGCGTTCACGGAGGTTTTTCGCTGGATCGAGCAGGGCTGTGACGCCGACGATGAAATCTCCGACGCCTTCATGGACGCCTTCCTCTGCGGAGTCGGCAACACCGAGACTCGGTTCGACCCGCTGGCAGGCAAGAACGGCAAGATCAAGACCGAGGAACTGAAGGCGTGGCAGGTCGCATGGGATCCCAACGCGACCAAGCGCAACATGAAGGACTCCTCCCACGTCTTCTCCTTCGTCTGGGTGGACCTCGCCGTCGCCAAGCGCATGTTCCCGAAGAAGATCGACGTACTGATCTCTCAGGCCGACGACTCCAGCAACCAGTTCGACCCGATCTCCAGGAATGACGGCAACACCCGCCCCTACTACCAGCAAGTCGGCACCAACCCCGGGATCTTCTACCAGAAGGCCACTCAGCAAGTTCTCCTGACCCGCTATGAGGTCAAGTCGGCGAGCCCGCAAGTGCGCTTCGCGGACCCAGAAGATGAGTCCGACCGGCTCGTCTCAGAGGACGAATGGAAGGAAATCAACAAGGATTGGGAAGAGCGCGGTATCGCGGGCCCGGGCGAGGACGAGATCGACCGGCCCCAGCAGTGGGTCTGGGAGCAGGGCTGGCTTGCCGGCGAGACCGCTCTGACCGACGAGCTCGAGCCCAACGCGATTCAGGACTTCCAGGTCTCGGCCATTACCTGCTACCCCCACAAGACCCTCACCGGCACAGTCTGGTTCGGCGTCGGCGACCTCGGCAAAGACCCCGCCCGCTGGCGCTCTAAGATGCTCTCTCTCGCGGTCGACATCATCGCATCCGGATCGAAAGCTCCGGTCTATCTCGAGCGCGGCGCCGCAGAGGATCCAGAGGAGTTCCGCAAGGAAGCCACCCGCCCAGACGGGATGCCGATTCTTCGCGCCGGAGGGGCTGAGAAGATGAAGTTCGGCCCGCAGCCGGCCAACCCGATGTCTTCGATGGGAAGCATCATCGACTTGGCAGGCGGCGAAATCTGGTCGAACATGGGCCTCAACCCCGTCTCGGCCGGCATGGTCGACGACCCACGGAGAGCCCCATTCCAGACCGTCAACGCGCTCATGCAGGCGAATCAGAGCGTCTACGCAATGCCGTTCGACGCGCTTTCCTTCTACCGCAAAGGGCTGGCCCGCAAGTACCTGCTCTTCGTCAAGGGCTTTGTAGAGCCCGTCACAATCCTTCGAGCCGTAGGCGTCGACCACGCCCGCTCCATCCTCGAATCCGGCCTGATGACGAAGGACGAACTGACCGGAGAGTGGATTTGGGACGAGGAGAAGTTCGACCAGATGCTCGAGTTCGACGTGGTGACGGATGACGTTCCCTCGACTCCAAGCCAGATTCTCGCCGTTTTCCAGGTCTTGACCCAGACCGATATGTTTACGACCCTCCAGGCCGCGGGCCTGCAGCCTCCGATCGACGTCATCATCGACTCTTTCGTGGCGATGGGCCTGCCCTCGACGGCCGGCGACAAGTGGGCGCAGTCCATCACGGACGGCATGACCCCAGAACAAAAGCAACTGGCCTACCAGCAGATCATCTCCCAACTCTCACCGGAGCTCCAGCAGGCGATCGAAGCCGAGCTACAGGCGCCACAAGGCGCTGAGCCCCCAACCCAAGGAGCAGCGAATTGAGCGAGGAAACTCAAGTCCAGCAGCCAGAGCAACCCGACGACTTTCTATTGAACCCGCCGACAGAAGCGCCGGAAGCGCCGGAAGAGAAGCCTGATCCGGTCGAAACAGCCCCAGAAGCGAGCGAGGATGCCGCTGAGCCGACGAACGGCTCCGGACTGCCCGACGACCCGGATGCACTGAAAGCCCTGCTCCTAGACGCGCAGAAGCAGCTTCACGGCTCTGAGAAGAACCGCAACCAGCTTTACGCCCGGTTGAAGGAAACCGAGCAAGTTTCCAAGCGCCTGGAAATCTTCGAGAAGAAGTTCGGGTCGCTCGAGGAGAGGCTTGCCGCGCCGCCCGCTCCCGAGGAGGAGCCCCCGGATCCTGACATCGACCCGCTCGGCGCGACCGCCTTTGAAACCAAGGCACTCGCCAAAAAACTCGACGCGCTGACCAAGACCATCACCGACAAGTCGACCAGAGAAGATCAACTCGCGATGGTCGAGACCTACGACGACTGGATCGAGGCGTCCGAGGAGGACTTTACAGACCAGGAGGGGTTTGACTATGACGATGTAGAGGAGTTCTGGACCGAGAAGCAGATCGAGAAACTCGACTTGTTTGCCGGGGAAGAGGTCGACGAAGATACTGCGACGGCTCAGGTCACGATCGCCCATTATCAGCTTGCGAAACGCGCAAAGCAGCTTGGTATGACGCTGCCGGAACTGAAGTACCGGATCGCGCTCGCGGAGGGGTACGTTCCACCCGATCCCGACGAACTTGGCGAAGAATGGGAAGAAGACGAGGAGGCCGCGCCAGCCGCCCCGTCCAAGGCCGCTCACCAGATCGCCGCGGCCAGGGCCAAGCGCGATCGGTCCAAGAGCGTCTCCGGCTCCGGCACCGCGCAGGGTGGCCCGAAGAAGGGCATCAAGACGTGGCTCGCCGATGCGAAGGACCAGGAAGAGTTCAACCGACGCATGTTCGAGATCGAGAAGAAGTACGGCAAAAGCGCCAACCTCGACCGCCTGGAAGAGCAAGGCGCGGTGATGTAGTAGAATAGCTTCGCTCCCCGCGCTCTGGGGGGTCTGCTGGGACCAAAAACCAGTTCCGCCTGCGTTCGGCGCCTTTCCTGGAACGCTTCGCTTCGATCCAGCGCCACTGAGGATCGTTCGCTACTACCAAGTAGCGCCGAAGCTAGACAGTTTAACTAGGAAAAAGGAGAAGCCAGCAATGGCCGAATATTCCGTAGACTTAGGCGACGACGCTGACGTAAAGCGTTGGTCGCAGGATGTCTTGCGGGAGACCATTCCGAAAACGCTGTCGCAGACCTGGAGAAGTTCCACCGGATCCTCACCGCTGCACGTCCAGAGCGAACTCAACAAGGCAGAGGGGTCGAGCATCAAGTTCTTCCTCCGCGCCAAGGGAGCTCAGGCTGGAGTGAAGGGGGACGAGGAACTCGAGGGCAAAGAGGAAGGCGCGACCTTCCACATGGACACGCTCAACATCGACCAGCTTCGTCTCGGCTACCGAACGAAGGGGCGAATGACCCAGCAGCGCGTCCCGTGGAAAATCGTTTCCGAACTCAAAGACCTCGGCTCCGAGGGTTGGAGCGAACGTCTCGATACGATGTTCTTCAACCTCGCCTGCGGCAATACGGCTCAGACAGATGACCGTTATTCGGGTCTCCACGGCATCCCCACCGCTCCCACATCCGGCCGGATCTTCCGCCCGGGAGGCGTCTCGGCTGACGAGAGCCTGGGAACGAGCCACTTTTTCGACCTGGATCTGCTCGACACGGCAGTCAATCAGGCGAAGATCGCCAGTCCGCAGATCCGCCCCGTCAAGACCGATGGCGGCGAGTTCTACATCGCGGTACTTCATCCCAACACCGTGCGCTTCCTGCGTAAGAGCGAAACGCTGTGGTTCGGCCACATGCGAGCCGCCATGCAGGGCGGTGCGGTCGCCAACAACCCGTTGTTCTCCGGCGCCCTCGGCGCCTCGAATGGCTGCGTCTTCTACGAGTCGAACTACATCACCGATGGTGTGGATTCGAGCACGTCGACCCTCGCAGTCACCAATGCCAAGCGCAATGTTCTCCTCGGAGCGCAGGCGATTTGCATGGGCTACGGCAAGGGCTACGGCCCGGGCGGCTCGCAGTTCGACATGGTGATGGAAGACTTCGACTACAAAAACCAAGTCGGCGTGGGCATCGGCATGATCTTCGGTATGAAGAAGACCGTGTTCAATAGCCAGGACTACGGCATCATCGTGATGCCGTCCTACGCGCCAGACCCGAGTTAAGGAGGAGGTGAGCAAGAATGGCTACTAATTTCACCACCGCTCTCCACGACGAGGGCGACAACACCGCACAGGCTCGCATGGGTTCGCAGACGGTCTACGATCGCTACGAGCTCACCGCGGCACTCATCGTCAACGACGCGATCCGCTTCATGTACATCCCCAAGGGTGCCGTGATTCTGGATGCGTGGATGACGTGCGACGACTTGGACACTCACGCGACCCCGCTCATCACCCAGACCCTCCAAATCAGCGACGATTCGACCGACAAGGTTTTCTTCACGGCTTCGACCGTGGGGCGGACTGGCGGGTTGCAACGCGCTGACGAGGACGCCGCTGAGGCGATTGGGTACGAGGTCACGACCGAAGGGTTCTTTGTCGAACTCCTCACCGCGGCCGCTCCCGCGACCGGGACCGCGACGGGCACGATCTACGTTTTCGTGTCCTACACGATGAACCGCATCAACGCGGACGTCTAATTCCGACTTCCCTTGACGGGGGCGGGGGACGCCCCGCTCCCTAAAAGGTTCAAAGCATGGCAAGCACGACCTTCGGAACACTCGTCTACTCGGTCCTCGAGAACATGCAGGAGGGGACTCAGACGGCTACGTCGATCCACTTCCACAGGGCGAGGCGGGCCATCATCGACGCCATTCAGTCGTTGTGGAGTGAGAAACTTTACTGGACGGACCAGGAAGGCTATTTTCAGTCTGTGGCGGGGACATCCAAGTATAACGCCCAGACGAAGCTGTCGAGCCTGATCGACCACCCGCTCAGGGTTTGGTATTCGGACTCTCCCACGGCGGCATTGAACCCCGCAGACGAGCACGGAGTTTCACAGGGCGACTACGCCCTCGTGACCCAAGAAGCTCGAGATACCACCACCAACCAGGGGACGTTCTCCCGGTGGGCATGGTGGAACCGATTCCTCTATACGAACGCTCCACTCGACGGATCGGTCTACGTCTACGTGCAGTTTGTGACGAAGCCGAAGATTTTCCAGTATACCCACGATGGAACCACATGGGTCTACACGGCATTCACTAGCAACGGGATAGAGAAGCAATTCTCTGGTGTAGAGCTCGACGCCCAGACAGACTCCGGATGGGTGCAAAAGGCCAGAAGCCTTCTGATTGCTCAGGCGACTCGGGATCTCTACCTCGGGGCGTATCAGGCGAAAGATCCCAAGAAGAGCCTCGCTGAAAGCTGGATTGCCCGCCGCAATGAGGAGTTCGACATCCTTGTCGTCAAGTACGAACGCGGCCAGGGTACGAAGAGGACGAACCCCTACTTGATGCCTGGGGATTGATCCGTGGCGGTCAAGACCCTTCTCTTCCGATTCTGGAGCCCTGACAGGTCGATCTTCGACCCCGATGCCAGCCACACGGCTCTTAACGTCCTGCCGGTCGCCGGCACCTATCGGCCGCTTCCGCAGCTTGCCCAGAAGGCGGCGCTCTCGGTCTCGGGAACCCGCGTCGAGCAGCCGATCCTCTCGGGTTACGCCCACGTCTACACGCCCTCAGCGCCGATTCAGAGGGTGCGACCGGACGAGCGGACGGGCTCGACGGACTTCAAGCTCGAGACCCGGGCGACTGCGGACGCAAACGACGACCTGACACAGCAGGAGCAGGAGGGGGAGCGGGTCGGGACAGAGTTCTTCGATGATGGCGGTTACGTGGTCTCGCCGGGTGGTTGCACAAACGCACTCTTTGAAACTACGGTGAAGGTGGTCGAGGCGCCGCCAGCGGCGACCCACTACCTGTTCCTGCGCTTCAAGATTTTCGACCCAGACGACGCGAACTCGTGGACGGTGCTGCTACGGCTCAAGGGAGCGGCCGGGGAGATCGCGAGCCTCCTGTCATTCGGCTCCGGCGAGCAGGACTGGACGACCACCGTGTACACGCTCACAGCCGGCGAGATGGGGGATCTTGTAGCAGGCGACTACACGACCGAAGACCAACTGACCCTCGAGGTGGACGCGACGATCAATGGGACGAACCAAACGAAAAACCCGGACTCAGACGTCCTGGTCGGAAGCTGGCTCGACGAGGGGGCAGAGTTCGACGACCCCGACCTTTTCTCGAAACTGACTGACGCCTCGGATGCCACCTACGTCGACTCGCCGCCCCTGCCGGCTGGCGGGACTCCGCAGCTTGTCCAGTTCGGACTTGAGGACTTTGGCACCCCAGCATCGTTAGCCAACCTCGCGGTCATCATCAAGTGGAAGCGGTCGAACATCGGCGTGAAGAGTGACTTCTACCTGCTCTCAGGTGGGCGAATGGTCGCGAAGGCGGAGAACGTGACGCCTCCCGCCACGGCAACGGAGGAGACGATCACCCTCACGCTCGAAGACAACATGGACTTCCCTGACGTGGACTGGACCGCGCTCCAACTTGGGATTGCCCCTAGCAACCCGATCGACGTGGCGAGCGACGTTCTCTCGAAGTACCTGCCGAGCTCTGACGTGGGGACGCCCGATTGGGGGACGGTCCCGCTCTTCTCGAAGATCAACGACGCGGACGATGGCACCCTCATCACGTCACCGTCGATGACGGCGAATGTCGACAAGTCCTTCGAGATCGACCTCGACACGACCCCGGACATCGCCTCTGATACCACGAGAGAGCGTCAGGTTGTGGTGAGAGCCCGCAACGATGACGGTGCCGCGGCCCACAGTTTCAAGGTCGAAGTGCTGGAGGACTCGGTAGCAGTCGCTTCAAAGACGTTCTCTTTGGCTGCCGGCGCCGCCCTCGCTGACAAGACCTGGAGCCTCGACAACATCATGGCCCCGACATCAGACATTTCTGATACCGGGTGGTCGACCAACCCGCTCTTTTCCAAGATCGACGATGACACCAACGAAATCACCTCTGCTGGGGCTGCCGGCGACAATTTCATCGTGGGGTTCCCGACCCCGACCGATCCCAATTCGACGGCTGGGTGGTTCATCCGGCTCACCGGCTATGTCTCGTCCGGAGGCACCAGCGCCAATCTCCATGTCGTGATCTACGATGGCGCGACCCCGCTCGAGCAGCAGTCGAGCTCAATCACCCTGGACGAAGACGAGAACACCTACATCGTGGTCTTCAGTGGGGACTCGATTGCAAACGCCGACGACTACACGGACCTGAGAATCGGGGTGAGCGTGGTCGAGTCTGGGCCGGTGGTCAAGATCAAGCGACTGATCCTAGAGACTCCAAACCCCCATCCGGATATTACCGATTACGAGGGGATGCGCCTCAAGATTTCCGCAGTGGGAGACGCGGCCTCTGGGTGGACAATCTCGATTGCGGACGTGAAGCTCGAGGTCGCAGCGGCCCGACGCATCACGGTCTACGAGGCGAAGGTCCAGGCCGACTCGAACGCCTATATAGGCGTCTCGTGGATGCAGCTCCAAATACCGAAGGCGGCATCTAACTCTCTGGTGGCAGAGGGCGACAAGACAACGATGGTTGCTGCCCGCCTGCGACGGATCTACCAAGTGAACCCCTATGGGCCGGCGACTGTTTTCACGGACATCTCCCGGGGCGCGACGGACCTCGCGGCCGGCGCCTACCCGTGGGACTTCTGCTCATGGGGTGGGCTTGTCCTCGGCACCAACAAGAGCGAAGAGGTTCAGAAGTTCGACCCGGACTCCGATTCGGCGACGTCAGACCTCATCACGTCGACCGACAAGCCGAAGGGTCGTTTCATCGCCGTCTGCCGCAATCAGGTGGTGTTGGCAAACATCGCCTTCTCGGGCTCGCCGGCCGGATTCCCCGATGAGGTCTGGGGGGGCGCCGACGAGGACGCTGCCGACTTCGACGACGCGGCTATGGACGGACAGTTCCGCCAGAGGATCCGGCAGACACCGGGAGAAATCACGGGGTTCCAGGGCGGCGAGTACATGCTGATCTGGAAGCGGACGTCCCTGGTGCGCGGCACCTACATCAACTCGCCGCTGTGGTGGCGATTCGACGTCATATCGAGCACGATCGGGACTGTGCAGCCGGATTCAATCGTGCGCTGGCGCCGCCTGACGTTCTTCTACGGGACCGATGGGCGCTTCTACAAGACGGACGGATCGCAGGAACCGGAGCCGATCGACGAGGGGGTCCACTACTCTCTCGGACCGCAGGGCGACTGGCGCATCCAGCGGGTGAGTTCCAACAACCCGCACGAGATTCAAAACCGGATCATAGGGGCTTACGACCACGGCTCGAAGTGCGTCGTCTGGGCGGCTCGCGGGCCTGGGGATAACCCGTTCGAGAACCGCCGCCTCTACATCTACAACACGATCGAGGATCGGTTTTCCACAGGCTTCATCAACTTCGACAGCCACGGGATCTCCAGCTTGGTGAATTCGGGCAACTCCGAGAACAACTCTGAGTTCCTCATGTACGGCCTGAGCGCCTTCACGTTCCTCTACTCGGGGGCTGCGGTGAGGATGGCCGAGTTCTCGGGTAGCGGCGAGTCCCTGGAGATCGATACGGAAGTCATGGCGCTCGACTCACAGGACGCAGAGGGGCACATTGGGAGGGTCCGACTGGTCTACCGCGCCGACACGCTGAAGCCGATCAATCTCACCTACACCATCAAGATCCTGACCTGGAATGACCGCTCGAGCCAGCAGAACCCGCGCAGTGAAACGCTCTACAGCTATGACGCCTCGCCCGACAACGGCTGGATCTCCTGCGACTTGAAGGGGCGCTTTGCCAAGGCTATCGTCTCGATCTCAAGAGAGGCTCTCGGACGGTTCTCTCAGACGCGGGTGAGCAACTTCCCGACCTATCCCACCGCGACGTTCGCCGAGGTCAAGAACCAACCGTTCCCGCCGATCAAGGAGCTTCTCGGGATCCAGATTGACCCGGAGAGCGCAGAGAAATGAGCACTCTCGGGATCGTCAAGCCGACCCTAGACCCGCACGGGGAAGGATGGCGCAGGCGGATCATCGACGCGATCCTCTACCTGTACGAGAAGCTGCAGGAGGTGGCGAGCACGACCCCTGCCATTTCGGGTGTCTCGTCAGGGGCTCTTGCCGACAACGCGGTCATCCGAGGAGACGGGACGAGTGGGAACTTGCAGGGGTCTCGGGCGTCGATAGACGATACTGGCAACTTGGTTCTGTTTGGCACCACCCTTGGGACAGATGCGGTCTATGTCCAACTGAAAAACCAATCTTCCTCTAGCACTGGCTGGTTTTTTCTTCTTGCGATGAACAATCGCCTTGTGGTCCGCGATGTAGCCACCGGAGTTGACGTTGTTACAATCACTCAGGGGACTTCCGGAGTGTCGATGGCCGGCGCTCTCGCCGTTACTGGATACCTGACCGGCTCAGTCAACGTCATCGGCCTCACCACGATCGTCTCTGGCGCGATCGCGCTTCCCGCCCACACCCTCCCGGGGAAGTGGAAGATTCTCCTCGACGCTGAGACCGGCGTTACAGATGACCTTGATACTATCAGCGGGTCAGTAGATGGAGATGAAGTCACATTGCACTCCTCCGACACGATCACCCTGACGCAGAACGGGAACTTCCGAGTCGGTCCATTCGGGAAGTTCCCCCTCAAACACGCAGCCGACAAGGCAACGCTCATCTCCGATGGGGCAAACTTCGATGCGACGTCTCTACGCAATAACGCTTAGCCTCCTGCTGCTGGCCGCCCCTTTGGGGTCGCAGACGCAGACTATGATCCTGGTAGCATCGGAGTCCATTCTGGCTACCTACAGCGTGGCCCTGGACGGCCTGCCGGTGATCTCGACCAACGCCTCCTCAACCACCGACTGCACGTTCGGGTCGGGCACGGGCAACTACAAGAGTCTATGTTTCTACTGTCTGGCGCTGAGCTCGTGGCTAGATGAGGCGACTGAGTGCGTGGCAAGCCTGGGGTACGTCCTCCGAGAAGACGCGGGGTATGTGCTTCGTGAAGATGGCGGCAAGATAGTACGAGAGGATTCACCATGAAAAGGCTTCTTGCTGTTCTACTGCTTTTCGCACTTCCGGCGTACGGTGCTGACACGAAGGTTTCGCTCGATACGAACCTAGCTACCCTGGCATCAGGGGATGAGTTCTACTGCGTTGACGATCCAGGCGGAAGTCCCCTTTCGCGGGCCTGTACGATTGATGTGATTCAGACGTTCGTGCTGACCGGGAACGCGGCAACGGCTACAGCCCTGGCAGCGAACCCCGCCGCCTGCTCAGCGAATCAGTTCGTGAACGACACGGCTGCGAACGGCGACTTGACTTGCGCTCAGCCTGCTTTTACCGATCTATCGGGGGCCGCTACGGATGCCCAGGTGCCGAACACGATAACCGTAGACCTCGCAACGGTGGCAACGACCGCGACCACAGCCAACGCCGGGGATAGTGCAACGGCATTCTTCGCCGCTGGCACTATCGAGCATGAGCGCGGCGGGTTGGAGGCTGACGTATCGGCATACGCGGGGCTGGTACGGATCGATACCGGCGCGA
>Ga0307380_10007392_pt1 | contig 14308 bp, 5 predicted proteins | sample UN3MG_FD_202239 | JGI IMG/M metagenome (GOLD analysis project Ga0307380, IMG submission 202239) | Soil microbial communities from Risofladan, Vaasa, Finland - UN-3 | ecosystem: Environmental > Terrestrial > Soil > Coastal area > Acid sulfate soil | place: Finland: Risofladan, Vaasa | collected... | reverse complement strand
TGACAGTTGACCTGACCGGCGTGTATCGGGGCCGCCTTAGTGACAGCAGCTACGCCGTTCCCGAACGCCTGGATCTCGGCGAGACCTACTACTGGCGCGTCGATGAGGTCAATGCCCCGCCGGATTCGACAGTATTCAAGGGGGATGTCTGGAGTTTTACCACCGAGCCTGTTGGTTATCCTGTTGATGGTGCGAACATAACCGCCACAGCGTCCAGCTCAATGGCCGGCAGTGCGCCTGAGAAAACCATCGATGGCTCGGGCCTGGACGACAGCGATCTGCACTCGACAAGTCCGGAAGATATGTGGCTGAGCGATATGCTGGGGCCGCAACCGACCTGGATCGAGTATCAGTTCGACAAGGTTTACAAACTCCACGAGATGTCGGTGTGGAATCAGAATCAGATTATTGAGCCGTCAATCGGTTACGGATTCAAAGATGTTTCCATTGAATATTCGGCTGACGGTATCGCCTATACGACCCTGGGGACTACTCATGAGTTTGCCCGGGGGCCCGGTGCAGCCGGTTATGCAGCAAACACCAATGTTGATTTTGGTGGTGCGGCGGCAAAGTACGTCAAGCTTACAGTTAACAGTGGCTGGGAAATCATCCTGACCCAATACGGTCTCAGTGAGGTCCGCTTCTCTTACATACCTGTCGGGGCGAGAGAGCCCAACCCTGATTCCGGGGCGACAGACGTGGGTGTGGATGCGATCCTCAGCTTCAGAGCGGGAAGAGAGGCTGCCAAGCACGATGTGTACCTTAGCACCGACGAGCAGGCTGTTATCGACGGCACTGTCCCTGTCGTCACCGTGACCGAGCCCAGCTATACTCCCTCCCTTGATTTAGCCGGCACGTACTACTGGCGGATTGATGAGGTCAACGATGTCGAGAGTCCAGCAACATGGCAGGGTGATATCTGGAACCTCTCGACACAGGAGTATCTTGTTGTGGACGATTTCGAGTCCTACAACGACATTGTTGCCGGGGAAGAGGGCAGCAACTTGATATATGGGACATGGGCGGACGGATTTGATGATCCGACGACAAACGGCTCGACCATGGGCTATGCCGTACCGTTCCAGCCCACGATGGAGACCGGCACCGTACACGGCGGGCAGCAGTCGGCGCCAATGGAGTACAACAACGTCGGGGCAGCTTTCTCGGAAATCACACGAACGTTGGCTTCGCAGAACTGGACGACCAACGGCATTCAAACACTGTCTCTGTGGTTCTTCGGCGACGTGAACAACGTGCCCGGACAACTGTATGTGAAAGTCAACGGCGCCAAAGTAGACTACGACGGTGATGCCGGTAATCTAACGGCGTCGGCATGGCAGGCGTGGAACATCGACTTGGCGTCGATCGGCGTGAACCTGCAAAGCGTCACCAGCATGGCCATCGGCGTTGAAGGTGCTTTCGCCACAGGGACATTGCTCCTTGACGATATCAGGCTGTATGCGTACGCCCGTGAGTTGATCACACCTGTCGAGCCCAGCAATGCTAATCTGGTTGGCTACTATCCATTTGATGAAGGCGAAGGCACGGTTGTTAATGATGTAACCGGTAACGGGCCTCAGGGCACGTTTGTTGATTCACCTACATGGGTAGAGAGTATGGAGGGTTACGGCACGGCCCTTCAATTCCCGGGTGGTAATGTTTCCCTGGGAACGTGGACTCCTTCAGAAAAAACAGGAAAACTCACTCTTGCATTTTGGATGAATTGGGATGGAACCGGTGGAAATAAAGGGCCTATAGGCAAACGCACCGGGTGGAATGCCGATTCAGTCTACTGGAATGTTGAGATGAACCCTACCGGAAATGTTCAGTTTTTCAGTTTTGTCAACCGTCCAAACTTCGGAACGAATACACCGCCGATAGGAACCTGGCAGCATTTTGCATTTACCTTTGATGGTGTTTTAGTCAGGATGTATGTTGGTGGAGTTGAAGTTGGAGAGCCTCAAACTGGCTTTTCCTTTGGTACGAATAAAGACCTGCCCATTACAATCGGAGCGGTACAGGAAAATGGAGGAAACCCATTCAGCGGTATGCTTGACGAATTTCGATTTTATGATGATGCTCTGTCACCTACTGAGATTGCGTGGCTTTCTGGTAGAACTGAGCCGTTTGACAAGCCGTTCTGACGGATGTGAAGATAATTAATGCCGACTATATCAAAATAGTGGATTCTTCGCTTAATCAGCGATGCAGCAACAGCGCCGGTACGAAGTTGATTGGATGCTTGCTGTACAAAAGCTGAGATTGGCAGGAAGGCGAGGCACATAAAATCATGGTCTCGTGCAAATTTTCAGCATCGTGGCTTTGAAAATGGAATCTCTTGATACTTCAAGGTGAATTTCATAAGATTATTGGTGTCGTTCGGGGACAATTATTGTTCTTAACCATGTAAATGGGAAATGTCAGTTACAATAAACTTAGCCAGAAATGTGTCTTATTATGAGAAGTGTAACAATAATTTTTCGATACCGACGAACAGTAACAGCACAGGATTATTTCATCAACACAAATAGGCAGGAAACATGATCAGATGCAAGTTACATTTGAGCATGATCAGTGCAACTCTTTTTTTATGCGCCTTGTGTACAGCTTCCGAGCCAGCAGCAGAACATGTATACAAGAACACAGCAGATCGACCACTGAAAATATATCTGACCTATCCTGAGAACTGGAGCCAAAGCGATAGTCGCGCAGTATTGGTATTTTTTCACAATGGCGGATGGAAGCCTGAAATCGTCAATCGGCAGTTCGAAGAGCAGACAAAGTACTTCGCCGCTCGCGGCATGGTGGTAGCTCGGGCGGACTATCGTGAAAAGGACAAGTCCGGGGTCACATCGGAAAAGTGCATGGAGGATATTTTCAGCGCCGTACACTGGTTGTGTACGAACGCAGAAACACTGGGGATCGATCCGAGTCGTATCGCGGCTGGCGGCGGATCGGGCAGCGGTCATCTGCCAGCAAGCGTGTTCTATGTGGATGATATCCTGGCGACAGGAGACGATCCGTCGATTTGTCTACAATTAAGAGCGCTGATGTTATTCAATCCTGACCTGGATGTCCTTGAGCCGCGGATCATGCAGCGTATGTTTGGCGGTGATCCGGAACACGTAAAGCAAATGCCACCAACATTGGCGTTTTACGGAACGCGGGATATCTCACATACTTTAATCCTGGACTTTGTTAACCAGACGCAGAATCTGGGCATGCCGGTTGAAGCCTTTGTAGGCGAGGACGCCTTACATGGCTTCTACAAGTTCTCTCCCTGGCTGGAGAAAACCACACTTCGTGCCGACGCGTTTCTACAATCCGCCGGTCTTCTGGAACCTCAACCTCGCGTAAAGCCGCCCTCCAAAACCAAACCCGACCGCTATGATGCGAAAGTCGAGGCAAACATGGTGAGGTGGCGGGAGCGACATGAATCTCTGGTGAAAGCCCGGAAAGAACAAGGTGGCGCTCCATCAATTGCGAGCGCCGCGCCCGCCCAATGGAGCGAGACTGCCGGCGCCCCGAGGCTGGTTGATCTGCTCCAGCGGTTCCCGGAAGCCGATGCAGACAAAAACGGCGTACTGACAATGCAGGAGGCGCGGGCGTACCGAAGTAAGATGAAGCAGCGGAAGAAAGCGATGAGCGGCCAGCCGCTTGCGACCAAGGGCGGCGCGAACGCCGGTTCTCTCTTTGTGCCTTCCAGGGATTGGGACGTCAACAAGGATGGAAGGATTAGCAGAGAAGAATTCAAAGCCCCCGCAATATTGTTCAATAACCTCGACTATGATGGCAGCGCGTTCTTGAACGGGGATGAGCTGATTAAACTCGATAGCAAATTGAATATGTCCAAGACTGGCGAGAGCATTTGGAGTGTGCCGCCTGAAACGCAGTATCACGGCGTCGAACACAAGACTTATTTCAGCCAGGCGATGCAAACCAACGTCGGTTACAACATCTATTTGCCCGATGAATATAAGGCATCACAAAAACGTTATCCGGTCATCTATCACTTGCACGGCTCGGGCGGCAACGAATCGGCGCAGATCGATCTGAGCAAGGTCTATCATAAAGCTATTACGACGAATAAAATGAGCCCGGTCATTATTGTGTTTGTCAACGGCGGCAAACGTTCCTACTACTGCGATAGCGCCGACGGCAAAATCATGTCGGAAACAACGATCATCCGCGAACTGATTCCCCATATCGACGCCACGTATCGCACGATTCCGGAAAAACCCTGCCGGATTATCCACGGCTTTTCAATGGGAGGCTTCGGCGCCATGAGACTTGCCGCCAACTATCCCGACTTGTTTTGCGCTGTACTGTCGTTTGGCGGAGGAATGGCCGCGCCGGGAAGCGTGCATGAACTCATTCTTCAGCATATTCTTGGAAACGACGCGCGCTTGTTCAACGAAAACAATCCGGCGGATATTGTCGTCAGGAACAAGGGCAAGCTGGTGGGTATGACGTTCTGGCTCTTCAGCGGTACGAGAGACGTGGCACTTGAGGACAGCACATGGGCGCACGAATTCCTGCAATCGCACAATGTGCCCGACCGATTTGAAGTTTCACAAGACGTTGGCCATGCCCTAAAAAAGCACTATACGCTCTTCGGCAACGACATTTTTCAAATGCTTCAAAAACATTTTGCGACAAGTGCATCCTGGACGCTAGGATCGGCGGAGCATGCTCCATCACACCTCGGCGGCAATTCACCGTCATTCCGGATCGAGCAACTAAAGAGCGATGACACGACACTGCGCAAGGATGCCGCGATAGCGATCATGGCCGCTGGTGATAGCGCCAGTCAGGCCTGGCCCGAGCTTGTTTTGGCATTGACAGATGACCAGCGTCTTGACTACGCAGTGGCTGGCAGAGTGCTTTTTACGGGTACTCCTATGAAAAACGACGTTCCTTCGCTCATCAAAACTCTAAAATCCGATACGAAAGCGAGGACTGCGGCCGCCTGGGAATTAAGTCGCCAGGGTCCTGCAGCTGTGGAAGCAGCGCCTGCCCTAATCGAAGCCCTCGAAAGTGAAGACAAACATGCGCGCAACTTTGCCATTATTGCCTTGGGTATGGTTGGCCCTCCGCCGGAGGCCGTCTCGTTTCTTGTCGAAGTGATGAAGGATGCCGGCTCGCTGAAGCCTCCTCAGTTGAATTATAGATACCCCCGCGCGTCGGCGGCCCTTGTTCTCGGGTTGATGGGCTCGCAGGCAAAAGAAGCTGTTTTTGCGCTGGCGGACCAGTTAAAGGGTGAAGCAGGGAGTTGGGAATATCATCGCGCTGCGGCTGCCTTCGCTCTTGGTGAGATTGGTCCGGATGCAAAGGATGTAGTACCTGCTGTGACTCGAGCGTTGGAGGACCCGAGTCCCATAGTTCGGCTGTGGGCTGCAAAGGCACTGGAAAGGATTGTTCCCGATAGCAGTGACACAAGATCGGAAGAATCTGTCGCCGAACTCTTGAAAATCCTGTCGTTAGATGCGGGCGGTCCTACCCATGATTCCGTGCGAAAAGGTTTAGGTGTGTTGGCTACGTCAGATGCGGCATGGAAGGATGTATCCAAAGGTGCGGGAAAGAAGCGTCTTCCCGTTCACGAGTCAATTGCGATTGCGGTGGGATATCTGGATTCCTTACCCAATATGCCAACGGCCCTTGAAATTAAGATGAACAGGCCGGAAGAGCACGAAGATGTGAGAAACTATTTTATGGCCCTTGGTGGGATTCAGCAGGGCATAGTCCCGGCTATGTTGGAGGCGTTGGGTGATGAGGGTAGGGCTAAGCGGCGTTCTGCGGCTAAGGCACTGGGACGTATTGGGGAATCTGACGAGGAAGCGGTTTCCGCACTTGAAAAGGCACTGTTTGACGAGGATTGGATGGTTCGCACTGGCTTATGAATTTGCATATCAAAACGCAACTCTTCAAATCAGCAATAGATACAAACTGGGCTATGGTGAATATTTTGGTAAAGTAATATATGACAAATCTTGTCGAGATGAAGTTTTAACCGTTTTGGGAAAACAAGATGGAACTCTGATATTTTCTCATCCAGAGCTTAGTGTACTTGCTGCTTGTTAAAAAAAGAATGTGCCCTACAAGAAAAGAAGTTAAGAGATGCATTGGATTCACAGTTTACGATCAAATCTAATATTCTCCATACATCAGCATAAAGAATGGCCGGTGATATTATTGACTGTGTGGGGTGGAGGAGTACCGTTTATGACGTTAAATGGGAAATGTCAGATAACAAAACCTAAAAACAGAGGAACCAAAACATGAACAACCGAAGAACTGTAACTGCCTTACTGGCTCTATCATTACTAAGCACTAACCTAATCGCAAGCGAACTACCCTATCTCCCAAAAGACCTTGATCCGAACAAACAATTCTACAGTGAGCAGCCAAAACTGCCCGATCTGACAGAGGCATACGTCAGCACTTCGCCAGAGGATTTAAAAGACGGACTGCAGGTCGGAAAAATGAATTTACCGGGTACAGAGGAAGCCGTCAAGGCTCTGCTCGCAGATGACAAGGCCGGCAAATATGGAGACCTCGACAGTATTCTAATCTGGAAAGACGGCAAACTGCTTTTCGAAATGTACAACCGACGCGGACGAGTAGACGGGCCGCACTACACCATGTCCGTCACCAAAACCCTAACTTCGGTCATCCTGGCAAGAGCGATTCAATGCGGTCTGCTGAACATGGAGGATCTCGATAAGCCGGTCATCAGCTTTATGCCACAAATTGACAGCTCAAAAATCCAGCCCGGCGTCGAAACAATCACGTTGAGAGATGCGCTGTTTATGAAATCCGGCTTACGATTCCCGGAAAAATTTATCGAGCGTCAACTCGGCGACGCTTATCAAAGGCAAGCGTACTTCCAGAAACTATTCGAACTAACGGCTCCCGTAACTCCGGAAAGCAAAGCGTACAAGTATACGGGCACTGACCCATCCATGATCATGATGATCGTCGATATCAAGGCTCCGGGCACGGTGCAGGAGTTTATCGCCAAAGAGCTAACTGGCAAAATCAGGGCCACCTACTGCTGGAAGGACCAAGGCTGCGGCATCCCGAAATGCGGGGCGGGGAGCAACTTCACCTCGCGGGACCTGATGAAAATCGGCGCGACAGTCATTCAGGGCGGCAGGTTCAACGGTGAGCAACTACTGTCTGCCGAATATGTTAAGCAAATTATGGACAGAAAAAAGGGAGATGGCTATTTTTACTACTTCCACAATCGCGCTCAAAAAGCCGGCGACAAGAAGGTCTACTTCATCAGCGGCATCGGCGCAGGTGGACAATACATGACCACGTTCCCAGAACTAAACGTAGTCGCGGTCGCTACTGCGCACAACAAAGGCAAAATCAGACTGCCCTTGCAGGCAGTGCTGGAACACCTTGTTCCGTTGTTTACAAAACGTGATGCAGCAGAGAGCAACGGGAAGTATTTATTCATTCTTTCTGGCCAGTCCAACATGCAGGGAATGAACCAGAAGATCACATTCGAACCGCGAGTCTTCGAAGAGTTAGGCGAGGAGAATGTTCTGATCGTCAAGGAAGCAATCGGCGGCAGACCGATCCGGATGTGGATTCACGACTGGGCTCCCGCGGACGATTGGAAGGTTGATCCAAACATCCCTGGCACAAAGCCGCCGACGAAAGAGGAAAACGGGGTGATGTACCAGAGCATGATGCAAAAGATTGCGGCCGAAACAAAAGGCGCCAAGCCGAAAGCAATTGCATTCTGCTGGATGCAGGGAGAACGCGATGCGCGTGAGCGTCACTCAGCAGTTTACGAGAGCAGCCTGAAGCAGCTTTTCTCGCAATTGAAGGAAGACTTTCCGGGCATCCCGATGGTGTTTGTCATTGGGAAACTGAGCGACTTCGGCAAAGACAATAAACAGGAATTCTATCCGGAATGGGAAGAGGTCTGCCGGGCTCAGGAGAAAGTGGCCGGGGATACACCCAACTGTACGATCGTCAGAACTGACGATCTGAACACAGGAACCTCGCCTCCTCATTGGAAGACGAAGACGGTGACTCAACGCGTCGATGACCTGCACATGTCGGCGGATGGATACAAAATTCTCGGGTCGCGCTTTGCCGAAGAGTCAATCAAGCTCCTACAGAAAGTCGTTCCGCAGTAGCGGGGGAATTACAGCCAATCGCCAGCGGGTATTTGATCCACCGCATGACGCAGGACAGGATCAACATTCATATAGACCTTGTTCGTTAGATCTGGTGATGAATGTTCTAGTAACCTTTGTACGACCGCAGTGGAAACGCCGTTCTGGGCAAGCACAGAACCAAAGGTCTTGCGTTTATGCCGAGCTCGGCATAAACGAAATTATGCCGACAATTCGATTATGCCGAGTAAATTCATTTTTTCCTGATTTTTTTGCCTTTATTCAGCGTTTTATCCCTTGATTACTCGGCATAATTCTGCTGTCTTATTCTTATGGTTGCTTAACCAAAAAATAAGACGACACACATTTTAATGTATGCTATAAGCGTTTACGACTATGTGAAGAATTATTGGAATTCGTCAGGAGCCTCTGATTATGCCGACATCGTTTTATCAAACTGTCAAGAATCCTCTGTTCTATAGCCCATTTAAGCAAAACAGCTGAGTCTACTCGGCATAATCAGGAACTCGGCATATTTGCGTAGATCATGAAATGTGTAATCTTTCAATCCAAGCTTTTCGCGTATCTGCGTCCACCTGTATTGGTTGAAAGGACGATTGAATAGTGCTTCTTGTTGAGGATCTAAGCCGGACACGCATTTCTTGAGTTCTGCCATGATTGGAACAGGCACAGGCCGTGAGCCCATACTCTTTCGGGTCTTTTTGGTCCTAGTGGTGACAGAGCCATATTCAAAGTCAATGTCAGAGACGCTCAATGATTTGATGTCATCGCGTCGCAAGCCTGTGCCTAAGGCCAAAATGATCCACATCCGCAGTGGCTGATACGGCTTAGCAGCTGATAACAGTTTCTTTATCTGAACGGTGCTCAAAGATTTGACAGGCCTCTCATCTTCCTTCAATAACTTGAGCTTTATCTCTCCATTGACGTACCGGTTTCCTCTGCACCAGTTCACGAACGCTTTCAGATTGCTGATGTCTTTGTTAAGCGTCGTGCGTTTCACTTCCTTGCCTCTGTCAAGGATGAACGTGTCAATGGCGTTTTGGGTAATCTGTTTCGAACTGCATCTTCCAACTAGGCGTTCAAAGTGACGCAGTGTGAGGGCTTCTTCATAAAGTGAAGCTTCGACAAGACCTGCTACCCGTTTGTCATGCCTATACTCTTCGAGCATTTGCTGCCAATCGACGGTGACGGTCCCGGTAAAGACATCGGAGTTCAGCTGAGTGTATTTTATATGCCGATAGTGCTCGGCAAGAGCTTTCGTCGGGAGAGCTTTTGCCTTGCGTTTGCCACTCTCATACCAGCCGATCCACCAGCCCTTCATATTCTCCCTTCTATAGATCCAAACCTTTCTCATAATGTCTAGTCTATCGTGATTTCGTAGGTGCGAATCAAGCGAAAAAAAGGGCTTAGACAAGGTGAATATAGAGTCTTTTTGGAGACATTCACCGCTATTTCTGGTCTTAGTGCTTTGTAAAAGCTTATAGGTAAAAGGGTTATAGAGTAGATGTCTTTATTTCGTTTAGTTCATTGAAAACGTTGACAATTTTTTAGCCATCACCTAAATGCTTTATAAATAAGAACTTATATGGCTATGGATTTTCTGGAAATAGGTAGATAAGGGGTTGTATAGTTGTATTCTGGTTGTAGAGATTTTGCGAGTGAAAATTAGGCTATTTTGTGGGTGCCATGTCACTCTATCATGTTCTCTGTTTGCGACAGTTTTGCTCGCCACTTTTCGGTTTTTCTGGCTTGTCCCAGGCTTCGTAAGAAGTAATTAGATAATAAAACACTATCTATCCCTAATGCACACCACAAAAGCAAAACCATCCTTGACGAGATCATACCTGCGGAAATTAGAGTCAGAGCCTCAGACAACTTAATGTGGGTAATTGCCAGTAATTCATGTGGCCATTATTCATCGTGGCCTACTTGTATTGCCAGGCCAGATGGGTCATTAGAATCGCTGGAAAGAGGAGTTCCTGGAATTCTTTATCGACAATTCCCGGATGATGATCGCACAAGAAACTTCCTGAGCTGGACCCACAACAACAAAATCATGAAGCTGTCTGAAAACGAAATATATCATAATGGAACACCGTCAAAGCATCCACGAGCACTCGATACTTGCTCTTTGCCATAGACCCCATCATTGAGCCGCCAAGCCAGTTACTGATACTAATAGGAAATTTGATTTCAACATATACAAGTGTTTATAGCACCGGGGATATATGATTCAAGAGAAAAAAGCTCAGGGACCATCATGACGGACCCTGAGCTTTTGCTTTGCGGTATTGAACAATTGCATCTTTGAAAACAGCGTATCCTGGTTTCTCTCTCCCGTCCTCGTACTTTAGGCCAAGTGAAGTAAGGTACTGCATGAACGGTTCATGTTGCAGCGCCGCAGCATCCAGATATCCCTGAAGAGCTTGCTTGGTAGCCTCGTAGGGCCAGTCCTTCGGAGACAGCCACGACATGCCAAGGATGTTGTCTTCCTTGCCATCCAACCATTGAAATAGTGCCTTGATAAACTGCACTTGCAGTTGGGGTGAAGAGTCGATGTCGGGATGTGTGGCGCAACCGATTTCGGTTATCAGTATCTCTTTACCGCCGGCGACCCGAACGGCCTCATCTATAGTTCGGCCAAAATACTTGTAATGATTCCTGTCCAGGGCCTCCGCAGTGGGTGACTTTCCGAAGGCGCTGCACGGCGTATAGTACGTGATCGCCAGATAGTCGCAATACGGCTCGACCTGCTTCCAGAACGACTCTCGTCGTGATTCCACCAGCACGATGCCCACTTTGATCTTCGGCTTCAGGTGGTGAATCACGTTTTCCGCCCGCCGGAAGAACTCCAGGTAGTCGGCCCATTCATCGTAATGCTTGCCAAAATAGTTGTTCACTTCGTTGCCGATATTCAGATAGTCGATATAGTCGCCATAGCGCGACAGGAAGCCTTCAAGGTACTTCTGCCATCTTTCTAAAAAATATGGATCGTTGAAACGTCTTCCTTTGAGATAGTCCGGCAGGTGTTTCTGATCCATATGCACATTAGTGAATGTGATCGAGACCTTGTATCCCCACCCCTTGACCTCTTTCAGATGTGCCTGAAATTCGTCATTGGTCGTTCCTGTCCAAACATATTGGCCCGGCTTTGGCTCGAGCCATTGCGTAATGCCGACAATGAAGTCCAGTCCAAGTTCTTCCGCCATTTGCCGCGAATTCCTATCACGATACTTCGGCACATGGTTCAGCCCGATCGGTATTCTGTCTGGGAGTCCAGAATCCAACACGTCCTCCTTATCCTGCGGCTCATGTTTCTCAATGGACCGTTCTACCACATCTTCTTCCACTCTTGGTCCTTCGTTCACGTCGATGCTCGAATAGACCAACTCCAGGTCGTCTATATACACTTTCGATCCGGGAGCGCCGACCCCTTTCGTCTCCTTCACTGTGAAGGCTATGAACATCGCGTTGTCGGATGTCGTTAGCGGCATGGATGCCTCAAATCTGTGCCAACCGGGCAATCCACCCGCTATGACTGTATCGACGTTGTAGCGACTGAATGAGTCGTTGGTCAGAATCATCTGAACACGGAACTTCGGTTTCAGGGCGGAGGTGTTCACGAATCCTGAGAGACGTGCGGTCGTGACGCCTTTAGCCGTGTACTCTCGCACACTCGTGAGCATAAATGTGCTGGCATCTTCAAGAGTCTTGTCTTCTTTGACATTCCAGCCGATAGGGCTCCAACCTAGACTATATGAGCCACTTCTGGTTTGTTCCCCGGTGACCGCAATGGCGTTGCCCCCGCTGTTTGAGGTGAACCACGGGTAGCTGCCCATGACGTTATTGGCCGATTCGGTCAGATTCCCCTTTTCAAATCCTCCGTTGGATAGCACACTTGCTGGATCGGAAGCCGGTGCCTGTGTGACGATCATTGTCCATATGCATACGGTTGAGAGTAATCGTAATACTTTCATGACATCCCTTTTTAACTGAGATCGGCTATTAAACTTTTCGGATGCACAGCTTTCGCCGCGACAATGCGCGTTCCATCACTGGATTATACTCTCATTCGACAAGAAAGGTTATACAGAACCTCCTCGCTTATGCCTATAATGTGAAAAACCAGTAGGTTTTCTCGCTCACGGAACGAGCTGGTTTCAAAGACTTTGAACTGATTGTTGGCCGAGACATAACATCGTCCACCTATGAAGAACTCAAAGTCAAATACTAAAATCCATGTTGCAACAAGAAATTTTCTTTAAGGCATCCAAGGCAAGGTTTTGACCCCGTTCATTGAATACGTTACCGCCCGATAATTTTTTTTCAAAATGCTTCTTGGGCCTGAAATTTGACATTTTTTTGGACTTGCATTGGAAAAATTACGGTTTGTGGTGTCAAAATGGTATCACGATGTCACTGTGTCTTCGCGTCGTTCTTCCAGCCTCTTTAAGATGTGACATTTCGAGTGTTCTATCACTCTATATAATCTTCAATTTGTGCCAGGTTCGCTCGCCACTCTTTGGCCTTTTCTGGCTTGACGGCAACTTATAGTAAATAGGTACAAGGAGGCTTCCTACGCGAGAGGCTCTGAAATGGCGAATCGCGTCAAATTCCTCATTTACAGCCTTCCGACGACCAGGTATAATTGCTTTGGTACTTGACTTAACGGAGGAGCGGTGAGGAAGCCTTCGGCGTGGGTATCAGGTTTTCCTCACATAATCGGTTGTCAGGAGAGCAACCCCCGGCACGGGCCCAGCCACAGAAACAACTCGTCGGCGCGCTCAGGTCGCAAGGTTTAGTCAGGTATCAGTCGGGCGCTGCAAATGAGCACACGAAGAGAGGAGGTTCTGATATGTTGCGTTCTTCTAATTCAAAGTCAGGCAAATCCATCGTATGCCTCTTGACTGTCGTGTTGATGGGATTGCTACTGCTATGCGCAATTCCGATAGTGTGGCTCTCGCTCAAACCAGTGTACAGCGTGACCGGCGCGATAAAAGTTGCTCCTGTCTCATCAGACATTCTTGCGGAAGAAGAGAACCGTGGGGCAATCTCAGACTACGAGCGCTTCAAGAATACTCAAGTGGAAATGATCACTGCCAATTCCGTTGTGCAGAGAGTGGCGGATGCTTTGGTGGACAGGAAACTGTCTTTCTTCCAGGCTGAGCCATATGGCCTACTCGCAAGATTGTTCGGAGCCCCCCGAGAAAAAGGAAGAGTTGATCCGGCAGCTGTACTGAAGCGGGCCATAGTTGCTGATAAGTCCATTATGGTAACGGCAGGCCATCGCAGTGAGTTGATAAAAATAACCATGCAGGACAAGGATCCGCGAGAAGCCATGATGATTGTGGATGCCTTCATTACGGCATATATGGAAATTGAAGTTGCCCGCGCGCTCGAGGATAGAAACCAGCAATCGAAGCTTCTGGAAGCACAACCCGACACGCTTCAAACACAAAAAGACGGCAACCGTCATCGTCCAGCAAGTATTTCCGTGGCTTACTACGCCAAGATTGCCGCTATCCGAGATAATCGTGTCAAGTATACGATAGGCATGGTGGTTGGCGTAATAGCATGTGGTATGGTTTTGGCTACCTTGGGCAAAGCCAACCGTAGGTCGAGCAAGTCGGCATCGTAGAACATAGGAACGTCTATACCGCCTATAGAACATAAACGTCCCTATTTAACCTCGAGTTTCTTGGCAAATGCGCTCTTTCAATCTCAAAAGATAACTTCTCGATGGTTCTGTCACTCTTCAAAATCTTCTATTTGCGGCAGTTTTGATCGCCACTCTTCGGCTTTTTCCGGCTTGTTCCAAGGTTTGTAAGTTCGAGCAGGTTAAAACATCCCAGCTTGTTATGAAGTGATGAGTTGCCAGACGCCTTTGATTCCCATGGATGTGGTCACAATCGAAAACAGTAAAATCGCGCCAAGAATGAGATTGGTGAGTAGTGTATTCTTATGTTTGCCCATCAGATCCCGACGATTCCCAAGATACAGAATACAGCCTACAGTCACGGGCAAAATCACGGACTGAAAGGCCTGCGACACTATCATTACAAATATGGGACGCGCTTTAAAAATTGGCACCACCAAACCCAGGAGAGAGATAAGAAAAACCATGATGCGATATTTGGGAAGCGTCATCTCCC
>Ga0307380_10007390_pt1 | contig 14310 bp, 14 predicted proteins | sample UN3MG_FD_202239 | JGI IMG/M metagenome (GOLD analysis project Ga0307380, IMG submission 202239) | Soil microbial communities from Risofladan, Vaasa, Finland - UN-3 | ecosystem: Environmental > Terrestrial > Soil > Coastal area > Acid sulfate soil | place: Finland: Risofladan, Vaasa | collected... | reverse complement strand
TGTGCAGATCAGCTTGCGCCCAACGCTTTGTGGACCGCCTCCTGCATTTTGGCCAGGCCGGTCTTCGCCACCGTCAACGGGTCCTGCTGCCAATAGGTCGGATTGAACAACTCCAGCGACAATACGGCCCGGCTGCCGTTGGCGTGCAGGTCGCGAAGAATCTGCGTCAGCGGGGCGATGCCGTCGCCCGGAAAGATGCGGTCGCGGTCGGTGATCGTCTCACGCGGCGGCTCGGCCGGGTAGTCGTTCATGTGAAAGACGTCGATCGCCTGGGCGCTTATCTTCTTGAGACCGTTGAAGTCGGATCCGCCTTTGTAGATGTGATAGACGTCCGGCAGCAGGCACGCTTTCGGGTGTCCGGTTTCAATCACCACGAACATCGCCTCACCCAACAAGTGCAGGTTGCTCGAGGAACCCCAGATTTCAAGCTGGGGCACGATGCCCATCCGGTCGCCCAGCTCCAGCACCGCGCGATAGCGTTCGGCCGCTTTCACCAGGTCCAGTCCGGGTTCTCTATTTGCTCCCGCCGGGGGGGCCGCAATACGCTTGCCGCCGATCTGGGCCAACAGGTCCATCTCCTGCTTGATTTCCTCCAGAGCTTTGGCTCGCTCGGCGTCGTCGTCCACAATCCAGCGAGGGAAGGAAATGGCGCTTTCGACGGTCAGCCCCGAATCGTCGAGGTGCTTGCGTATATCCTTCAGATTGCCTCCGCTGGCGAGGCACTCGCGAATCCTGGCGACCCACGGCTCGATGCCGTTGTACCCGGCCCTGGCGGTGATTTCGATTTCCTTGTCCAGGCTTAGCTTCTGCCCGCGAATCGTGCTGGTGTTGAAACAATAGCTGAACGGTATTTTGGATTGCGAGCCGGCTGTGTTTGCCGCTCTTGAGACTGTGCTTGCATTGTGCGAGATCAAGGCGGCGCCCACAGCAGCCCCTGCCCCGGCGACAAATCGGCGGCGCGACAGACAGTTGCTTTTCATAATCGTCTCCTGCTCTTAGAAAATGCCTGGCCCGACACTCGGCGAGTCATGCAATCAATGCAAAGGCGTCGGTGACTTTCATGCCTTCTTTGATGCCGAGGGCTTCGGCTTTGGCGTTTACCTTTGTGATCTTGCGGTCCGGGAAGCGGTCGAGGGTGCGTATCGGGTTCTCCGGCGTGCTTTCCACCAGCGCCGCGGCAACGCCGTACCGCTCACAGGCGTCCACATCGACGGCCGGACAGGCCAGAAAACCTTTCGTTCCCGTAACCAGCAGAATGTTGAATCCCGGCCATTTTGTCTGCACGCCTTCAACCGGACCTCTCGGCGTCTGAAATGTCTTTGTATGAACTTCCATTGTCTGCGTTTCCTTTAGGATTCCCGCAGAGACGGCAATCTGTGCGGGCGCGGAATCATGCCGGCTTGCCGGTTCGTTGGGTCACTTCCAGCAGCTTCTCATCAAGCAGCTCCTTGCTCCTGGCCTCCACTCTCAGGTGTATCAGCGGTTCGTTCTTACTTGGGCGACAGTTGAACCACCAGTCCTTATACCCGATGGTCATGCCGTCCAGGTGGTCAATTTGCCCGTCGCTGTATCGCCTGGCGAATTCATCCATTTTGGCCTGTTTGTTTTCCACGTCGAGGCTTATTTCTTCGCTGCTGTGGTATCGGCGCAGTTGAGCGGCTCGCTCGCTCAACGGGACCTCGGTCTGGCTGACGATATTGATCAGGTGCACCAGCGTGATCATGGCGGACTCGGCACAGTAGTTGTCGCGATAATAGAAATGCCCTGAAAATCCGCAACCGAACACGGCATGCGAATCGCGCAATGCCTTTTTCATATACGCCTGTCCGACTCTTTCTCTTCGCGGTGTGCCGCCGTGCCTGATAATCTCTTCGACGAGAACCCGGCTGCACCGCACATCGTAAGCAACCGTCGATCGCGCCTGCTTCTCCAGGAAATAAGGCACCATCAGCGTGGCGACCAGGTCGGAGCCGAGCGTATTTGTTTTCTCATCGACCACGGCCAGCCGGCTGGCGTCGCCGTCGAAGCAAACGCCAAAGTCACACTTGTTCTTTGTGACCGCCGCTTTCAGATCCGCAAGGTTCTTCTCAACGAGGGGGTCGGGCTCATGCTTGAATTTCCCCCTGTGATCGAAGTTCACGGCGATGATCTCGACGGGCAGCCGGCTGAAAATCGCCGGCACCATTTTGCCCGCCATGCCGTTCGAGGCGTCAAGGGCGATTTTCATCTTCTTCGGGTTCGGCCCGAGAAACTTTAATACGTGGTTCCTGTATTCGGCGGTCAGGTCCCGCTCGGTGGCCGAGCCGGTTGCTTTGCCTTTGGTGTGAAGCAGTGCCATTGCGATATGCTCTATATCTTTCAGGCCGGTGTCGGTGCTGACCGGCTTGGCGTCCAGCCCGCACATTTTCAGGCCCGTGTACTTGGCCGGGCGATGCGAAGCCGTAATCTGTACGCCGCCGCACGTGCCCAGATGGTTGACGGCAAAATACATCTGGGGCGTATCGACCATTCCTATATCGATAACATTTGTCCCCGTGGTGCTCATTCCCTCGATGAGAGCCTCCGCCATCTGCGGGCTGTGGGTTCGCATATCCCGCCCGACGCACAAGGATTGCATGTTGGCCTGCCCGCGCTCGTAGCCGCGAAGCAGCGAGCGCAGGAACCGGGCTGCGCCGCAGCCGATCTTCCAGGCGTCTTCCTCGCTGATTTGATCGGGATAAACACCTGTGATATCATCCGTGTTGAAAATTGCAGGGTCCATAGCAAGATTTTCTCATTAGAGCAGCCCCGGCGGGCAACTCGCCAACTGATACCGCTAAAAAGCTTCTATTTGTCAATCGCTAGTGCGGTCGATGATTGGAGAATCAAGGATCGATCTCCCTGACCATCGATAGGTGATTATCACTCACCGGGCGGCCCGGCCTTCACTGCAAAGCGTTGCCAGACGGTCCTACTCGTCATAGGTTTTCCAGTCAAACCTAATTAGTTTTTCAGTCACAGCCACACAATACGTGGGTCTTGCATCAACAGGCACCTGTTGATGGCAAATCAACGTGGCGAACCGAATGTTTTGTGTCGGGACCTGTGATGGGCCTGTCAAGAAATCCAGAGCTCTGTCGGATGTATGCCCAGTACGCGTAAGGTCGTTTACGACTAAGACCTTTGAGTTTTTGGAGAGACCAGGTGGAATGGCCGCCCACTTTTCGTCAATCCTAATGTGAGTCCCGCTGACATCATTCTCCTTCTTCTGTTGTGGCGTCATGAAGGCCAACTGCACAGGAATTGGAGCAAGGCGATTCCCCAAGAAGCGCCGTGAGAGCCATTCTGCGATCATCGCTCCACCTGGGCAGACTGCGAAAATGACATCCGGCTTAAAATCGGCCTCTTGGATCTTCTCAGCCAGTAGTTGAGTCATTAGAAATTCCTCATTCAAAGACACGTGCTCTCTTTCGATTACTGCATCACGGAGCTTTCTTAGCAACTCGATCTGTTGGATCTTTCCTATAGCTCTTCCGATAATCCATGTAAGTACGCCGCCGATAACGATACTTACAAATCCAATCAATAAAGCAAGCCATACTTCCATGATAGCACTCCTTGATTAACAACCTACATGGGATGGGAAGAATCTCCCATTATGTCCACTACATTCTAATAGGCTTGGGTCCTTGGTGCCTTGAGTATCTCACGTATACTGTCCATAATTGCCTTGCCTTTTTTGCGAAGTCGTTCCTTCTTCTCGATGAGGTTTGATCTGCCGACGGATCCGTCACAGAGCTGAATGTGGAAGCGCAGAGCATTTCCCGTGCCCGAAGGTCTTATTGTCACATGATTAATCTTCTCATTGTCAAAGAAGAACCGTACGCCTTCATCAGGAAATTGGAAATCATAGGTCGGCGGATAGATCATATCATATTTGCCGGTTCGATAGATGCAAGCCGATTTCACTGGAAGACCTGCGATTTCCAGGTCACCACTCAAGGCAAGTTGGAAATAACCGATTGCCCGACGGAGAATTGCCTTCTTGAGCCGATCTCCCTCGATGCCGGGGTATTCACCGTCAAGCGGGTCGGGTTCGTAAAGGTTGACGAATAGGCCTATGTCGGGGTCAAGATAGATATGCTCATCGAGCAGTTCAACGAGGTTGGTTCCTTGCTCTTTAGCCCACGCTGCGATCTCTGCAGATAGCAAAGCGGCAAAAGTCCCATCTTTATCACGTACATGGCCATCCGCTCCAAGCGACCGCTCATCCGGGGGAGGACCTCCCAGGATGGAGAAGCCATTACTCTGTTCCATAGCTCCAATGTTTATGGATCGCTTGCGGTTCTCCATGTCTTGACAATCGCACACGAAAGGATGACAAAGGTGGGTGTATGTTTGATTCCGGCCGTCCAAGAGGCTCAGGATCTGTTCCTGCTTCCCCTCCCACACATCACGCGTAGCTGCTGCCAACGAGGCAAAACCGACCCACGTTCTAACGACCCCGATACCGTACTTCCGGGCGAGGCGCGTAATGCTGTCAGAAGTCGTGTGAGATAGAGTCACAAACTTCTTATCCGCGTCCTTGACCTGACCACAATTCTCGATGTCCATATTAAGGCGGTACCAAAGGATAAGGGCCCAAAGATCATCTGCCGGAAGAAGATAATAGTTTTCACCACCGTAAAGATGCTGCTGATCCTTGGGCACCTTAACGACGACGCCGCACCTGTCTGCGTCAGGATCGGTCCCAATAAGAATATCTACGTTGTCGAAATGGCCGGGATATTCAGTCTTGAATGCCTCGACGGCAATCTTTGCCGCTCGTGGGTCTCCAGGGTCCGGCTGTTGCTCGCGGCCGGGCTCGCTACAGAACGAGGGAAACAGACCATTAAGATCGTTTAAGCCGTTGTGTGTGATTGGTTTGACATCCGAAAACCCCACCTCTCTCAGGAGCCTTGGAACAGCAATATTGCCTGATCCATGAAAGGCACAATAGCCTATCCGCAACCGGTTTGGCGATGCGACTTGCCGCTTTGCAAGGCCTTTTGTAAGTAGAAAAGTCTTCACATGCTCCCGGTGTTGTTTGTGAATGTCAATCAAGTAGTCTTCCCTGCCCATGTAGTCAAATCCTGGAATCGGTTCCTGCCCTCCGAGAAACCATAATCTGCCCTCCGGGGCTTCAGCGAATGGACAAAGACGTATCTGGCTCGTATCTGACTTCGCGATGTACTCCTCGTACATCTTGTCTCGCTCTTCCGGATCAAATTGTGAGCCGTTGCTGCACGATAGCTTGTATCCGTTATAACGATAATCGTTATGGCTGGCAGAGATGAGGATCCCCACATCCGCTTTGATCGATGCGTGGGGAATCGCAAAGGTCACCTCAGGATATGGGCATGGCGCGTCAAAGAAATAGACCGTATAGTCATAGGCCAGGAACAATTGGGCGACAATTGCGGCAAGATCATGTCCTCTGATACGGCTGTCGTATCCAATAACAACTTTCTTAAATGGCCGATCCTGGCTCTTCCCAAACTGGGCCACACCCACCGAAGTCAATAAGAAAACCAGGTCATTAATTGTGTTTGGCCCCTTTAGTATTGGCGCATTCAATCCCGCTTCTTTCAACCGAATGATGGACTCTTTGTCGAAAGCCATCATCCCTCGGATACCTCCGGTGCCGAAGCGGACGGATTGCCGAAAGGCGTTCACGAGATTCTCCCACTGCCCATTGCTAATGGCGTGGCACACCCCTTCCTTGAGGCGAGGCGAGATGACATCAATTTGTCCATCTTCCAGCCATCTTTTGAGGTTGGGAAGGGTGTGCTTCGTGGCTTCTGAGTATAATTGCTCATCAATCCGGTCATTCCTGAGTGCGTCGTCGAGGTACTCACATATTTTGACACCTGCCCTGTCAATCGCTGACATTACGTCAGCTCTAGTCATCGGTTTATAGTCCTGCATTAAAATCTCATTTGTAGGGCTTTCCATCTGGTTGCCTTTCTGCTCGAATAGAATCTCTTGACTCGGCCGGTTAGATGACACAACTTGGCAAGACCATCCTTCTGCGTCCTGCCCGAGACAATCTCACCTTGAAGTTCGTGCCATGCTTCGGCCTCATGGCCTCCCTATCCTTCCAGGAAAGCGTCGACGATTGTTCAATCAATCAACCATAAGATACCAACGGTCACCGTGCGAATATAGCACGCATGCCACGGACCGTCAAGCGTTTTCATACTTGCGCGGACTGTGGACTGATAGGGACCGAGAATACATGTCTATTCCGCAGACGAGCCAAGAAATCTCAATCAGCTATGAAAAACAGGTAAAGCTCGGCATGACAGCAAGGAAGCGTCAGGTCTTTCGGAGAATTATTTGTGCCCAGCTTCCTCGATCTGGGCCGCAGGGTTCACAGCCGGCGAGCCGGCAATGCTTACCAGCGTTTCTTCCACCACAGGACCGCAAAGGCTATCGCGGAAATTGCCGCCATGGCCGCGATGATCCAGAAGGCGTAGTGAAACCCTGCGATGGGTATTCGGACATTCATCGAAAAGAGGCTGACCACAAAAGTCGGCAGCATGATCGCTATCGTTATTACGGTGAGCGTTTTAATTCGCACGTTGAGGTTGTTGCTGATAATCGAAGCGCGGGCATCCATCAGACTGGCCAGGACCTGTGAATAGATGTCGGCCTGGCCGCGACACTGGTTGTTCTCGATCACAATATCGTCGAGAAACTCAAGATTCTCATGGCTCAATCCTATCTTGGCGGCATTGTTTCGGATCTTTTCTATGAGGACGCCGTTGGAGTTAATGGCGTTGAAATAATAGACAAGACTCTTTTCGAGCATGAAAAGGTTCAGCAAATACTTATTCTCCATCGCCGTGTTTATTTGCTGCTCGAGCTCGTTGGCAATGAGGGTTATGCCCTTGATGTGCCCGACAAAGTGCAAAATGGCTACATAGATGAGCTTTAGAAATATATCCTGGATGGATTGTATTTTCATGAAGGGCTTGCCCTCGAAGAGGGCGGCGTCATCGGCGAGCACGATGACCAGGCGGTCCTTAAAGAGAAAAACACCTGTTGAGAGGACCTTGAAGAGGAAGCTGTCCTCGCTGGCGTGGCGCTTGGGTCTCTTGAGTATCATGGCCACGTGTTCAGGCTCAAATTCAAGCCGGCTGAGCTCGTCCGGGTCCAAAGCCGAACTGAGGGTGTGTTCGTCAATCTTAAGCTGCTCGACAAGATAATGTCGCTCGGCCTCGTCGGGGGCGGAATAGACGAAAACCACGGCTTCGCCGTCACCTTTGTCGGTGAGCTTCCCGTCGCTGATGTACAGTTTTCTCTGCATTTTCGATGCAATCCATTTTCCAAATCGACGTTCATTCGTGGATAGACCAAAGTGTGACTATTGTAGATTCGGTTCTGTTCGCTTCAACAGGATTCCGCTGGATTTATGGATTTTCTTATCTGTCGCGCCGGGGTTGTTGAAGTGTTCGGACGGGAGATCGTGCTTGAGGGCGTGACGAAGCTCGCCTGATATCTCATCGGGCACACCAGATCAAATAGACTCCGCCAAGCAAAACTAATGCTCCGCAAATCCTTTTGAGAATGATCGCGCCTCTGGATTTTTCATTCCAGTTCATGTATCGCTGGACAAGCTCCGTGCAGGTACCGGCAAAGACAATCACCGAACAGTGCCCTATTCCATAGGCCAGCAGCAGCACTACTCCATAAAACAACGCGGTTGATGCGACTTTGAATGTCACAGCCAGCATTGGGGCCATATAGGCAAAAGTGCACGGACCCAACGCAATTCCAAAAACAAGGCCCAGGACCAGCGCGGCCAGCAAGCCCTTGCGTTTCATTCCCACCTGGCTCGGGCCCGACCACGGCATCGGAATAACGTCCAGCAGATGAAGTCCAACAACGAAGAAGATGACAGCCACCAGATAGTTACCATACCGTCCTACATCGCCCATCATTCTTCCTGCTGCGGCTGTGATTGCCCCTATTGCCGCGATCGTGATTAAAATGCCGAAAGCAAACAGTGTGGAGATGAAGAATGCTCTCTTGGTTGACATTCGCCCCTGCTTGTCGATGAAGCCTACGATAAGTGGAATGCTGGCGAGATGGCACGGACTCAGAAGGATGCTCAGGATGCCCCATGTGAACGATGCCAGGACCGCAATGGCCGGCGTAGCCTCCACGGCTTTTGTCAGCGTAGTGAAAAGCCGTTCCATTTATTGTGTTACCCCCATTTCCGCCAGCTTCTTTTCGATTTCCACCTGCGGCCAGAACCCAAGGTGACGGAACACCTCTTTGCCCTCCTTGTCGTAGAAGAACTGCATGGGAATGCTTTGAATGCCATACCTCGCGGCGAGGATCTGCTCCTGGCCTACGTGGATGAACAGCACGTTCAATTTGCCGGCGTATTTCTTCTTCAACGTCTCAAGGATTGGGGCAAGCATGTCGCAAGGCCGGCAGCCGGTGGAACCGAAGTCCACCAGCGAAGGCTTGCCGCTGGACCTGGCCTTGTCCACAGGATTGTCCTTGGCCAGGAGGGATTGTTCCTTTGCCCAGGATGCAGAGATCTCAATGGTCGTGCGCCGGCCCAGCGTGCGGACGTGTTCATCAATCAGGTCTTGTTGCTTCTGCTGGAGCACGAGTTGTTTGATCTGGTCTTTCACCTGGTCCAGGGTCGCCCCGCCACAGGCGTCCTTGTTCTCTTCGTAGAACTTGGCCACTTCCGCGTCGCTGACCTCCACATTGGCGATCAGCCCTTTAAGGTACTTCTGGATCATCTCTTGCTCGTCCGGCACGGGCGCATCCTTCTGCTCCACAGTCTGCGGCTTGGCCAGTGAGAGCAAGAGCTGACGTGTGGCCAGGTTCTCCAGCATAAAGAAGCCGGCGTTCTTCTTGACCTGGGCCTGCATCTCTGGGGGCACCTTAGCGATTTCGCCAGCGATATCCGTGTCCTTGACGGTGAGACTGTCTGTTTTCAGGATCACGCCCGACGGCAGATCGGACAGCCGCGCATAGGTCAGGCTATTCGAGGCTAATCCGGGATAGACATCGCACACCAGAGTGGATTTCTTCGTAACATCGGTATTTGCCGAAGGAACTTCAGCCGCACGGACGTGGAGGATAGAAACTCCGAACACGATAATGGCGGCTGCAGCAACGATCTTTCTTGTCATCATAATCATGGCTCCATGTGCGAATCGGTAGTCGGTTATTTCGGTGAACACTCACCGATCTTGCATGCCTTCTGGATCTGATCGGGTGACAGTTTCATCTTATCCGCCAGGGCCTGACTGATGCTGATGAGCCTGCCCGTCTCATAGGGGCTCTGCTCGACCCACTTCTTGAGACTCTCCACAGTGGAGAAAAAGCCTTGGCGGAAGCATCCGGCGGATGCCCATGTGCCATCAGGCTTCTTTCGCTGGCCGAACCATGCCACGGCCGTGGGTGGCTCCAACGAGGCGACCTTTCCGTCGAGTGTCTTGACAACGATCTCCTGTCCAGTCAGACGGTCTTTCTCGTGGACCTCGATATTCTTGCCAGTCCTGGCGGCAACACCGAGGGCACAGTGAGAACAACAACCCCACGTGCGGAGGCCGCCGTCAACAATGACTTCGGCGGCATCCTGTGGATAGCACGCCCGGTCACAGAATCCGCAGCGGGCGGCTAATTCCTTTTCCTGCAAGAATTGCCAACTAATGACGATCCCGCCGGAAGTCGCTTGGTCAGGTCGTATCCTGCTGGTGAAGGCTTTGATGGTTGGCCGCCCTGTACGATCATCGAGACCATACAGATGCATCGCCTCCGCAGCGGCAATCGGTTCGCCGCTGGCCCAGTCCGTCACGGAGACCCTTTTCTCAAAATCAGTTTTATCTTCCGTGAGGCAGGAATACATGATGAAATAGCAGTGCGGCGAACATAGGCGGACCTGCCCTTTGTCGGTCTGAACCGTTACGAGCGTCTTACCATTGATATTCCCGTCGCACATATAGCAGATTTGGTCTTTTGGGCGATTGTCAGGCTCAGCGGGGGCAAGCCGCTCGAACGCCGGCAACTGCGAGCTTGCCTGCGCGAGGTCAACGCCAAGCTCTTTCCACTTGGCCAGGATGTCCTCTTTGGCGTAGAAGCCCTCGTGCCGGAACCGCTCTTTGCCGGAGGCATCATAGAAAATCTGCGTGGGCATGACCCTGATCCCATAGACCCGAGCCGCATCAGGAAACTTGTTCAAGTCGAGGAACTGCACTACAACCTTTCCCTCCAGCTCTCTTTTGAGTTCATCGAGGATTGGCGCCATCAGTTTGCATGGAATACAGGTGCCGGCGCCGATATCAATCAGCACGGGCAGACCTTTTCCCGTGATTTGTTCCGGCGTGTACTCAGCCGGTAACTGCTGAGCGGCAACCTGACCGCCCGGTCCTGTTGCGTTCTGGCCGGACTTATTCTGCCTGACAGCAATCGCGACAACGACCGCAACGATAAGGACGACAACAATTCCTATTTTCCCCATCTTGTTCATAGGCGAAACACCTTCCTTTCGATACTCTGACCTGACCCAACGTACCAGCAGCCATATCCCAGCGACCGCTCCCAACAGCAACAACGGGTTACCTTCTCCACCGCTGCACGGTCACTGAAGCAAGACTGGGTGCCGAAATATCACCGTTTGAATCTGCTTAGATCTATTCTGACGGGCCCGTTCATCACAGTTCATTCCTTATTTATCGTTCATAAATTTGTTTATTTCATTCGTCACATACTCTGCGAATCCTTCAGGGTCGCCGAGAAGACGCCACACCTCCTCGAGCTTCTTGTATTGAATGCGGTTGTCGTCGGTCGTCCTTGCCACGACGAGAGTGCTTGCAGTAATGTCGAAGTCCCTCCGAAATTCCTCACCGCCTGGGTCGTCCAGATTAAACGGCATCCACATGAGTCTGCCGTCAGTCATCTGCTGGGGAAAATTATCTTGGATCGCTTGGGCGGCATTGGCTTCGATCGAAAGACAGGTAACGCATCGGTTCGTTCTATGAAAGTAGTACACCATGACCGTTGGCGATGCCGGATTGTCTTTGTGTGGTCTGCTTAAGCCTGAAGATGCCGGCTCGCTGTCTGATTGGGCCTCCTGGCAGCCATAACACGTCAGAATCAGCACGATAAGAACGCCTCGTGTCAGCTTGAATAACATTGCTGTTGCGCTCCTATTATGAGACTACCTCTGTGCCTTTGGCTACGACTTTGACAACGTTTTCTTCAGTGACGGGGGTCCGGCCCTTCTCCATGCCCAGGTCAGTAATCCGCAGGTGCTTGAATCCAGCGAATCCAGCCTGATCCAGGCAATTCTTCGTGCAGTCCAGATCGCAGCCGTCGATGGCCAGAATGTCCGAAGCCTCCCCGGTTTTCTTGATGATTCCGGCGACGCGCCCGCCCACACCAGCCAGGCAGAACATCTTGCCCACTCCATTCTTCGTTAGCTCTCTGGCGGTGCGATCTGCGACCTTACCCACATCGGCCGCGCCCGAACAGGCAAATATCAATTTCGGCCCGCCGCCGCAAGCCCCTGATTTCTCCGCAGACATAATTTTCCCCTTACGTAAGCATCTTCTTGATTTCGTCCGGCGAGACAACCTTTCCGACGGTTTTAACTTGCCCGTCGATTGCCAGAGCAGGCGTCATCATCACGCCGAACTTCATTATCTCATTGATCTCCGTCACCTTTTCAAGGGCAAATTCGATGCCGAGTTCCTTCGCCGCGACTTCGGCATTTTCGGTCAATTTTCGACACTTCGGGCAGCCGGTACCAAGTATCTGAATCTTTTTCATCGTTCTATTCCTTAATCAAAGAACGCCTAATCCTTCGGTCATAACGCCCACCTCACGGGTTGGCCCGCCTATTGTCTCAAGCTGCGCCTACTGCCGTGCAAGGCGGATCGCAGCCTCCGCCACTCTGATGCCCAGTTTCTTCGCACTTTCGATTCCGAATTCGTCTTTTGTAATGTCGTCGTTGTAGGCGTTCCAGAGCGTGGCGCCCTGGTGCGCCCCGGGCTTGCCGCCAACGACCATGATTTCGTGACAAAGCAACGCTGCTTGAATCTGCTCGATGACCAGTTCCTGGCCTCCGTTGCGATATGCCCCGACGGCCAATACGCCCGCCGGCTTGTCTGCGAGAAGCAGTTTGGGCGAGCGCAGAACGGCCAGACGCTCCAGAAACACCTTGCACAGGGCGCTCATTGAGCGGAAATAGCTCGGCGAGCCGATAATCAGGCCGTCCGGAACGGGATCGCGGAGCTTTGGTAAGACCGTCAGGTCGAAATCATCCTTTGGCTGCTGGGCGTCAGCGGAGGTCGCACCGCCGAGCGAGCCGGCAATTTGCAGACCGCCCAGGTCCACTAACTCTACCTTGATCCTGCCATCGACGCCTTTGGCGGCGTCAAGGGCAGCCCTGATGGCGGTGGCTGTGGTTTTACCTTTCCGCGGGCTACATGCGACTCCTACTATTCTCACTTCCCTGCTGGGTGCAGCCTTACTCGGCGGTGTGTTCGCAGAGGCCAGTGCCGCCGCAGCCAAACCCGTGCTCACAAACGTTCTGCGATCCATGATTTTTCTCCTCTATGTCTTATTCTTTCCTTTGCGTATGACCAATTTGATCTCTCGTGCAAGCGCGTTTTGATCCTTCATCTATCCCCAAATCGCTCCGAACAACATCCCGACAATCGTGGACATGACCACGACCAGCACGATGAATACAATTGTTTTGCTGTTGCCCATCACTTTGCGGATGACCAGGATACTCGGCAGGGAAAGGGCCGGGCCTGCCAGAAGCAGTGCCAAGACCGGTCCCTTGTGCATACCCAGGTTCATCAGTGCCTGTGTGATAGGAATCTCGGTCAGCGTGGCGAAATACCAAAAGGCGCCGATAACACTGGCGACGAGATTGCTCCTCAAGCTATTGTCCCCGACCCATTGGGCGACCTGTTTTTCCGGCAGCAGCACGCTTACGAACCCGACCACGAAGACACCGCCGAACAGCAGGGGAACGAGAAGCTTGGTGAATTCCCATGTGTTGTGCATCCATTCACGAAGCTCATCTCTTTCAAACCATTGCCAGGCCATGATGGCAACCAGCAGCCCCATCAGTCCTGCCAGATACCAGCGAATATGGTGAATCCGGATCACCCAGGTCTTCTGTTCCTGTGTTTCGGCGATGTTTGTTTTGGGCAGCTCTATTTTGTCCCCCGATTTAGCCGCACCCAGATCCTGTTCAAGCTGAAACCGAATCATGTCCTTCGTTTCATGGATAACCGTGGCCTTGAACTCTTGACCATCGTTTGTTTTCACGATGACGTTGCCGGGGTTGAACCAATCGCTGAACACAAGGAACAAAATCATGCAGGCAAGAAACAGGGCCGTCTTACTGATGTGGCGCCGGGGTTCTTCAGGTTCCGGCATTTGCATAGCCGCTTGTGCCTTTGCCTGCTCGCCTCGGCGGAACACGGCCGCCATAAGCAGGCCGATAACCACCGAGAACACTACCGCCCCGACAAATCTTCCTGCTCCAATCGAAAAGCCTAACACACGAGCGCTCAAAAAGATGGCAAGCACGTTTATGCCGGGCCCCGAGTAGAGAAAGGCCGTCGCGGGTCCCAGGCCGGCGCCGAGACTGTAGATACCGGCAAACATCGGTAGCACGCTGCACGAGCAGACGGCTAAAACACAACCCGCCACCGACGCCACGGCGTAGGCCAGGATCGGATTGGATCGCGGTCCGAGATACCGAATGACGGAGCTCTGCGATAGAAACGTGATAATCGCCCCTGCGATAAACAACGCCGGAACTACGCAAGCCAGCGTATGATTGCGGGCGTACCATTGAAGCAGCCGGAATGCCTCCAGAATCGCCTCTCGGATCTTGGGATTGCCCAGTGGCAGAGCATACGCCGCGAGAAATATGCCGACCAGTGCCGCAAGAATCTTAAGCTCACGTTTCATACATCCCTTTTAGAACTGTATGCCTATGTGACCATTTATTCACACAATTTTGAAAAAGAATTGTGATCGACAATCACACTCGCCGATCACGGCTAAATGGTTTTCAGAAGTCTCTCATTTTCTTTGGCCTGCTGCCTCAACACGCCGGTGACACAAGAGAAGAAATCAAGAATACAGACACACTTTAGCCGGTATATTACCTTGAGTCCTTCTTTTCGGTACTCCAGCACGCCGGCCTTGACCATGACCGAAAGATGCCGTGAGATATTTGAGCGTTCGGAGCCGACGTATTCGGCTATATCGCAGACGCATTGCTCGCCGTCT
>Ga0307380_10007389_pt1 | contig 14311 bp, 10 predicted proteins | sample UN3MG_FD_202239 | JGI IMG/M metagenome (GOLD analysis project Ga0307380, IMG submission 202239) | Soil microbial communities from Risofladan, Vaasa, Finland - UN-3 | ecosystem: Environmental > Terrestrial > Soil > Coastal area > Acid sulfate soil | place: Finland: Risofladan, Vaasa | collected... | reverse complement strand
ATGAACAGGTAGCTCGAGCCCCACATGAACCCGAGCCCGAGGAAGACCAGCCAATCGGCGCGGTTGGAGGATCCGGTCACTCGCGCATCCTAGCTTCCGTTGGCCCATCTCGATAAGCCAATCCGCGAGCCGCGCGGGATCTCCTCATGTCCCCGAGAACCTTCCGAGCGACCGATCCGTTGCATGGGTGGTGTCGGGCGATCCGGGTTCGTGGTCGGCGAGGTGTTCGCCAGCCGGGCCGCGACGGTGGCCCCTCGATTGATACGCTGCCTCGATCGATGAGCCCCCTCATATGCACCCGGCGCTTATCGCCTGGGCAAGCGGGGTCAGAAGCGACATGGAGCGACGGCTCGACGGTCAAATCCGGCTTCGCTCACCCTCACGGCCGCGCACTGGAGCGATTCGACACCGGGGGTCGGCCGGTTGAACCCTCGCTACCCCGGGTCCTACGCATGGCAGGAATACGCCCGGCCACAAGGAAGATGATGGTGGGCATTGCGCCGGCCCCTCGGTCGCCTCCTCGCGTCCGGCCGCCCGCCACGCGCGGCCCGCCGCCGCCCGCGGCCTCGCGTCCGGCCGCCCGCCGCCTGCCGCCACGCGCGCCACGCGCGTCAGCGCCAGCGAGTCAGGATCGCCTCGCGATCGAAGAGGGCGACGCCGGCTCGCAGCCCGACCAGGCTGGCGATGAACACGAACACGGCCATCAGCAGGTACCCGGCGGCGCCGACCAGCAGGGTGGCCGTGGACTGGAGGAGGGTCAGCGCGATGATCGGCACGATGATGATCCCGCCCACCTGCTGCGCCACCCGGGGATCGTTGACCCGCGAGCTGACGATAACGCCGGCCACCACGGAAGACAGTCCGACAGTCGGCCCGAGGATGAAGACGCCGACCAGCCAGCTTGCGTCGGTGACCACCCCGAACAGGGCAGGTCCGTAGACGATCGAGGCGAGACTGACGAACACGACATAGGTGACCCACCCTGCGAGCACACCTGGCACGAGCGCGGCGATCGACTTGCCGGCCAGCAGTTCGGCGGTCCGGATCGGCGTGGCCAGGACTGGCTCGAGCGTCCGTGCCTGTTTCTCGCCGATGATCGAGAAGGTCGCGATCGAAAGCGGGATGTAGGCCGGCATCAGCAGGAAGAAGACGAGGAACTGTTGGACGGCGAACGCGCCCGCCAGCTCGGATGCCGTGAAGTTCGCCCAATCCGGACGCTGGGCGACGACCTGCGTGACCAGCGCGTCGGGCAGCGCACGTTCGCCGACGACACCGGCCAGTGCGAGGGGACCGATGGCCAGGACCATCGGTGGGATGAGGATGGTCGACATCAGGAGTCGATTGCGCACCGTCTCGGACCACTCTCGCCGGAGGACGGTGGTGACGATGTGTGCGCGCATCAGGCCGCCTCGTCATGGTCGGGACGGACACCCATGACCTCGAAATAGACCTGCTCGAGGGTCGTCGCCCGCTCCCTGACCTCGGTGATCGCGGCGCCGGCTTCCACGAGTGCCCGAACGAGTCCCGGGGTCACGACCCGTGGCTCGGCCGTCATCACGATGAGCCGGTCGCCGGCGATCTCGACGTCCGCGACGCCAGGGACGACCCTGGCGGCCTCGAGCACGGCCGGGCTCGGCACGCCCGTGAGCCCGACTTCCACGCCGTGGCCGCCGAGCGACCCGCGCAGGCCGGCGGGCGAATCGACCCGCACCAGACCACCGCGCACGAACGCGACTCGATCGCACAGTCGATCGGCTTCATCGAGGTTGTGGGTGGCGAGGACGATCGTCCGGCCCGACCGGCGGAGCGTCTCGATCGCCTCGCGAACCACGAACGCGGCTTCCGGGTCCAGGGCGGCCGTGGGCTCGTCGAGGAACACGACCGCCGGTTCGTGGAGCAGAGCACGCGCGATCGCGAGCTTCTGTTTCATCCCCTTGCTGAACGTCCCGGCCACGTCGTTGCGGCGCTCCCAGAGTGAGAACAGCCGCAGAAAGTGCTCGATCCGCGCCGCCCGCGTCGATGCATCGAGCCCGTAGAGCCGCCCGAAGAAGTCGAGGTTCGCGGTCGCCGACAGCTTGTCGTAGAGCCCCGGGGTCTCGGTCAGGATGCCGACCCGGGATCGAACCAGCTCGGGATACTCGGTCACGTCAAGGCCGTCGACCGTGGCCCGTCCTTCGCTCGGAGCGATCAGCGCAGTCAGCAGTCGAACCGTTGTCGTTTTGCCCGCGCCATTCGGCCCGAGGAGCCCGAGGACCTCGCCACGAAACACCTCCAGATCCATATCGCGGACCGCCCAAAGGGCGTCGAATCGGCGCCCGAGGCCGGTGGCGCGGATCATCACGGGATCGGGGACGGTCATGATCTCCAGTCTGACCGAGCGAGCCGCTCGTGTCCCACCACCGGGCCACCTGACCGATGGACGACCGCCCTCGCCACGCCGACTTCGGTACGCTTTGCGCATGGCATCCGTAACGCCTGACGCGAGCCAAGTCGAAGCGCTCATCGAGCGGCTCCGCGAGATCGATCCGATCGCTGCTGCCGAACCCGAGCGGATCCGAGTCGTCCACGCCCCCGGGCGGGTCAACCTCATCGGCGAACACACCGACTACAACGACGGGTTCGTGCTCCCGGCCGCGATCGATCTCGGGGTGACCATCGCGCTCGTCCCGACTGACGACCGCCGTGTTCAGCTGACCCTGGCCGCCGACGACGATCGGGACGGCTTCGATCTCGATGCCGTCGGCCCACGGACGGGTCGTTGGATCGACTACATCGCCGGGACGGCCTGGGCTCTGGCCGGCTCGGGCATCTCTACCCACGGTTTCCGCGGCCTGCTCGTCTCCGACCTGCCATCCGGGGCTGGACTGTCTTCCTCGGCGGCGATCGAGCTGGCGTCGGCCTGGGCCCTCGCCGGGGGAGATCGGCCGGAGGTTGACCCGATCCGCCTGGCCCAGATCGCTCAACGGGCCGAGAACGAGTACGTCGGGGTCAACTCTGGCTTGATGGACCAGTTTGCCGTAGCGTGCGGTCGAGCGGATCACGCGCTTTTCCTGGATTGCCGGAGCCTCGAGTATCGGGCGGTGCGACTCCCGCCCGGCGTCAGCCTCGTCATCTGCCATTCGGGTGCTCCGCGCAAGCTCGCCGCGTCGGAGTACAACGCCCGCCGTGCGGATTGCGATCGCGCGGTCGCGGCGTTCTCGATGATCGATCCCGGCGTTCGAGCCCTGCGTGACGTGACGCCCGAGCTACTGGCTGCCGGGCGGGATCTCCTCGACGATGTCGCGTTCCGGCGGGCCAGGCATGTGGTCAGCGAGGATGGCCGAGTCCTGGACACGCTCGCGGCCATGCAGATCGGCGATCTGCCTGCGGTAGGGGACACGCTGAGGGCGAGCCACGTCTCGCTTCGCGATGATTTCGAGGTGAGTTCGCCTGCCCTCGACGCCCTGGTCGCCATCGCTGCCCTGGTGCCGGGGGTGATCGGTGCGCGGCTCACGGGCGCCGGGTTCGGAGGATGCACGATCAATCTCGTTCACGACGACGCGGTCGCGCTGCTGGTCGAAGCTGTGGCGGATCAATACGCATCGAGGACCGGTCTGACCCCGCGCACGTACGTGGTCCATGCTGCAGAAGGTGCTCGTCGCATCGACTGAGGTCGAGGCGCTCGTGCGACAATTTAGCTTGTGATCCACCCATGGAAGATGCCCGAGCTCACCGGCATCGGGCGCTTGCCGATGCATGCGATCCAGCACGACCCTGATCTCATGCTTGATGGCATCTGGCGCTTCCAGCTGCTGCCGGATCCGGAGGCCGAGCCGGGATCAGACGCATGGCGGGACATCGACGTCCCCGGTTGCTGGACGCGCCAGCAGACAGCCGATCTGCCGCACTACACGAACGTGCAGATGCCCTTCGATGGCCTCCCGCCGGAGGTGCCCGTCGCGAACCCGACCGGACGGTACGAGCGCTCATTCGACCTGCCGGATGACATGCGCGGCCGGCGGATCGTCCTCCACGTGGGGGCCGCAGAGAGCGTCCTGATCGCCAGCCTGAATGGTCGGGAGATCGGGATCAGCAAGGATTCGCATCTCGCGGCTGAGTTCGAGATCACCGATGTCGTGCGTCCGGGGGCGAACGACCTCAGGCTTACCGTGGTCAAGTGGTCCGACGCCAGCTATGTCGAGGACCAGGATCAATGGTGGCACGGAGGCCTCACGCGATCGGTCTACGTGTACGCGACTGAGCACGTCTACTTCGCCGATATCGGCGCGATCGCCGGTCTCGCTGAAGACGACGGCGCGGGTACGCTCCGCCTGACCGCCGACATCCGATTCCCGGCCGGCGCAGAGGCGCGCGGTTGGACCGTCACGACGACGCTCCCGGATCTCTACGAACCTGTATCCGAAATGGCGCCTCTGTCCGGCGGGCCAGCGCATCCACACGATGCCGCTTCGCGCGACCTCATGCGCGCCCGGGCGGTGGGCGGACCCGCGGCACTCGGCGACCGAGCTGAGGAGTGGATCCGACTCGACAGATCGCTGGAGCCCGCGCCCGCCGGACGCGTCTCCTTCAACCTGCGGGTGCCGGGCATCGTTCCATGGTCAGCGGAGGACCCGCGGCGATATCCGCTCTTGGTCACCCTCCGCTCGCCGGACGGAGCGGAGGTGGAAACGGTCACCATGCTGATCGGGTTCCGCAGCGTGGAGGTCCGTGGCAACGACCTGCTGATCAACGGTCGGCGCGTTCTGATCCGTGGTGTCAACCGGCACGACTTCGACCAGCACACCGGCCGCGTCGTCTCGCAGGACTCGATGCGTGCCGACCTGATCGCCATGAAGCGGTTCGGGTTCAATGCGGTGCGCACGTCACACTATCCGAACGACCCTGGCTTCCTCGATCTGGCCGATGAGCTCGGCCTCTACGTGATCGATGAGGCCGATATCGAATCGCACGCCTTCCAGAGTGTCCTGTGTGACGACGCGCGCTACCTGAACCAGTGGGTCAGTCGAGTGGCTCGGATGGCCCAACGCGACCGGAACCACCCGTCGATCATCGCATGGTCCCTCGGCAATGAGTCGGGCTACGGTGCCAACCACGACGCTGCGGCGGCCTGGCTGCGTCGATTCGATCCGTCGCGGCCACTCCATTACGAGGGCGCCATCCGATTCGATTGGACATCGGACCAGCTGGTCTCCGATCTGACGTGCCCGATGTATCCGGAGATCGGGGCGATCGTCGAGCACGCCACGTCCGGGCTCCAGCGACACCCGCTGATCATGTGCGAGTACTCGCATGCGATGGGCAACTCCAACGGGACACTGGCCGATACCTGGGACGCCATCGAGTCGACGCCGGGACTGCAGGGAGGGTTCATCTGGGAGTGGTGGGACCACGGCCTCCTGCAGACCCTTGCCGACGGGACCACGCGCTGGGCCTACGGCGGCGACTTCGACGACGAGCCGAACGACGGCAATTTCTGCGCCGATGGCCTGGTCTGGCCGGATCGCATGCCGAAGCCGGCCCTGTGGGAGCACCGAGCTCTGGCCTCGCCGGTCGGGATCGCCGTCGCCGACGGCGGCCTCGCCGTGACCAACCGGCGAGATTTCACCGATCTCGCATGGTTGCGGGTCGACTGGGAAGTTGCGGTAGATGGCGAGGTCGTGGCCCAAGGATCGCTTGAGGCCCCAGCCATCGGGCCGGGCGAGACCGCGATCATCACGCTCGATGGGTTGCCGGAGGGCCCCACGGGCGACGAGGCATGGCTGACGACGCATTGGCGGACCCGCTCGGCCCTCCCGTGGGCGCCGGTCGGCTTCGAAGTGGCCGCCATCCAGGTCCCGCTACCGGTCGAGGTCGTTGCCGAGCCGGTCCCGCAACCGGCTCCTTCGCTCGCTCCCGTCACCGAGGATGGGACGATCGTCCACCCGCTGCTTGCCGCGCCCCCCGAGCTGTGCCTCTGGCGGGCCCCGACCGACAACGACCGGATCGGGGGAATGGCCGACCATTGGGCCGCCCTTGGGCTTGATCGGTTGTCGCGTCGCCCGGTCTCCGTCGTTCGCAGCGCGGACGGCACGATCGCGACGATCAACGATGAGGTCACGACCAACGCCGGGATCCGCATCGTTCACGAACGGATCGTGACCGGCCTGGAGGGCGGCGGCGCGCGCATCGTCGAGAGCCTCGTCATCCCGGACGCCCTCGACGACCTCGCCCGTGTCGGCGTCGTGCTCGAGACGGTCGCAGGTCTCGATCGGGTCGAATGGTTCGGGACCGGGCCACACGAGACGTATCCCGACCGCAAGCGCGCCGGCCTGGTCGGTCGCTGGCGCTCGACCGTCGCCGAGCAGTACGTGCCGTACATCCGGCCGCAGGAGAACGGCGGACATGCGGATGTCCGCTGGCTGCGGGTTACCGATGCGGCCGGTAGTGGCTTGCGTTTTCGCCTCGAGCGACCGGGCCAGGCGTCCGCCACGCACCTGCGGGCCGTCGACCTTGCCGCGGCAACGCACGACGTCGAACTCAAGCCACGCCGCGAGACGATCGTGCATCTGGACGTCGCACACCGTGGTCTGGGCACCGCGTCGTGCGGGCCGGACACACTCCCGCAGTACCTCGTCGGCCCGGGCACGTACCGCTGGACCTGGACCATCGAGGCGGTTGGACCGGATCCGGCATGACCATCGAATGGCGGCCGCAGGACGGGCAGTTCCACCTGAGCAACGGTCGTATCAGCCTCGTTCTCCGCGTGTACGAAGACGGGTCGCTCGGCCAGATCCACCTGGGTGCCCCGTTGCCGAAGGGACGAACGTACCGCCATCTCGGTCCGGATCCCTTTGACGGCTTTTCGAACCGCGTCGGCGACCCAGTCCCATTCGCCTATCCGACGCCCGGGACCGGCGACTTTCGTGTCCCGGCGCTCGTCGCGGCCGGGCCTGATGGCGCGACGGCCCTCGCCCTTCGCTACCGCGAACACCGGATCATGGCGGGCAAGCCGTCGCTCGATCCACTGCCGGCCACCTACTGCGATGTGGACGACGAGGCCCAGACGCTGGTGGTCACCCTTGTTGACGATCCTACCGGTCTCGAGGTGGACCTGCGAACGACGATCTTCGCCGAACGGCCGCTCGTCGCCCTGAGCGCGACGATCCGAGCTGGCTCGGTCCCGATGGACCTGCGGACTGCGATGAGCGTTTCGGTCGACCTGCCGGACGCCGACTGGACGATGATCGGGCTCGCCGGGGCATGGGCGCGCGAGGCACACGTCGTCGAGCGGGTGTTGGCTCCCGGGCGGCAATCGGTGTCCAGCACACGGGGTATCTCCGGTGCCCAGCACAACCCGTTCCTCGCCCTCCGTCGTCCATCGGCCGATGACGCCCGGGGTGAAGTGTTCGGCTTCAGCCTGGTGTACTCGGGAAACTTCCTGGCGGAGGCGGAGGTCGAACCATTCGGGACCACCCGCGTCCGTCTCGGGATCGAGCCGGACACGTTCGGCTGGCACCTGGGGCAAGGCGAGTCGTTCACGACGCCGGAGGCTATCGTGGTCCACTCGACGGACGGCCTCGGCGGTCTCAGCGATGCCTTGCACGACCTGTTCCGCGATCGCCTTGCCCGCGGAGCCTGGCGCGACCGGCCGCGGCCGGTCCTCCTCAACAACTGGGAGGGCACCTACTACGACTTCGATGCCGATCGGCTCGTGGCCATGGCCCTGTCGGCGCGCGACCTCGGCGTGGAGCTGTTCGTCCTCGACGACGGGTGGTTCGGACACCGCGACGATGACACGACGTCACTCGGTGACTGGGTGGTCGATCGGCGCAAGTTGCCCGACGGCCTCGGCGACGTGGCCAGTCGGATCACTGGCCTCGGGATGGGGTTCGGGATGTGGATCGAGCCGGAGATGGTCAGCTCGGACAGCGACCTGTTCCGCGCTCACCCCGACTGGGCGATCGGGATCCCCGATCGACCGAGGACGGAGAGTCGCCATCAGCTCGTCCTGGACATGGGTCGCCCGGAGGTCGTGGACCACCTGGCCACGGTGCTGAACGACGTGCTCGGGAGCGCGCCCATCTCGTACGTGAAATGGGACATGAACCGCTACGTTACCGAACCATTCGGGCCCACCCTGCGACCGGACCGCCAGGGTGAGTTCTTCCACCGCTACATCCTCGGCGTGTACGAGCTCTATCGACGCCTCACCACGCGCTTCCCGGCGATCCTGTTCGAGTCGTGTGCCAGCGGGGGTGGACGGTTCGATCCGGGGATGCTCGCCTTCGCCCCGCAGGCCTGGACGAGCGACGACACCGATGCCATCGAGCGCCTGCGCATCCAGTGGGGAACCTCGCTCGCCTATCCGCTCAGTTCGATGGCCGCGCACGTCTCGGCCGTGCCGAACCACCAGACGGGCCGCATCACACCGCTCGCCACCCGCGCCGCCGTCGCGTTCTTCGGGGTTCTCGGCTACGAGCTGGACCCGACCATGATCGGCGCCGCCGACCGTACCGAGATCGCCGAGCAGGTGGCCTTCTACGTCCGCCACCGGGAGGTCCTGCAGCGCGGCCGCTTCGTCCGTCTCGAGAGCCCGTTCAGCGGCGAGCGCGACCATGTGTCGTGGATGGCGCTGTCGCCCGATCGGGCGACAGCGATCATCGGGGTCTACCAGATCCTCAATCGCCCGGCACCGGAGGCACGTCGGCTACGCCTCCGGGGCCTGGAGCCAACGGCGGTCTACCGGGTCTCAGGCTGGCCCGTGAGTGACGATCCGATGATCGCCGCGAACACGGGTCCGCGGACGGGTGCGGAACTGATGGCCGCGGGCCTCGTGCTCGACCGTGAGCGGCACTACGCCGCAACGCTGGGCGATTTCTGGGCGCGCGTCTTCGTGCTCGAGCGAGTCGAGTCCGACCAGGCCTAACCCTTCGTCGAGCCGAGCGTCAGACCGCTGATGAACTGCTTCTGGGCGGCGAAGAACACGATCATCGTGGGCAGCGCGACGATGATGGCGCCGGCCGCGATCAGGTTGTTGTCCACGAAGAAGTTGCCCTTGAGGTTGTTGAGCGCCGAGGTGATCGGCATTCGGTCCCCACTCTTCATGAGCAACAGGGCCCAGAAGAAGTCGTTGTAGATCCAGGTCGTCTCGAGAACGACAAGCGCGGCGAACGCCGGTCGGACGAGCGGCATGATCACCTTGTAGTAGATCTGGAACACAGAGGCGCCGTCGACAATGGCGGCCTCGGTCATCTCGTTGGGTAACGTCTTCATGTAGTTACTGAGCACGAAGGTGCAGAACCCCAGCTGGAAGGCGACGTGGATCGCGATCACGCCGAGGTACTGGTCGTACCACAGGCCGTTGTCGCTGAGCAGGGGCGGAAGCGGCAGCACCAGGAACATCCGGAACAGGGGGGTGATGATGACCTGGGGGGGCAGCAGATTGCCGGCCGTGAACAGCATCAGGAAGAGCAGGTTGAACCGCCAGCTGAAGCGCGAAAGGACGAATGCGGCCATCGAGGCGAGGGCCAGAGTCAGGATGACCGCGGGTACGACGACGATGAGCGTATTGATGAAGTACGTCGTGAGGTTCCCGTCGGTGAATGCCTTTGTGTAGTTGTCGAAGTTGTAGGCCCCCCCGATCGACACGTACCCCAGTCGAGCCGTGTCCGCATATGGCCGCAGCGACGTATACAACGCATAGACAAGGGGGAAAAGCCAGACCAAAGCCATCGTGAACAGGAAGAAGTGGAGCGTGACCCGGCTCCAGCGGATGCCGGTCTTCCTCTGGGCGTGGGTCGTCGCGACCTCCGGGCTCACGGCGGTCATCGGGCCTCCTCGCGCAAGGTTCGGGTGAGGTAGAAAATGATCGGCCCGACGGCGACAACGAGCAAGATGACAGCAATGGCCGAGCCGAACCCGATGCGGCTCGCCTCGCCGATGATGTTGTTGGTGACCAGGGTGGACAACAGTTCGAGGCCATTGGTGCCGCGATTGATGATGAAGGCGAGATCGAATGCCCGGAGCGATTCGATGACCGTGATCACTAGGACCACGATGTTGATGGGCCGCATCACGGGAAAGATGACCCGGAAGAATGTCTGGATCTCGGTGGCGCCGTCCACCTTGGCTGCCTCACGGAGCGTAGGGTCGACGCCCTTGAGTCCGGCGAGGTAGAGGATCATCACGTAGCCCACCTGACGCCAGCTTGCGAAGATGAGGACGGCCCACAGGTTCAGGCTGGAATCCCCGAACCAGTCGACGGGTTTCACCCCGAAGCCTCCTAGGACCCCGTTAACTAGCCCCTCATCCGTCGAGAGGAAGAGCTGTGCGATGAACCCGATGATCGCCAGCGAGAGAACGACCGGCAAGTAGAGGGCACCCTGGTAGAACCGGGTGCCGCGGAGTTCCTTGTCGAGGAGCACCGCGAAGAAGATGCCCAGCGGCGTCGCGATGAACAGGAAGACCCCGAGCCAGATGAGGTTGTGCGCGATCGCGGGCCAGAACGGCGGATAGACGGTGGCAAGCACCTGATAGTTATCGATCCCGACGAACCTGATCCTGTCCAGGCCGCCGATCCCGTTCCATGACGTGAACGACAGGACGACCGAGGCAAGGGTCGGGACCCAGACCAGGAAGATATGGACGAACGCGGGGATCCCAAGCAGGAGTGCCAGGATCCATTTGTCGCGGCGCGACACGCGACTGCGACCCTTCGGCCTAGAAACGGTCGCAGCCCCGACCCCGATCGGGGGCGGGGCCGCGACTCCGTGGTCAGATGTCACGCTGATCCATCCGTTCGCTGTGAATCAGCGAATCACTGCGGAGGAAGCGAGTCGTAGACACCCTGGATCTTCGCCGTGTATGCGGCCAGATCCTGGGAGGGGTTCTTGATGAAGTCCTGGAGAAGCCCCTGCATCCCTTGCGCACCGGCGAAGTCGGAGCGGGTATCGCGGTCAAGGAACTGGGCGACACCACCGGACGCGCCGATGATCTCGGCCATCTTCGTCTGCTGCGGGGTGAACGAGCTCGTGTCGGTGACGTTCGCGGCTGGGATCTGGCTGTGGTCCTCGCCGAGGAAGGCCAACTGCGCCTCGGGGGTCGCAAAGCACGTGAGCATCGCTTTAGCGGCCGGGAGGTTCTTCGGAGCCTTGCTCAGGATCCACGCATCGACGGGGGCGTCGATGCCCAGCTCGGAGTCGAACTCGGTTCCGAGGGTCGGGAACGGGAAGAAGTCGACGTCATCCAGGTTCTCCGGCGCAACCTGCTGGGACGCGAACGTGCCCAGGAAGTACATCGCCGCCTCGTTGTTAGCCCACGTCTGTGCGCCTTCCTGCCAGGTTCGGCCGAGCGGATCGGGCTGGGTGTATGGCAACAGCTCCGCCCACTTCTGGAAGACAGCCTGGACCTTGGGATCGGTCCATTTCTCCTTGCCGGCCAGGAGGTCGGCGTGGAACTGATAGCCGTTGAGGCGCATGTTCAGGACATCGAACGTGCCCATCGCCGGCCACCCATCCTTGTCGGCGAAGGCGAGCGGGATGAGGCCGTCGGCCTGGACCTTTTCGGCCAGGGCGACGAACTCTTCCCACGTCTTGGGGACGGTATAGCCCTTCTCCTCGAAGAAGCTCTTCCGGTAGAGGATGACCCACGGATAGGAGACGATCGGCACCGCGTACTTCTTGCCGTCGTCACCCTGTGATGCCTTGGCCAGGCCTTCCGTGTAGTTCGCGGCGATCGTCTGCCAGACGTCGTCGATCGGCGTCAGCAGACTGTTCCGGGCCGGGAAGCGGAGTCGCTCACCGGTGAACCACTTGACGATGTCCTCGGGTGTGGCCTGCATGTACGCGTTGAACTGGTCCTGGAAATCGTTGTGGTTGCTGATCTCGACCGGAGCCCCGACCCCGGTCTGGGTCTCGCAGTAGTCGACCATAGCCTTGACGGACGAGGCTGGGACCGGCTCGTGCTCATTCGAGCGGATCGTCGTGTCGCCCAGGACGACGGGACCGCTCGGGGCCGTCGAGGCGGTACCGCCCGAGCAGGCGGCGACGAGCACCGCGATCGTCATCGTTGCCGTGAGCATGCGAATGGTGCGACTCTTCATCATTGCTCCTCCTCGGGACCTGGGCACAGACTTAAACAGGTACAGACGCGATTGTGGTCACTACACCGGCGACTGTCAAGGAATTCTTGGTAGTTTGTTGGTTTCCGTGTGTGGTCACGTTGACTTCTGCGGCGATCGGAGGCACTCTCTTCATGACGGCCTTCGTGGTATGTCGCTACACCGAACTCGAAGATAGACGCAGTCGCATTCGCAGGAGAGATTGATGTTGGCCCGCCAGCGCCAGGCGTTCATTCTCGAACGGGTTCGGAACGACGGGGCCGTGAAAGTAGCCGACCTGGTCCAGGATCTGGGTGTCTCCGACATGACGATCCGCCGGGATCTCGAGGTATTGGCCGACGGCGGGCATCTCGAGAAGGTCCATGGCGGAGCGACCGCGTCCTTCGGCGGCGCCCTGTTCGAGCCGGGTTTCGTCGCCAAGTCCTCCCTGCGACCGGCCGAGAAAGATGCGATCGCCGACGCGGCCGCCGCACTGGTCGAACCCGGCATGGCCATCGGCGTGTCCGCCGGGACGACGACGTACGCGCTCGCCCGCAGGCTTGCCGACATCCCGGGATTGACGGTCGTAACGAACTCGATCCCGGTTGCCGACGTCCTCTACCAGATCGGACGGTCGGACCAGACGACGATCCTGACCGGTGGCGTGCGGACACCTTCGGATGCGCTCGTCGGGAAGTTCGCTGTTGCCGCACTCCGGACCGTCCACGTCGACCTGGTCTTCGTCGGCGTTCATGGGATGGACGTTCGATCCGGGTTCACGTGCCCGAACATGCTCGAGTCCGAAACCGACCGCGCGCTGATCGAGGCCGGCCGACGTCTCGTTGTCGTCACCGATAGTTCGAAGTGGGGTGTCATCGGGATCAGCTCGATCGCCCGGCTCGATCAGGCTGATGTTCTGATCACCGATTCGGGACTCGCACCTGATGTCCGGACCATCCTGACCGACGCCGTCCGCGAGCTGCGCGTCGTCGATCCAGATCCTTCGACCCGGCTCGTGCGGGCCTCTCACGGCTCCCAAACTGACGCCGCGGCGGCGGAGTTCGTCGATGCCCGCTGACCCAGAGGCGATCGGCGTCGCGGTCGCGCGCCTGGCCTCCGAGCCGCACCGTCGCTACGACCCGCTCAACGACCAATGGGTCCTGGTGTCCGCCGGGCGGACGCGCCGGCCGTGGCTGGGGGTCGAGGAGCCGAGGTCCCGGTCGGCCGCTTTGGAATTCGATCCGGAATGCTATCTGTGCCCGGGCAACACCCGCGCGAACGGAGAGGTCAATCCTCCGTATGCGGAGACCTTTGTCTTCACCAACGACTTCGCGGCGCTCCGCCCAGACACATCGGCCGACCAGGTCGAGGAGGGGCTGTTCCGCGCGCACGGCCAACGCGGTTCGTGCCGGGTCGTGTGCTTCTCTCCACAACACGACTTGACCCTGGGACGGATGGAGCCTGGCGCCGTCCGGCGCGTCGTGGACCTGTGGGCCGAGCAGTCCGAGGAGCTCGGTCGGGAGTATCGATGGGTCCAGGTCTTCGAGAACCGTGGCGAGGCGATGGGCGCGTCCAACCCACATCCTCACGGACAGATCTGGGCCGGGACCGAACTGCCCGGCGCCGGTGAGCGAGAGGACCGCTCGCAGCGTGACCATCTGACCGCGACCGCTAGGCCGCTGCTCCTGGACTATGTGGAGCAGGAGACGGGCGGCCCCCGGGTGATCGTCGAGACCGATGAATGGCTTTCGGTGGTGCCGTTCTGGGCGGCCTGGCCATTTGAAACGCTCCTGATCGCCAAGCGACCGGCCCCAAGGTTGACCAACTTGAGCGACGCTGCCCGCGATGATCTCGCGGGCGTGCTCCATGAATTGCTCGAGCGCTATGACGGCCTGTTCAAGCGCCCATTCCCATACTCCATGGGCTGGCATCAGGCGCCGTTCGGCGACGAATCCAGTGGTCACTGGCAGGTCCATGCGCATTTCTATCCGCCCCTGCTGAGGGCGAATCTGCGCAAGTTCATGGTCGGCTACGAGTTGCTCGCGGAGACGCAGCGAGATCTGACCGCCGAAGACGCCGCCCGCCGGTTGCAGGCAGTGTTCATCGAGTCGACGGCAGCCGCGCCTTCAGCCCAGCTCGAGGTGCCGGCCGCCGGGTAGCATACGGACCTCACGAACGGAGGCTCGATTGCGGACCTGGGGCGGCCGATTCAGCGGCGATAGCGATGCGCGGATG
>Ga0307380_10007388_pt1 | contig 14311 bp, 3 predicted proteins | sample UN3MG_FD_202239 | JGI IMG/M metagenome (GOLD analysis project Ga0307380, IMG submission 202239) | Soil microbial communities from Risofladan, Vaasa, Finland - UN-3 | ecosystem: Environmental > Terrestrial > Soil > Coastal area > Acid sulfate soil | place: Finland: Risofladan, Vaasa | collected... | reverse complement strand
GATTCAGCCGGGAACCCAGGCTCGGGATCTACAACAGTTACATTTGATTTTACGGTGCCAACAGTCTCTAACTTAACAGTAAATCCTACAATAGCCAAAGCAGGGACGAATTTAACCATAACATTTACGGTAAGTGAAGCATTACCGGTTAATCCTTTAGTGACACTGGCAGGGAATGCTGCTACTTTCAGTAGCAAATCCGGGAATAACTATACCTATACTTATACAGTGCAGGGGACAGAAGGTGAAGGGAGTAAAGCAGTGAATGTTTCAGCCACGGATTCAGCGGGGAACACAGGTTCAGGAAATACGCCGGTTACATTTGATTTCACCGGGCCGAGTTGTTCAGCGAATAATAATGATGTCTGGCATGGAGAAGATATAACAATAACATTGACTGCGAGAGATGATACTTCAGGTATTGCCATAGCCAGGTACAACTGGGATACACCAGCATCTGATAGTGTAGGGACTCACTATAGTGATGGAGACACAATTATTCTTGCTACGGACACAGGGACGGGTGGTAAGACACTGTATTTGTATGCGAAAGACAATGCAGGAAATACACGAACATGGAATGGGACTTATTATCTTGATAAAACTGGTCCGATTTGCTCAGCAAATAAGAGTGGAGTCTGGCATACAGAAGATATAATGATAACATTATCATTTAGCGCCACTACTGGATCTGTTACAATAGCAAGGTATAACTGGGATACACCAGCGTCTGAAATCACAGGAACAGAGTATAGTAATGAGGAGACAATTACTCTTAATACAGAGACAAACGGTAAGATACTTTACCTATATGCGAAGGATAATCAAGAAAGAGAAAAGACCTGGAGTGGAAGTTATTACCTTGATAAGACAGATCCAGGTTGCTCAGCAGATAATAGTGAGAAATGGCATACAAAAGATATAACAATAACATTGTCCGCGAAGGATGACATATCAGGTATTGCTGTAGCGAGGTACAAGTGGGATACACCGGCATCTGAGACTGAAGGAATAGGTTATGGTAATGGTAATACAATTACTCTCACTACAGAGACAAATGGCAAGACACTCCACTTATATGTAAAAGACAATGCAGGAAAAGAGAAGACTTGGAGTGGAGTGTATTATCTTGATAAAACGCCGCCAACGGGGAGTATGTTAATAAATAATGGTGCTGTGTATACAAGCACTACCTCAGTAACATTAACTCTTTGGGCAAGCGATAGTGGTGGTGGAGTAGGCAAGATGAAGTTCAGTAATGATGGAGTGAACTGGAGTGGTGAAGAGAATTATGCTCCGAGTAAGTGCTGGACACTGACAACCGGAGATGGGACAAAGATAGTATACGTGCAGTATAAAGATAATGCTGGTAATTGGAGTACTCCTCCTCTTTCTATAAGTGATACGATAATTATGGATACTATTCCACCAACGGTAGAGTTGAAGGTGGATAAGGCAAGGATACTTCCTGATGGAGAGATAGTAGGCGTCCTTCCTGATACGGGGATGGAAGCTAAATTCAGTAAAGTGATGATAAGCAGTTCGGTGGAACAGGGGCTTAAGCTTATAGCGGTGAAGGATAACCTGAATAATTCAATAAGTGAAGAAGTCTCTCTTAACTTTGCTTGGGAGGGCTCTACAAAGACAGTAAGGCTCAATCCACAGTCAGGACAGCTAAAGAAGAACCACCTTTACAAGCTTCAGGTGACTAACTGGGTTGTAGACCTTGCAAGTAACACAGTTACGGGAGAGAGGGAGCTTATTTTCAGGACAATAATGGACCACACAGAGAAGAACGTTATAGTCAAAGCGACTAATGAAAAACTCATGGCAACTTTGGAAGCTAATGCGCTCGCGGCGACTTTGGAAGCCAATGCGCTCACGGTGACTCTGGAAGCCAATGTGCTCCCAGAGGACGGATATCTAATTATTAATACAGAACCTCTAACCTATCAGCTTAAGGTAAATCCTGAGAGCATAAATGTGGCTAACGAGAGAAGTATTACTAATGGATGGTACCCAATCGAGGGATGCCTTTGGGAAATCAAAGTGTGTAAGGGAAATGGGGATTGGATGGAGGATAAGTTTGCCTATGAGGTAAAGATTACGTTCCCATATGATGAGGATAACGGAGAGGTGGGGAATGCTCTAATTCCTTTAATGGAGGAGACTTTACAGGCATTCTGGCTGAATGAAGAACATTCTAACTGGGTGAGGATGCCTGGTTCCACAGTGGATAGAGAGAATAATGTCGTTGTTACAGGTGCGGTTCCACACTTCTCAGTATTTGGACTGATGGGTTCAGCAGTATACGATTTGAGCGATGCCCATGCCTATCCAGTTCCCTGGAAGCCAAATGATGGCAAGGATGAGACGGGCACTGAACAGGAAGGCATTACCTTCACCAGCCTCTCTTCCCAAGGGGTAATCAAGATTTACACCATAAGTGGTGAAATGGTTAGGGAGTATGATTATAAGCCGGCTGATGGAGGGAAGTGGACATGGGATGTGAAGACTTCCCATGGGGAGAGAGTGTTCAGCGGCGTCTACATATATTATATCAAGAACGAGAAGGAGCAGAAGACAGGAAGACTGATAATAATCAGGTAAAAATTGTATTGGCGGAGCGATAGCTCCGCGTCACAGTCAGGTCATTGCGAGCGACTGAAAGGAGCGTGGCAATCCCGAGATTGCTTCACTTCGTTCGCAATGACAGCGTTGTGCCCGACAAATGGAGAGTCAGAAGTATGAACAGATTAAAGGTTGTAAAGACCATTTTAATTACACTTATTTTCCTGTTAGCCTCTCAATTTATCAATCTCACATACGCCTCTGACCCGGGAACAACAGGAGCAAACTTCCTGAAGATAGGAGTTGGACCGCGGGCAGTGGGAATGGGAGAGGCTCAGGTGGCAATCTGCAATGATGTAACCAGTGTGTTCTGGAATCCGGCAGGTTTAGTAAGGATAGACAGCCAGGAAGCCTCTTTTATGTACAATTTATGGTTTGAAAGTATAAGCTCGCAATATTTCGGCTATACCTACCCCCATCCCACCATGGGCACATTTGCTGGAAGCATCAACTATCTATCTATGGATAAGATTCAGGGATATACAGCTAATGACGTAAAGACAGAAAAAGTAACAGCCTCTGACTTTTTAGGAGTTCTATCCTATGCCAGGGAACTACCTTATGGGATAAATGGAGGGATAAACCTCAAGTTCATTCAACAGAAGTTAGAGAAAGAATCCTCGTCTGCATTTGGTGTTGATATAGGTGTTATTGGCGGTTTAGGCAGATGGCTTAAGGTAAGGGGACTGGAGGAGTTGAGCATTGGCCTAAATTTGCAGAATCTGGGAAGCAAAGTGAAGTTTCAAAAAGAGGAAGGAAGTCTTCCGTTGAATTTCAAGTTTGGAGTGGGGATAAGAAAGGAAGTATTTGGAGACCCACTGACCATAGCCATAGATGGAAATCTTCCCAATGATAACGATTTCTATGGAAGTTTTGGGATAGAGTACTGGGTGAGGGATTTGATTGCACTGAGGGTAGGATACAAGAGTGGTCAGGACTTAGGGAATGGGATAAGTTTTGGAGGAGGGATAAAGGTAAACGTATTCCAGATAGACTATGCGCTTGTCCATTTTGGAGAATTAGGATATACCCACAGGATAGGGATAGTAACCAGGTTTGGCAAAGAGGCAAAGGCAATAATGATAGAGAGGGCGTTTAAGAGAGGGATGGAATACTACAATGGGGGCAGGTATCCTGAGGCAATACTTGAGTTCAACAAGGTTCTGGGGTTGGATCCTGAGAACGAGAGGGCTCTGGAGATGATGAAAAGAGCAAATGAGAAGTTGAGGCCCTAATAACCCACAAGTTCCTCTCCCTTGAGGGGAGAGGAGTAAGGTGAGGGTGAAGAGGGAAAAAATGCTAGATACTCAACACCACGAGGAAAATATAAAATGAAAACAAAACTATTTAAAATTGTATTTTTCTTAATTATAATAAACACACTTTTTGTATCAAGTGCATTATCATCAGTAGAACCTTCATCACTTAATTTTGGAACGTATGAAACTAGTCTTACAGTTACACTAAGCTACCTTAATATTATGGGATACAACGTAAGCTACGGGATAGATAGTAAGCCAAACTGGATTAGTGTATCTCCAAGCGGGGGGATGATGCCTTACATTGGAGGATACGTAAACGCTATATCGTTATTAGTGAGTGTTAACAGAACAGGATTAACCCCAGGGCAGACTTATAGCGGTACAGTAACATTCTGGGAGCGTAGTGCGAGTGTTACTAGTTATGATAATCTTTCTGTAAGCATGAGGGTGCCGTTGCCAGCGCAGCTATCAGTAAGTCCTGACTCATATAATTTTAGAGATAGTGGGACAAGTTGCCAGTTTTCAGTACAAAATACAGGAGAGAGTACGCTCAATTGGAGTGCAAGTGAAGGGATATCATGGCTAAGTTTATCCCCATCCGGAGGCAGTTTAGGACAGGGGGTATTACAGTTTGTGACGGCAACGGTGAATAGAGAAGGACTGGCTCCTGGGACCACTACAGGTACAATAAGTTTTACCAGTAATGGTGGCAATAAGAATGTTCCAGTATCTATGACTGTGCCGGATACTATACCACCAACCGGGACCATATCAGTAAATAATGGAGATGTATACACGAACTCTACTTCAGTTATATTGACTCTTTCGGCAAGTGATGCGCACAGTGGAGTAAGTAAGATGCGATTCAGTAACGATGGAGGGAGCTGGAGCCCTGAAGAGGATTATGCTACCAGTAAGTCCTGGACACTAACAGCTGGCGAGGGGCTAAAGACAGTATATGTGCAGTATAAAGATAATGCTGGTAACTGGAGTGGTTCTATAAGTGATACCATAACTTTAGATACAACACCGCCAACCGGAACAATATCAATAAATAGTGGAGCTGCGTATACGAACTCTACCTCAGTTACATTAACTCTTTCGGCAAGCGATAGTGGTAGTGGAGTAAGTAAGATGCAGTTCAGTAATGATGGAGTGGTCTGGAGTAGTGAGGAGGATTATGCTACGAGTAAGTCCTGGACACTAACAGCGGGTGATGGGACAAAGACTGTATACGTGCAGTATAAAGACAATCTTGGTAACTGGAGTGGTTCTATAAGTGATACCATAACTTTAGATACAACACAACCTACAGGGACAATATCGATAAATAGTGGAGCTGCATGGACGAACTCTACCTCAGTTACATTGACTCTTTCGGCGAGCGATGCGCATAGTGGAGTAAGCAAGATGCAGTTCAGTAACGATGGAGTGGTCTTTAGTAGTGAAGAGGATTATGCTACCAGTAAGTCCTGGACACTGACAACTGGTGAGGGGACAAAGACAGTATATGTGCAGTATAAGGATAGTGCTGATAACTGGAGTGGTTCTATAAGTGATACCATAACTTTAGATACAACACCGCCAACCGGAACAATATCAATAAATAGTGGAGCTGCGTATACGAACTCTACCTCAGTTACATTAACTCTTTCGGCAAGCGATAGTAGTGGAGTAAGTAAGATGCAGTTCAGTAATGATGGAGTAGTCTTTAGTAGTGAAGAGGATTATGCTACCAGTAAGTCCTGGACGCTAACAGCAAGTGATGGACTAAAAACAGTATATGTAAGGTATAAAGATAATGCTGGTAACTGGAGTGGTCCCATAGGTGATACCATAACTTTAGATACAACATCACCAACAGGAACAATATCGATAAATAACGGAGACGGATATACCAACTCTACCGCAGTTACATTAACTCTTTCGGCAAGCGATAGTAGTGGAGCAAGCAAGATGGAGTTCAGTAATGATGGGGTTAGCTGGAGTAGTGAAGAGGATTATGCTACCAGTAAGTCCTGGACGCTAACAGCAAGTGATGGACTAAAAACAGTATATGTAAGGTATAAAGATAATGCTAGTAACTGGAGTGGTCTTACTTCTATAAGTGATACGATAATTCTGGATACAACACTGCCAACCGGGACAATATCAATAAATGGTGGAGATATATATGCAAACTCTACCTCGGTTACATTGACTCTTTCGGCAAGTGATAGTGGTGGAGTAAGCAAGATGGAGTTCAGTAATGATGGAGTGACCTGGAGTAGTGAGGAGGATTATGCTACGGGTAAGTCCTGGACGCTAACAACTGGCGATGAGACAAAGACAGTATATGTGCAGTATAAAGATAATGCTGGTAACTGGGGTGGTCTTATAAGTGATACCATAATTCTGGACAATACACTGCCAAGCGGGACAATATTAATAAATGATGGAGATGTATATACAAGCACTACCTCAGTTACATTGACTCTTTGGGCAAGCGATAGTGGTAGTGGAGTAAGCAAGATGCAGTTCAGTAATGATGGAGTGGTCTTTAGTAGTGAAGAGGATTATGCTACGAGTAAGTCCTGGACGCTAACAACTGGTAATGGGACAAAAACAGTATATGTGCGGCATAAGGATAATGCTGGTAACTGGAGTGGTCCTATAAGTGATACGATAATTCTGGATACTACTCCTGATTCGGATCCACCAACCGGGACAATATCAATAAATAATGGAGATATATATACGAGCACTACCTCAGTTACATTAACCCTTTCAGCAAGCGATCCGGGTAGTGGGGTAAGCAAGATGAAGTTTAGTAATGATGGAGTGGTCTTTAGTAGTGAAGAGGATTATGCTACAAGTAAGGCCTGGGCACTAACAACTAACGAGGGAACAAAGGTAGTATATGTGAGGTATAAAGACAATGCTGATAACTGGAGTGGTCTTACTTCTATAAGTGATACGATAATTCTGGATACAACACCGCCAACAGGGACAATATCAATAAATAGTGGAGCTGTATATACGAGCACTACCTCGGTTACATTAACTCTTTCGGCAAGCGATCCCCTTGCGGGAACCGCTACCGGTAGTGGAGTAAGCAAGATGCAGTTCAGTAATGATGGAGTGGTCTTTAGTAGTGAGGAGGATTATGCTACGAGTAAGTCCTGGACACTAACAACTGGTGATGGGTTAAAGACAGTATATGTGAAGTATAAAGACAATGCTGGCAACTGGAGTGTTTCTATAAGCGATATGATAATTCTGGATACCACTCCACCAACCGGCACAATATCAATAAATAGTGGAGCTGGATATACGAACTCCACTTCGGTTACATTAACTCTTTCGGCAAGCGATAATAATGGGATAAGCAAGATGCAATTCAGTAATGATGGGGTGGTTTTTAGTAGTGAAGAGGATTATGCTACGGGTAAGTCCTGGACACTAACAGCTGGTGAAGGAACAAAGACAGTATATGTGCAGTACAAAGATAATGCTGGCCACTGGAGTGTTTCTATAAGTGACACGATAATTCTGGAGAATGCAGCGCCAACCGGGACAATATTAATAAATAATGGAGATGAATATACAGACTCTACTTCGGTTACATTAACTCTTTCGGCAAGCGATAGTAGTGGAGTAAGCAAGATGAAGTTTAGTAATGATGGAGCGAGCTGGAGTGGTGAGGAGGATTATGCTACCAGTAAGTCCTGGACACTGCCAACCGGAGATGGGCCAAAGACAGTATATGTGCAGTATAAAGACAATGCTGATAACTGGAGTGGTCTTACTTCTATAAGTGATACGATAATTCTTGAGACTGCACCGCCAACCGGGACAATATCAATAAACAATGGAGCTCTATATACCAACTCTACCTCAATTACATTAACTCTTTCGGCAAGCGATGCGGGTAGTGGGATAAGCAAGATGAAGTTTAGTAATGATGGAGTTAGCTGGAGTAGTGAGGAGGATTATGCTGCCAGTAAGTCCTGGACACTGACAACCGGTGAAGGGACAAAGACAGTATATGTGCAGTATAAAGATAATGCTGGTAACTGGAGTGTTTCTATAAGTGATAAGATAACTTTGGATACTATCCCACCAACCGGGACAGTATTAATAAATGATGGAGATGGATATACCAACTCTACTTCGGTTACATTAACTCTTTCGGCAAGCGATAGTAGTAGTGGAGTAGGCAAGATGCGGTTCAGTAATGATGGAGTGAACTGGAGTGGTGAGGAGAATTATGCTACGAGTTTTGAGGACTGGACACTAACAGCCGATGATGGGACAAAGACAGTATATGTGCAGTATAAAGATAATGTTGGTAACTGGAGTACTCCTCCTCTTTCTATAAGTGATACGATAATTATGGATACTATTCCACCAACGGTAGAATTGAAGGTGGATAATGACAAATCAACCATACTTCCTGATGGAGAGATAGTTGGCGTTCTTCCCGATACGGGGATGGAAGCTAAATTCAGTAAGGTGATGGACACAGGGTCGGTAAAAGAGGGGCTTAAGCTTATAGCAGTGAAGGACAACCTGAATAATTCAATAAATGAAGAAGTCTCTCTTAACTTTGCCTGGGAGGACTCTACAAAGACAGTAATTACTCCAGTGTCAGAACTAAAGAAGAACTACCTCTACAAGCTTCAGGTGACTGAGTGGGTTATAGACCTTGCAAGTAACACAGTTACGGGCGAGAGAGAGATTATTTTCAGGACAATAATGGACCACACAAAGAAGAACGTTATAGTCAAAGCGACTGATGAAAGACTTATGGTGACTCTGGAAGCTAATGCGCTCGCGGCGACTTTGGAAGCCAATGCGCTCACGGTGACTCTGGAAGCCAATGCGCTCCCAGAGGACGGATATCTAATTATTAATACAGAACCTCTAACCTATCAGTTCAAGGTCGACCCTGAGGTCATAAATGTGGCTAACGAGAGAAGTATAACTAATGGATGGTACCCAATCGAGGGATGTCTGTGGGAAATCAAAGTGTGTAAGGCAAATGGGGATTGGATGGAGGATAATTTTGGCTCTGAGGTAAGGATTATCTTCCCCTACGATGAGGATAATGGAGTGGTGGAGAATGCTCTAATTCCTTTAATGGAGGAGACGTTACAGGCATTCTGGCTGAATGAAGAACATTCTAACTGGGTGAGAGTGCCTGGTTCCAGAGTGGATAGAGAGAATAATGTGGTTGCTACAGGTGAAGTTCCACACTTCTCAGTATTTGGACTGATGGGTTCAGCAGTATACGATTTGAGCGATGCCCATGCCTATCCAGTTCCCTGGAAGCCAAATGATGGCAAGGATGAGACGGGCACTGAACAGGATGGGATTACCTTCACCTACCTCTCTTCTCAAGGGGTAATCAAGATTTACACCATAAGTGGTGAACTGGTTAGGGAGTATGATTATAAGCCGGCCGATGGAGGGAAATGGACCTGGGATGTTGAGACTTCCCGTGGGGAGAAAGTGTTCAGCGGTGTCTACATCTACTATATTAAGAATGAGAAGGAGCAGAAGACAGGAAGACTGATGATAATCAGGTAAAAATGTTGTAGCTATAGAGCGATAGCTCTGCGTGATAATTCCTCCACTATAATCCCACCTTTAAACACACACCCGCTTGAAAATTAACAAAAAATTAACATTTCCTTAACCTATCCATAACATATACAGTATATACTTATAGTGAATTATGGGGAGTCAAATGGGCAAAAATTTACAAATATTTTACAATTTGTTTACAGAAATGTTATAACGAATACGTATACTTATATCTAATTATCGTTTACATAAGGCGAGAAATCCGATAAAGGCAAACTCCGAGTAATCGGAAGGCGTCCCGAATTTTTGGGACCCCGACATGGGGTCGGGGCAAAGCTACGGGTCTTATTGAGACAGCCGGGTTACCGCACACGAAATATGGGCAATAAGATAGCCGGGTTACCGAAGATTGAAAGAATCTTTGACAACCCGGTTTTTTTATGTGGAATGGAATTCCCCGATTTCATCGGGGAGAGGTAATATGATAGAGGAGGAATAAAATGAAGAAAATACTTCTGATTGTATTACTGATAATGATGAATGTGTCAAGAATAACCGCTTCTGACCCCGGTTCAACCGGAGCGAATTTTCTTAAGATAAATCTTGCCCCGAGAGAGTTGGCCATGGGTTCTGTGGGTATAGGTTTAGCGGATGGGCCGGGCGCTATGTTTACCAATCCAGCGGGGTTAGGGAGTATCGGTTATCAGAGTTTAAGTTTCTTTTACAACATATGGTTAGAAGGGATGAGTGCCCAGTACCTTTCTTATATCATACCAACAGGAATAGGGAATTTTGGAGCAAGCGCAAACTATTTTGCTTATGGCAAGATTCAAGGGTACGATGCCAGCGGAACAGAGACATCAAATATTGATGCTTATGACCTTTGTTTCCTTCTATCTTATGGGAAAGAGATTCCTGCTCTCAGGATGGGGGGATATGAAATATTAAAAGGATTGTCCGCAGGAATAAATTTCAAGGTTCTAAATGAAAAATTAGAGAAAGAAAAAGCTATGGCATATGGCGGGGATTTAGGGATTAAAATAGACTTAGGGAAGAGTTACAATGTTTTAAAGGGAGTAAGTGTGGGTTGTAGTGTAAAGAATATAGGAACGGGATTAAAGTTTGATAAAGAGAAAGCACCTCTTCCACTAAGTTATGGTGTAGGTATAGGAGTAAAGAGAGAATTGTTAGGGGAGGAGTTAAATTTAGGTGTGGATATGAACATCCCCAATGATAACAGTATGTATATGGGGGCAGGATTGGAATACTGGATAAAGGATATAATTGCAATAAGAGCAGGGTATAACAGCAAAAAGGATTCAAGTAATGGGTTAAGTTTGGGGATAGGTATAAAGGCAGATGTATTTAGTATGAATTATGCATTCGTAGATTATGGGGAACTGGGATATACGCACAGGATGGGGATGGATATAAAGTTTGGCAGGCACATAAAAGAGGTATTAATAAGGAAGGCATTTGAGAGAGGAGTAAGTTATATGCGCAAGAAGAAGTACGCCGAGGCAATACTGGAGTTTAACAAGGTATTGAAATATGACAGTTCAAATATCGGGGCACTGGAGTTAATAAGAGAAGCAAATGAGAAAATGGCGAAATAGAACGCGCCTTTCCCGACTAAGTGAGGAGCTATGTTTATAAAAATTAGCAAAATCTATCAGGAGGAAATAAAATGAAAAGTGAAAAATTAATTCTTGTTGCGTTTATAGTATGCGGTTTTGCTGTAGGAACAGTGTTTGCAGCATATGAACTTCAGAAGCCTGATTGGTGTGTAGTTGATTGTGGTCTGAGCGATACTATTGGAACAGGAGACTACGCCGATGGGCTTGATACGGGAGATGGTATAGGTTACAGACTGGACAGTTCAATTGGACCTCCGGGCGAGGATGACTGGGAGCCAGCGTTACTTTCAGGAACGATAGTGGAATCAGGGTTTTACCAGGTCAATTACAGTAGCTGGGTGGAGAACCCAACATTTGTCTTTAATGACGTTGAAATCAGTAGCACAACAATAAAGTTCAAACTTCAAAGTGATATCAATCCAGACTGGACGCAGTATGCTGTAGCCTTCTCCACCGGAGTAAATCTTTCTGACCTCTTTACTGGCACCATATATTACATTAAGAAAGATGGTAGCATAGGTACTTCTTTCAGTGAAAGTAACGATTGGAATTCTGCTTCATTCTATGAAGGAATTGAGTTAACTGGATTAAATCCTAACACTATATATGGGTTCAAAATAAAAAGTAGGATACCCCCTCCAGAATTAGTCTCCACGGATTGGTCAGGAGACACGGATAATTACTTCTGGACGCACATTGAAACGCCGGGTATCAGCGTGAAGGTCTACATCACCAGCGCAACTGTTACAGCAGTAGGTCAATTTTCTAACTTAGGCGCGGGAGCATCGGGAATAAACTTTGGTATTATAAATGGAAGTTACGCAGGATGGACAACCGCTACTTCTCATACATTTACTAATCTAAATGACAATACATCATATACCTTTAGCGTCAAAGCGAGAAATGGAAAACCGCATGAAACCAACGTTGCTTCTGCAAGTAAGTATACTCTATGTGGCCCTCCACAAAATCCATTCATAAACAATGTTACTTCTTCTTCATTGACATTAGGCTGGTCCCATTCTTCTTTAGGCGCGCCGGATCATTATCACATAAAAGAAAATGAGGTGCCTATTCAGGATAATTATAATCTGCTGTCATTGGATAGAGACAACCTTCAATATGTGAATTTTAGATATACCTATAAAATTTATGCAGTGAACCAAGCTGATGAGACTGATGAAATTTCTTCAGTCTCCATTTCTGCTTATACTTCATGTTCAATCCCGCCGGCTCCTCAAATTCTGGATGTTTCAGCAGATACATCGCAAATCACGATAGATCCAGGAAATAATCCCTGGTATACTGATTTCAGTATAAGGGTTTCTGGTGCTGGGACTACAAATTTTGTTCAGAATGACCATACAATTGGAAGTGGTGAAGTGTTTAACACAGCGGCTGACTGGGAAAGTCCTTTAACCATAAGTACTCTCCTTTCAAATGTGGAATATGACATTTCTGTCCAGGCAAAGAACATGTCCGGGGCTGTAACTGGTTATGGAACCTCTGTTTCTTCCTGCACTTTTGCTGCAGTTCCAGGACTGGGTGTTGTAGAAGTAACGATTGACTCAGTAAATATTACTATCCAGGAAGGAAATAACTCTCCTCAGACAGAATATGCGATTTACCAGGAGATAAACATGGGTGGTGGTTGGCAACAGCAAGGATACTTACAACTTGGCGGGGGCACTAATCCAGTTAATCCTGTCTGGCAAACAAAAGATGATTGGGGAAGTGGTGGGTTTATTGTTTCTGGTTTAACTCTCTCGGCTTATGGATTTAGATGGAAAGCACAAGCAAGAAGGACGATTACCGGCTATTCTAAAAAAGAAACAAATTGGTCTTTATATGCTTATGCAGGTGACGTAGTTGCCACTCCCACTGCAAATATAGGTGTACTTGAGTTAAATGCAGGCACAGCTTATTATTATAATACTAACCAGACAGTCACATTTACTTCTATCGGGGTGGATGAGATACATTATAGCTATACTACTAACGGGTCTGACCCAGCCGACCCCACACTGTCAAGCCCGGGAGGCTCCCCACCGGTCGCATTTCTATTAACAGCATCAGCGGGAGAATCAAAGACTTATAGGATTAAAGCAAAAGCCTGGCAAGTAACGGTGGAAAGCGATGCGGGAGGGGTCTGGATAGTAGTTATCGATAAAGACCCGCCCACGATTAATTCCTTTAGTATAGTGGAGAAACCGTATACAACTTCACAAAAAATTACTCTTTCAATCTTGGCTACAGATGCAGATTATATGAAGATAGAAGGGGACGTAACAAATGCCCCCGTTTGGATTGATTATGGTAATTCAAAAACTGTCTTGTTAACAGAAGGGGCGGGAAACAAGACGGTAAGTGTCACTGTTAAGGACGAAGCAGGAAACGAGTCATCCCCGGTGAGCGACAGCATCATATATGACCCCACACCGCCTAATATTACAGGGTTTAGGATAGAAGAGGGAGACTATACAGATGCGAGACAAAATATGCACCTTATTGAAATAGACGCTACAGCTGCAAACTTTATGTGGATAGATGGAGACGTGGAGAATGATAGCGTCACCAAGGAATGGATTGCCTATAGCGATTCAGCGCAGGTTACTTTAACGTCCGGGGATGGACCAAAGACCGTAACTATCAAAGTTGCAAATACAGTAGGGACGGAGGCTGGTCCAGTAAGCGATACTATAACGTTAGATACAACACCGCCACAGAATCCTACGCTTATCTTATCCGACCCGGATTCACCAAATCCAGATTACACAAATTATGGATACGTAGTCGTATCTGTAACCAACTTAGATACAGACGTCGTTGAGTATGTCCTGAGCGAAACCCAAGCAACACAACCTGGTGCAACTGCTACGTGGTGGCCTGTACCTATTCCGGCTACATATCAGCTATCGCCTGGTGAGGGGGGAAAGAAAGTCTATATATGGGTAAAGGATATTGTGAATCATATTAATGCAGGCACTGTCCTTGATACTATCACGCTAGACACACAAGCCCCAGGAAGTCCGTCTTTAAGTATAGACGGGGGCCCATATGCCAATTCACAAGACGTCCCTCTCCAGATCTCAGCTACAGGCGCAAGTTCTATGTGGATAGATAAGGATGTGATAAATGACAGTACTACAAAGGAATGGATTAATTATAATACTTCAGCACAGGTCACTTTAACACCTGGAGATGGAGACAAGA
>Ga0307380_10007385_pt1 | contig 14315 bp, 23 predicted proteins | sample UN3MG_FD_202239 | JGI IMG/M metagenome (GOLD analysis project Ga0307380, IMG submission 202239) | Soil microbial communities from Risofladan, Vaasa, Finland - UN-3 | ecosystem: Environmental > Terrestrial > Soil > Coastal area > Acid sulfate soil | place: Finland: Risofladan, Vaasa | collected... | reverse complement strand
GGCAACGACAGTTAATCCTTCAGGAGTTTTTTGCTGCAAAAGCCAGATGTTATCATCTACAAGTGCCCCGTTATAAAGATAAAGAGCTTCATCGTATTTATTTGATTCCTGAATGTTTGGTATTTGAGTGCCGTGACCGCTGTAATGGATATAAAGAACACCCGGTAATTTTATTGTGTTCAGCGCATTCTCAATCTCTGCAATGAATTTATGAGTAGTTACTTCCGAGTCTTTGAATTTCCTTATCTGGAACTCCGGGAACTCATTTCGAAGTTTCTTCTCAACGTCATCAACATCATTGAGGCAACCGGAGAGGTCATTATTACTTCCCATGTAGTCATTAATCCCGAACAATAAAGCTACTTTATTGCCTGTTATTGATTCCGGTTTCTTTCTTTTCCAGCACATCTTACAAATATTTTAATCCAAATATCGCAAAAAGTAAAAGTAAACAAATTATTACAAACCAAAACCAAAATGAAGAAATTACTTTCACCACAAAGGTTTTTACCGCCTTGTAGATCATGTATAAAGCATATATTTTCCCAAATCTCATTTATTAAAAATATAAACTTTGTTTTCACTTTGATCATAAACATCTAAATGCACCCAGCTAACACCTGCTTCCAGTCTAATATGATAAGGCCACCAATTAGCGTTTTTAACAATCCATTGTCTTACTTCTTCAGCTAATAACCCCTGCACATCAAAATCCGCCGCCTTACCCAAACAATGTGCTGACATATAAAGTATTCCCGCTTCTGCTTTTTCCTTTACTATATCACACTGATTGCATCTTAAACCACGTTGTGAATACTCCCCATGTACCATCCAGTCATTCACAAAAATCGGTTTGCCTATCCTGTCCCTAATAGTGTCAAGCATAATTAATAATTCTGTATCAAAGAACATCCAGGCCTTTGCACCATATTTATCATACACATGTTCACACACAAGCTCGTCAAGAGAAAAATAATTTGGGACGGTTATCATCACTTTTTAGTTTTTGAAAAGAGCCAATCCAACAGCAACTTGACAAGATAACCTGTCAGAGTACCAATAATAGTTAAAACTACCAGTAAACATATTGCCCCCCATTCAGGCATAAATTTATTTATTTGAGATAACGCCCCGGTTGTTCCCCCAAGAACCGGCAAACTGTCCGTATTGAATATGGAAGAAAATATTTTATGAATCATTGTGGTAATTTTATTGCCATTGTTTATATTAGTTAACCATGCAAAGATATTTTAATATTTTTATACGGATGTTTTAAGTTTCCTGTTTTTGTTATTATCCCCGCCTCCATAAACGTCTTTTTAATCTCATCTTTACTCCGTTTATGCTTTATTGCATCTTTTATTATTTTTACTTCCATTTATTTTTTAATAAAATATCTTTAAGATTAAAATCACTATTATAATCCCTATTATGCACCACATGCAAACCTTTATCTTAAAATCCTCTTTCATCATTTAAAATGTTTCGAGGGTTGTACCTGCTTCAACTGAATGTATTATACCTCCATGAGCATAAATATGTGCAACTCCGGGAGTCCTGTTTTCAACACCAACAGTATTAGCACCAGATGTTATACATTCGTATAAATATACCTTAGCTGTTTCTGCCCCACCTCCAGCACTCACAGCAAAAGCAGATTTGTTCGCCACTACTATGGATACACTATCATGAGCATGGCAAGCGATATTTAATGATACACTATCATTTACGTCATGAACGCACGGACCTTCGGAATTATTATAATCACCATTTACTCTTAATATTTTGCAACTATCATGGAGAGTTGACGCATTATTAACAGATGTAGCAGACCCTACTCCAGCATTATATGATGTTACATTTTCCTCTACTCCATACGCAAGCCCTATTGTACCCAATGCATAATTTATACAATCGTTTAAACAGCCTGTAACAATAGTATCTTTTATCCATACATAACAACTTCCATGGAACGTCATAAGGTTAAGTTCTGCCCTATATTCATGGACAATAACACAATTATTAAATGTTGCTGTTATTAAATTATTTGTTCCATTTGTTACCTTAAAGCCTCCATATAATATTATACCCTCAAAATGAACTTTAAATGCTGATGCAGGTGCGTTTACATAAAAAACATCAATCTGTATAATGATATCAATATCTGGTTGCCTGTCATCAAAACACCGTACATATAATATACTTGTTCCCGTATCGTGGAAATATGAGTTTACTGTGGCAGCAACAGCCACAGAGTTTGCAACTGCCGTTAATACCAGAGGCACACCATTTGCATCACTATATAAAGTGTCATGCAAGGCAATAGTAGCAGCCACCCAGCTTATAGTATGGAACATACCACCACCGTCGTTAACCCATGTTCTTATCTTGCCAGTAACACCCTTAAATATACCTGATTTTCCATTGGGTGATACTATCTCTTTTTTTGCCGTTAATGCTGTTGATTGTAAAGTATAATAATTTGTCGGATAAACCAGTACAATTCTATCACAAGCAACCTGCATTGCCTTGTTAAGTGTCTTGTACGCAAGTGCCTCGGTATCTCCACTATTTGTATCTAATCCAGTATTTTCATTAACATACTTTATCGTTGATACTGTTTCCCTGTAATCATCTATCGAATGGCTTGCAATTGTATAATTACTTCCATCATAAGTTAAATATAAACCCGGCAACATTGGATGAGTGTAACCTATGTCTGAAAGTAGTGTTGCCCAGTAGTCAACCCAATTTACCCCGCCCCCCGTCCTGAATGGTATCCCTTTATCCAAACCAACATCTCTTATTACAGGTTGTACTACTGATCTAATCATCACCACAATAATTTAATTATTACCAATCAAATCCAAATGTAATTGATCCACTAGTATAGAAATCATCCTGAACACCTGCTCTCCACAGTACACCAGCTCCTGTATCTTCTATTGCCAACCGATTACCTACAGCAATTTCAGAACCATCCAACGGAACATAATCCTGCCACCCCTCATCACCTTCACATTTAAACTGAAGTACTACTGTTATTACAGAAGTATCAGATGCTCCGGATGAATCTGCCTCTGATTCTCGAATGGAAAAGAATATTTTCCGAAGCTTTTCAGAATCGAATAATCCTCGAATACTGACTTCATTGGTAAAATACCCACCCAATCCTGGGTTGGAGTCAACTGTTACATACTCTTTATTTGTTTCTGAAGTTCTACTGTTTGCCATTTTCGTATGTTTTTATGTTATCATTTCACTCTCTATATTGATTTTATCCGACGTACTGAAACAGCATTTAATCCTCTCTTCCCTTCCACTAAATCATACGCTACTTCATCATCCTTAACTACATTGTCTAATGCATTACTAACATGAAAAAAATACTCTTTGGTAGGATCCAAGTCATCTATAATAAACCCAAATCCTTTTACCAAACTAAAAAACTTTACTTTTCCAGTGTTTGTTGATGTACTCATTTTAATTGTAATTTAATTATTAATAATAAAAATTAATTATGTAAAACGTCTTGCTATTCTTTTTCCTACCAATTTGTTGAATGCCCCACCAGCAGAATCTACTTGATCTTTATATGTACTGAATGGAAAAAATCTGTGTTCTTCAATAAAAGCATAATTCCATAATCCGGACAAAAGCATAAAATTACCATTATTCACCTGTACTGAATAAGGATCAGCCCTGAATGCCTTGTCTCCCGTTGGACGCTCGGCATAAACTGAAAAACCTGCTAAGTTACGAATTGTACCTTCTGCAGATTCTTTACCACCAGATCCTCCTTCTTGTTCCACCCATATAACTACATCACTACCATCGGCTTCCGCCGTCTGCCTAATAATCCGTTCACGTTCATTACTGGCCCATCTCCCTCGCACCACATCTTCAATCAGCCACCGTCCATTGTCCAACCGGCTCATCTTTGTTCCGGCAGTATAATCTCCTCCGCCTTGCGTGCCTGCCTTATCCCAATACCGTACGGTTTGCATGATCTGATGTCTGGTTGGCATCTGATTGGGATTGATTATTGAAAAATGATCCACTTTAAACATACCTCCACCGGGAGGAGTTGGATCCTGCCCAATCTGTCCTGCATAACCATATTGTCCAAGGTCTGCCTCCAAATCTTTCAGTACTTTCCAAGTCAGGCGATTTTTATCCATCAAACCATCTTCATAATATTTTGTAAACTCCTTTGGATGGACTTGTTTTTCATAATTCCTTATTTCTCCCGGCAAACAAATATGTCTGAGATTTTCTTTTTCTTTTGCGAGAATATGTCCTGAAGGATCATTCTGATGAAGTCTCTGCATTATACCTATAGTAACAGAAACATCTTTATTAGTTTTACGTGTGCTGAGTGTTTGTTCAATCCATCGTATTGCATTTCCAAGTTCCACATCACTTGCTGCCTGAGTAGGATTAAGCGGATCGTCCCATATATTAATATCACCGTGGAAACCAAGTAATGTACCTCCTACTGAAGTACTATATCTTCCACCACCTATATTTATTAGAGGTTTTCCGTTTTTTCCAACAGATTTTTTAACAATTTTGAAATTTGATTTTACATCCTTGTCCTCTTTTATCCCGATGTCCGGGTACATCTTCTGAAATTTCTGTGAACGGATAAGATCACGACAGTATTCTGCAGACTCCAAAGATAATTTATCTGAATAAGATGCTGTAATAAATCGCATCCAGTGCCACTTTGTCCAGCACCATGCCGGAAACATTATACTGACAGAAATAGTCTTGGTCGAGCCTGGTGGGACATTGATCAGCAGGTCATACTGCCTCGGAAGCCGATCCCCCACTCTCTGAGCCAACTTTTCAAGTTCTTTACATAAAATCTCTATATGCCAGTTCCCCTGAAAGGCATGGGGGCTTACAGTATCCCAGAAATACTGCAGAAAATCATATAAACTCCGGTTATTAAGTTCCCTGTATATATAAAGTGGATTTTGAAGGGCTTCCCGCATAAGGTCAGCCTTTGATAAAGTCATGCGATCATATACACTACTTTCCATCTTCAATACTGTCAGGTGATAGATTATTCTTCTCAGCTATACTCTTCATAAGTCTAAGTTCATCCGTAGAGAGTATATTCATATCAATTTTGTTAATATTTATTATAGTGTTTCCTTCTTTTGTCTTATCTGTATTTCCCCAACTTTCAGGCATATGTATAGAAAGCCATATTTTTGCCGCCCATGGATTCCCTCTTGCCCATTTCCTGAGTGTTGTCTTCACCACTTCCCCATCTACGACGTGCGCAACTTCTTCCTCATAAGGATATCCGCATGCTTCCTTAACAAAACTAAATGCGACTTCTTTATTAATTTCCTGTACCCCTTTATCAATAGCCTCGGTAAATGCAGGTTTTGTGGATTTCCAATTCTCTATGGTGCTTATATCAACGCCAAGAGCCACACTTAGTACTTTATGTGTGGCTCCTAATATGCAAAGCTGATATGCTTTTTCTATAAAGCTATCATCCCACTTACCTTTTCTTGTATAAGTTCCTCTTGTGAGAATCATAATAATGAAATAAAAACACAAAGATACGCTATGAATTTCTATTTCAGACTAAAAACTTGAAATTTATTTCTGGGTTTGTTAAATTGAGAATTAAAAAACAAGCAATTTCAGGGAAGCAAATGGTGCGTTCAAAATTGCTTCCAAACTTTGTAACTTACATATAATCAGTATTTCTAAAAACATAAAAAATTTAGGAAAATTATACAAATAATAATATTTTCACCATAAATTTGTTTATCTCAATTATTAATTTTATATTTGTAGTGCTTATTGATTACAAAATGCCACAAAAAAATACTAATAGCCCCGAAAGCAAATATGATATATTCTATCGAATGTAATCAATAAGCTATTTGCTGGAGGGGTTTTTACATAGAAAGATGCAACAGATACGAAAAGAAGAACAAGCACATTTTTCAGGTATATATAGAATAAGTAACTACACTAATACAAAAATTTATATTGGATGTTCTATTGATATATCAAACCGAATTTTTAAACAACATCTCGGAACGTTAAGAAATAATACACATCATTCTTTTCTTTTGCAAGAACATTATAATAAATATGGGGAACAGGATTTAATATTTGATGTTGTAGAAAGAATACATAAACGAAGAAGTGAGTCAGATAATCAATTTAAAACAAGATTATGTATTATTGAAACAAATTATATACATAAATTAGATCCCGGATTCAATATTGTAATCCCTCATTATCCTTCAAGAAGAAAACCAGAGGGGTATTTTGATTTATATGGAAGGATAAAACAAGAGAAATTAAGAAACAAGAGAATCCAACAATTAAGAGAGAAAACTACACGTAGAAGAGAATATCCTATAAATCATACTGCTTGGGAGATGTATATTGCATACTTAGAAGCTACATATTTAGGAAAAGAGCAAGAACTTGCGGATAAAATAAAATAAATTTTTGATTATATTATCCCCATGCTTTTATTCTTGCCTCTGCTATATCAAAGTATTCTTTTTTCATCATAATTTTAAATAATCCAGTTTATATGAGGTTTACCTGCATATTCTTTATCCCACACAAACCAAGCAAAAGCAATCATCCCTCCATTCTTATGTGTACCTTCACTTTTCCCAAAACTAACTCTTTTGCTGAACTGGTGCACACATTTCAAAGGAAATTCTTTATCCTGAAACATTTCATATCTTTTAACCCCTTCAAGAAAACTTGTTTTTAAAAACATTGCAATTTTACAGTTTGCTATTTTCTTTGCCTGTAATATAAATTCCAATGATAAATTAAATGGAGGATTTGTTATTATATTATCAATTCTTCTGAAAGGTATTTTATCAAATAAATTAATATTAAGAAAATCAATGCCACTTTTACCAAATCCATAATCAAAAAGATCACTACTGTAAATAGAATACCCAAATTCTTTTAATATAACAGATATATTTCCTTTTCCACAGGCACACTCCCAAATATGCCCATTAAACAATTCATTATCTAATAAAGATATTACAGCATGTGAAGGAGTAGGATAAAAATCCAGATCAATTCTGCCTAATCTACTGTTATCCCCCACTATCTTTCTTGCAAAATCAGTTGAAGTTAATTGTTTCATTATGCTATTATACGAAATTTATTTGAGAAAACGAAATAAAATTTTTAAAATTTTTTTGCATCCCTACTTAATGTAATATAATAATGTAGTTTCTAATTCAAATAAAATTTTGAAATTTATTTGTGACTTGCAGTTTACTGCATAAGAAATGACTTTCAAACTGAAATAAAATTTCCACGTTATCAGAGAGTACGTCCAACAACTATACTCTTAGTCAATCTGCCGATGACGGCAGCCCCTCTCCTCTCGCATCTTTATTTGATCAATTATCATTGCATAACGGCAAGCCGGAGTTAACTCCAATGGTCCACTTCTCATATTGTCCTGTCTGCAGATACCTGATCAGTCAATATGTATGTACCTGGTTAACCAGGTTAGTGATCATCCCGGTTAACCGGATCCCTGTTTGTATCCCTGATTGTTAGTATTGAATATGCAATATATAGTTTGTGCAGGAAATGGAAATGCGTATTAGGGTCGGTCGGGGAATTTTGCTTATATCTTACTCATATTATATACATTTTAACATACTATTATATCAATGTAGATATTGCCTTACTTACTGATGTATTGTCATTATTACCCATTCTTATATAATTATTATTACTAATATGTTTAATAACATATTAAATTATTTGTTTAATTGGTTTGTAGTTTGTATCTTTGATTATGTTTAATTAACACTTACTACAATGACAACAATCACACCATTCACGCATTATGATTTGTTAATATCAGTTCAACTTCATAAAGCAGACTTCACTCCTGATGTATGGGAAAACCTGAAACATAATACATATTGGTATGAAGTTGTATTTGCAGGTGAAAGAATTATAAGAATAGTTACATGGGAAAGTAACTACAGTTCAATACAGGAAATGTACAATTTCAATTAATACTTATCTATTATGAACTATTTATTTTTAATCCCTGTTTGTTTTGTGTCTTTAGGCTTGGTTATCCTGGTACACTCATTTTATAAGATGATTACTAATAAACTGTAATTATGAGAAAATTTATCAAATCAATTTACGGTCCATTGGTATTAATTCCAATTTCCGCAATTTACTGGTTTATTATTTACTTATTAATACATATATTATGAAAACGAACAATTGGAATAAATTTACGACTATCATTGACAATTATGTCAATGGTAATTTAACTGATTATAAAGAGCAGTTAAATAAATTATCTAAAATTAACCTTATAAGGTTTACTTCATTTTTGAGATTTGGAAATTACAATCTGATGGTATGCGTAGCAGGAGACGGCAAAATCATCTTGCAAGAAATTAATTAATTAAACAGCTTGAATTATCATTTACTTATTAAAAACAAATATTATGAAAGCAAAAGTTAAAAACAATCGTAATATTGAAATTTACGATAAAGAGACAAACGCTCTGATCAGGATCGTTTATAATCCATTTGGCAAAAGTAAAAAAGAAATTTTGGACTTCTGGATCCCTGCTGAACATCGTAACCAGGTTTATGCTAAATACTTTACTAAATTATAAACTATTAATAAACTATTATCATATGAAAACAAACTACAAAAGCTTTAAAGTTGGAGACAATGTTATTTTAAATAACTCCGTTGTTTGCGAGGGAAAACATTTTGACAAAGGACATGATTTCAAAATTGTTTCATTTCCTTACTCTACAATTCCGGGCAAATTTCAAAACTTTGTTTTCGGCAAAGATGAAAATAATAATATTATAAGATGTTTTGTAAACGAAATATTGAAAAATAATAAATAAAAACAACTGCCGGTTAAATTGGTATTACTGAAATAATAAAGTAAAACGGTCCGATTCCGTTATCCGGCACAAAATTAAAATTAACTTAATTCATTAATCAAATGGAAACAAAAAAGAAAAAAATCAGGAAATATGTATTTATAAACGGGACTAAATACATAAAACAAGGTAATTACCTGGTATTGGATCACATCATCAAAAATAACTTTGACCGGTCCCACAATTACCAAAGGTTACAATTAAATTAAATTAAATTATAAACTTTTTTAAAAATTATTAAGATGAAAAAAACTAAAGGAGAATTAATGAGTAACTCTGAAAACGTAAAAAACTCTAAATTTGTTGCTAATAATACTCTGAAAATAGAGTATAACAATGGAACTACTGCTATAAGGTTACATAATACTGATATTGTAACCTTCAGGACTGATGATAAAATTGTACTTAACTCCGGAGGCTGGAGGACCTCAACTACAAAAGACAGGATAAACACATTTTCCCCTGCCAAGATCTCACAGGATAAAGGTTTATGGTATTTGTCCGGAAATAAATTATTTTATGATAATTGCATAATCAATAACAAAGGAGAATTAATCAGTAAACAATTAAAAAATAATACTATTGAAAACAAAGTAAACAAACTCAAAAAACAAATTACTGATTACTGTAACCTGGTTACAAAAGATAATTTACCCTTTCCTAATCCTGGTGACTGCTGGTTCTGCAGTATGCATGACAAAGATGGTACACCAATGGGAGAATTAGGATCAAAAAACTATGATCATCTATTAAATCATTTAAAGGAAAAATATTTGCACGGATCTATTTTAGTTAATGCAATGCGAGAAGCTGGATATAGAGACGAACAAATAGGACTTCATTATCAATTAAAATTAGTTGAGACGTTTAAAAGAAGTTTGCGGAAATATTTACAAAAACGCCTTATTTCCGGAATAGCAGTAAAATAATTTTTTGACTGTTCAAAGTCAGTTTTTAATATTGATGACTGCAGAATTTATACTACTATTCTGCAGTAAAATAACCAAAAAATTAATATCTTAAAATAGTTTGAAATGAAAACAGAATTAATTATCGAATTGACCGACAAACAAATTGAGAATATAAAAAAAGAAATATATCAACATGGTATCGGTTTTTTGCCTGATAAAAAATTATATAATAGTATTAAAGGAATTACAAAAAAAGATGTAATTATCTTTATACAAAACTATTTATTAAAGTATGAATATTAATTTAATTAAAAAATGAAAACTACAAAAGCAGATAAACAAATACTAAAAATTGCTGAAAAATATGCAAAAAAAGAATGTGAAGATATTAAAAATTCTCTTGTATATCTTCCTTCTGATATTTATCATTTAATAAAAATGACATATTTGGACGGTTTTACTAATGGAATGAAATATAAAACAAATTTGAAATAATAATCAAAAAAAACCAAAAAAATGAAAACAACACAATTTCACGCCAAAAATCAATTTTTGCTTTATTATGATGATGGTATATACTTCCAAAGTTATAACAGCATAATTGCTCTCAAGCCTCATTCAGGTAAAATTCAGCTCGATGAGTATTACTGGAATTACTCAAAAATTACTGGTAAATACAGGAACTTGTTTTTAGGTGAAGATCGGAAAGAAACGGAAAGAAAAATAAAGGCAGGAATTTACGTTTTAACTAATCTTAATAAATAGCCTGTTTTTAGCTTGTTTCCGACATTTTAATATAAAATTGACGTATTCTATTGCTGTAAGGGAGAAAATTGATCCTGAAGCCTCCCTTACAGTTAAAAATGAAAATTGTATTGTATTACTAACTATTAATAAACTATATTATGAAAACAAAAGAATTTAACCAGGCATTAAAAGATCTTTCAAACAAGAAAGGACTTTTAGACAAAACAAAATTATTAACTGCAAATGATGAACTGAAAAAGCAGTTAGTTGAGAAAATTGTCAGACACCGGCACCCAATTGTTATTGAACTTATTACAAGCGAACTTGGTCCCTGGCTTGCATCAATGGGTTATCTTTATAAAAAACAGGGTAAGAATTATAATTTCCTTTGCACGTGTGAAAATATGAGAAAAATAAATTTATAATTATGAAAACAGAAATCAAACAAGACGTTGCTAAGACAATCATAAAACATAACCAGTTATATGAAAAATTAGGAAAGTTACAGGAAATAGCAGAACTTATTTATGATAGATTTTCTTTAACAAATGATCGAAGTTATGAGATGCTAATATATAAAGACTCAAACGGAAATGAAATAAATGCTGATGAGTTCTGGAGTACATTGTTAGATTTTATTGATAACAACCAGGTTTTTTAAATAAGGAAAGTTTGAGATTATTTAAAAACAATTAAATAAATAGAAATTATGAAAAACTTCACTCTTGGAATTGTCTTCGTATTTGGGATTCTTGCAGTTCTCGCTTTTTTTGTGGCAATTTATTCAAAGACATTTATTCTATTAACTCTTACTTTTGTTTTTGGTGCCGTTGCCAGGATTGCATATACTGATTATAAGGATCCGCTATTATGAAAAAACTATTAATAATACTAATATTAACATTACCTGGTATTACTGTTTTATCACAAATAAAGTTTAATAGTAGTATAGAAGCAGGTTATGAAGATAGACATTTAGCTATAAAAGAATTAGTTGATGGAAAATGGAAAAAACGTTCAGGTTTAGATTTAACATACTCAATGTTTGGGACGTTTGATTTGGGTGCTACTTATAAAGGTTTTAGCATAAATAGTGTAACTAAAACATATTTTACTCCTTATAGCATAGTAAGCTATAATCCCACTTTAATTGAATATAGTTTAGGTATTTATTACAACTTTAAACGAATAACAATAGGTTATGGACACATGTGCGCTCACTCAATAGACATAAATTACTTCAATGAGTTCTATGACAGGTTCTCAATTAAACTTAAACTAATTAAATAGTGGATAATATAAAAAGAATAGCCTCAATGGCACAAAACTCATATGGAGAACGGGTTGTTAAAATTTGTTTTCCTTATGATCTTGATATGATAATGAAAATTAGAACTCTTCCTGGGAGGAAATATCATGCTGATGTAAAATGCTGGTCCACTCCTATTAGTGTCAGCTCAATTAATTCCTTAGTTGAATGGGAGTTTTCAATAGATGATAGATTAAAAACATTTATTGATAAAATTAAGGTTAGAGAAGAGCAAATAGTAATTAATGGAATTACCGGTCTTAATGGAATTTTATATCCTTTCCAAAACAAAGGAGTAGCTTTTATTGAAACAAATAATGGACGGGCATTAATTGCTGATGAAATGGGTCTTGGTAAGACAATTCAGGCTTTAGCCTGGTTACAGTTACACCCAGATAAAAGACCTGTTATTGTTGTTGTCCCGGCATCTGTCAAACTCAATTGGAAAAGAGAAGCTGAAAAATGGTTGCCTAATCCAAATGTAGAAGTTCTTTCAGGTGAAACTCCCTGGAAACCAACTGGAAATATAATTGTCATTAATTATGACATTCTATTGAGTTGGTTAGATGCACTAAAGAAAATGAAGCCTCAAGTTCTCATTACTGATGAATGTTTTCCAGCGGGGACTAAAATAACTACTCCAATTGGATTAAAAAATATAGAAGAACTGAGAGAAGGAGATTTAGTTTTTAATGCTATTGGTATTGGAAAAGTAGAAAAGATAAATAAAAGAAGTGTAAATAATTTAATAAGACTGCATCTTAATACTCAAACATATATAGATGTAACACCAAATCATTTATTTTTTACAGCAAATGGGTGGATTCCAGCTTCAAAATTAATTAATAAAAAACTTTTGGATTATTCAAATATATTTGATATATTTGCGCCAATCATTAATATAAATCAAAATGAAAAGAACAGAAAGAACTTGCCAATGGTGTGGAAAACCATTCCTTTTAACATATCAAAAAGAATATCAAGGAGTACGATTTTGCGGAAAATCCTGTTCAGCGAAATGGAGGAATACTTTACCAGAAATACAAATTGCATTAAGATCAGTAGAAAAAGGAAGGAAGATAAGTGCTTCTCTGATAATAGCACATGCTTCCAATCCAGACTGGGCAAGAAATCAGTCCAATTTAATGAAAAAGAACAACCCATCAACCAATCCGGAAACAATGAAAAAGATCAAAGCATTTTGGAGAGAGCATGGGCACCCATTGAAACACCAACAACTTCGAGGAGGAAATGGAAGACCTCTTCCAAAAGCACAACGAATCCTATGGGCTGCATTGGGTCCAGAATGGAAAACAGAATACCCAATCAGTACAAAACAAAAAAAGAATTCTGGATATCCATCATGTTACAAAGTGGATATAGCTCTTCCGAAATACAAAATTTGGATAGAATTGGATGGTTGGATTCATTCATTAGAAAAATCACAACAGACAGACAAAAAGAAGGAACAATTTCTAACGACGTTAGGGTGGACAGGATTGAGATTCTCAAATCGAAGTGTGGAGAAATCCCTTTCCAAAGTGCTGTATACAATCTTCAAATTTCTAAACACCCATCATATTATGCTGAAGGATTCTTAGTACACAATTGTCATTATTACAAATCAAATAAAGCATTTCGCACAAAAGCTATTAAAAAACTTGGTAAGGGAGTTCCTCATATAATTGCTTTATCTGGTACACCTATTGTAAACAGACCTATTGAAGCTTATAATGCAATACAATTAATCAATCCTGATATCTTCCCTAACTTTTTCAGCTTTACCCATACTTATTGCAATGCAAAACATACTGGGTTTGGATGGGATTTTAATGGACATTCCAATGATGAAGAATTACATAAAAAGTTAACCGGTACAATAATGATTCGAAGACTAAAGAAAGATGTTCTACCTGATCTTCCGGAAAAGACACGATCTTTCATTCCAATAGAATTGGACAACGAAAGAGAATATGATGCAGCGGAAAATAATTTTATAACTTATATAAAACAAACAAAAGGAGTTGCTGCTGCAGAAAAAGCCTCCAATGCAGAAGTATTGGCTAAAATAGAAGTATTAAAACAATTAGCGGTCAAAGGAAAATTAAATGATGCTATTAGTTGGATTCAAGACTTCTTGGAGGTAGATGGAAAACTTATAGTCTTTGCAACTCATAAATTTGTTATTGATGCTTTGATGAATGAATTTGAAAAGGTAGTTGTTAAAATAGATGGATCTGTTTCTCAAATAGAAAGACAGAGAGCAGTAGATAGTTTCCAGAATAATGATAGGATACGACTATTTGTAGGAAATATTCAAGCTGCCGGAGTTGGTATAACATTAACTGCTGCTTCAAATGTAGCTTTTCTTGAGCTTCCTTGGACAC
>Ga0307380_10007384_pt1 | contig 14316 bp, 21 predicted proteins | sample UN3MG_FD_202239 | JGI IMG/M metagenome (GOLD analysis project Ga0307380, IMG submission 202239) | Soil microbial communities from Risofladan, Vaasa, Finland - UN-3 | ecosystem: Environmental > Terrestrial > Soil > Coastal area > Acid sulfate soil | place: Finland: Risofladan, Vaasa | collected... | reverse complement strand
CTCAAAAACCAAACGCTGGGAGGTCGTGACCCAGGCCGAATGACCTGACACGACACCCGGTTTCAACGAAACCAGGCCCGATCCCCCGGAAACGATAGGGAGGTGATGGGCCAAGGTCGGGAGAGACTTAATGATCCAGATGCAAACCAATCTGGACGTCGCCGATAACTTAGGCGCACGTCGGGTCCAGTGCATCAAGGTGCTGGGCGGTGCCAAACGCAGATATGCGCATGTCGGCGACATCATCGTCGTCTCCGTCAAGGAAGCAATTCCACGCGGTCGCGTGAAGAAGGGAGATGTCCGTAAGGCCGTCGTCGTTCGCACCGCCAAGGAAGTGCGCCGCGACGATGGCACCACGATCCGCTTCGACCGTAACGCCGCCGTGATCCTCGGCACCAACAACGAGCCGGTCGGCACCCGTATCTTCGGGCCGGTCGTCCGCGAGTTGCGGGCGAAGAACTTCATGAAGATCATCTCGCTGGCTCCGGAGGTGCTGTGATGGCTGCAAAGCTGAAAAAGGGCGACCACGTTGTGGTCCTTTCCGGCCGCGACAAGGGCAAGGAGGGTGATATCCTCCGGGTAAACCCGAGTGAGGATCGTGCCGTTGTATCCGGCGTCAATCTGGTGATCCGGCACACCCGCCAGACCCAATCCGACCAGGGCGGCCGCATCTCCAAGGAAGCGCCGATCTACCTGTCCAACCTTGCACTCGTCGACCCCAAGGACGGCGGCCCGACCCGAGTCGGCTTCAAGTTCCTTGAGGACGGCAAGAAGGTGCGCTTTGCAAAGAAATCGGGGGAGGTCATCGATGGCTGACGGTTCGACCTATGTCCCGCGTCTGAAGACGCTGTACGACACCGAAATTCGCGCCGCGCTCAAGGAAGAGTTCGGCTACAAAAACGATATGCAGATCCCCCGGCTCGACAAGATCGTGCTGAATATGGGGGTCGGCGAAGCAGTGGCCGACTCGAAGAAAATCAAGGCGGCTCATGACGAGCTGATGATGATTTCCGGGCAGAAGCCGGTGATCAACAAGGCCAGAACTTCGATCGCAACCTTCAAACTGCGCGAAGGTATGCCGATCGGGGTCAAGGTCACGTTGCGTCGTGCGCGCATGTATGACTTTCTGGATCGCCTGATCATGATCGCCCTGCCGCGTGTCCGCGATTTCCGCGGCATCCGCGGTAAGAACTTCGATGGGCGCGGCAACTTCGCCATGGGCATCAAGGAGCATATCGTGTTCCCGGAGATCGACTACGACAAGGTCGAGGATATTCGGGGCATGGACATCATCATCACCACAACGGCGTCCACCGATGCCGAAGCGAAGGCACTGTTGAAAGCTTTCAACATGCCCTTCACGAACTGATCGGGAGGAACCGGAAATGGCCAAGACAAGCATGGTCCAGCGCGAGTTGAAGCGGCAGCGCCTGGTGGCGCGGTACGCGGAACGGCGCGCCGCACTGAAAATGATCGCGGTAGACGAAAGCCAGCCGACGGAGGAGCGATTCAAGGCGCGCCTGAAGCTTGCAAAATTGCCGCGAGACTCGTCGGCGACCAGACTGCACAACCGCTGCCTGATCACCGGACGTCCAAAAGCATACTACCGCAAGCTCAAGATGAGCCGAATTGCGCTGCGTGATCTTGCCTCTCATGGCGAGATCCCCGGCATGGTCAAATCGAGCTGGTGAGGAGGGAACCATGTCAATGAACGATCCTCTCGGCGATATGCTGACCCGCATCCGCAATGCGCAGATGCGGTCCAAATCGACCGTGAATACCCCGGCATCAAAGCTTCGCGGCTGGGTGCTCGATGTGCTGGCCGCCGAAGGCTACATCCGCGGCTATGGGCCGAAGAACGATAGCGGCGGCAAGCCGGGCTTTGAAATCTCGTTGAAGTATTTCGACGGCGAGCCGGTAATCCGCGAAGTGAAGCGGGTGTCGACCCCTGGTCGGCGCGTCTATACTTCGGTCAAGGAAATCCCGCAGGTCCGCAATGGCCTCGGCGTTTCGATCATCTCGACCTCGAAGGGTATCATGACGGATACCCGTGCCCGGTCCGAGAATGTCGGCGGCGAAGTTCTCTGCACCGTCTTCTGAGGAGGGAAATCAGATGTCTCGTATCGGAAAACGGCCGGTAAACCTTCCCAGCGGCGTCACCGCGGCGCTGTCGGGCCAGACCATCGAGGTCAGGGGCCCCAAGGGTACCCGCAGCTTCACCGCGACCGACGATGTCGATGTGAAGATCGAGGAAAACGTTGTTCGGGTTCTCCCGCGTGGCTCGTCAAAGCGGTCGCGCCAGCAGTGGGGCATGACCCGCACCCAGGTTGCCAATCTGGTGACCGGCGTGAGCGAGGGCTTCAAGAAGGAGCTCGAGATCACCGGTGTCGGCTATCGTGCCCAGATCCAGGGCAATGTGCTGAAGCTGGCGCTTGGCTACAGCCACGATGTTGACTATGCGATCCCGGATGGTGTCGAGATCGTCTGCGAAAGACCAACGGCGATTGCAGTTTCGGGCATAGACCAACAGCAAGTCGGCCAGGTTGCCGCTGAAATTCGCGGTTGGCGCCCGCCGGAGCCGTACAAGGGCAAGGGCGTCAGGTACAAAGGTGAATATATTTTCCGCAAGGAAGGTAAGAAGAAGTAAGGAGCGCATGAGATGGCCAATAACAAGCGTGTCTTGTTTCAACGGCGCAGTCTGCGCGTCCGGAACAAGCTGAGGAAGGTCGCGGACGGTCGTCCACGGCTGAGCGTACATCGCTCGCTGAAGAACATCTCGGTCCAGGTGATCGACGACGCCCAGGGCCGGACCCTGGCCGCCGCCTCGACGCGGGAGCCGAAGCTGGGCCTGGCGGGCAAGAACAATATTGAGGCCGCTGCCAAGATCGGCGCCGAGATTGCCGCGCGTGCCAAGGCCGCCGGTGTCGAGGCAGTGTATCTCGACCGTGGCGGCTACCTGTTCCACGGCAAGGTCAAGGCCCTGGCCGATGCCGCCCGCGAGGGCGGCCTGAAGTTCTGAGGAGGCGATAATGGCTGAACGTGATGGAAAACGCGACCGGGGCGCGCGCAGCGGCCCACGGCGTGACCGGCCGGATGACCGCGAGCCGGAATTCACCGATCGCCTGGTTGCGATCAACCGGGTTTCGAAGACGGTAAAAGGCGGCAAGCGCTTCGGCTTCGCGGCGCTGGTGGTCGTGGGTGATCAGAAGGGCCGTGTTGGCTTCGGCAAGGGCAAGGCCAAGGAGGTCCCGGAGGCAATCCGCAAGGCCACCGAGGATGCCAAACGGAGCATGATCAGGGTGCCGTTGCGCGAGGGTCGCACGCTGCATCACGACATCGAGGGTCGCTGGGGCGCCGGCAAAGTGGTTATGCGGACTGCCCCACAGGGTACCGGCATCATCGCTGGCGGTCCGTGCCGCGCGGTGTTCGAGATGCTGGGAATCGCCGATGTCGTCGCCAAGTCGACTGGCAGCCAGAACCCCTACAACATGGTTCGGGCTACCTTCGACGGGTTGACCCGCGAGTTGTCGCCGCGCCAAGTTGCTGCGCGCCGTGGCAAGAAGGTCGCGGAAATTCTCCCGGCCCGCGAAACCGAGGCGGCAGCTGCCGCCATGGCCGAGTAAGGGAGCGTTCGCGAGATGGTAAAAACGATCGTCGTCAAGCAGATCGGCAGCCCAATCCGCCGCCCCGCTGACCAGCGCGCCACGCTGGTCGGACTGGGCCTGAACAAGATGCACAAGACCCGCGAGTTGGAGGACACCCCATCAATTCGCGGCATGGTTAACAAAATTCCGCATCTGGTCGAAATCGTCGAGGAGCGCGGCTAACCGCGCTACCGTTTTGAAAGCCGTGGCGGCGGGGCACGACGCATCGCCCTGTTGATCCGGCAAGAGGAGAATGCGTCATGAAGATCCACGAACTGCGCGACAATCCGGGCGCGACCAAGGACCGCAAGCGGATTGGCCGCGGCCCCGGCTCGGGCACCGGCAAAACCGGTGGACGCGGCATCAAGGGCCAGAAATCACGCTCCGGCGTCGCCATCAAGGGCTTTGAGGGTGGCCAGATGCCGCTTCACCGCCGCTTGCCGAAGCGGGGCTTCAACAATATCTTCGCCAAGAATTTCGCGGTTGTGAACCTGGGAAACATCCAGACCTTCATCGACGCGGGCAAGCTGGACCCGAAGGCTGTGATCGACGAGGCCGCGTTGGTTCAGTCGGGCTTGGTGCGTCGGCGGCTTGACGGCGTCAGGGTGCTGGCCAAGGGTGAATTGACAAGCAAGGGCCTCAAAATTGCGGCGACCGGCGCCAGCAAGCCAGCAGTCGCCGCAGTCGAGGCAGCAGGTGGCACCTTGACGGTGACCGCGCCAGCGCCGCCCACAGGGGACGCGGCAGTCGAGGCTTGAGACAGTGCGGCGTTGCCCCTAGATAAGGGGAACGGCAAGTCTGGACTTTGAGATACGCCGCTGCGGGCCCTCTCGCGGCGGCTTTATGACAGCAAGAGAAAGAGAACGAGACATGGCATCAGCCGCCGAACAAATGGCCGCCAACCTCAGTTGGAGCGCGCTCGGCCAGGCGAAAGATCTGCAACGGCGGATTTTCTTCACTCTCGGTCTGCTGATCATCTTCCGGCTCGGAACCTTTATCCCGATGCCTGGCATCGATCCGGTTCAGCTCAGGATATTCATCGAACAGACCCAGGGCGGCATCCTCGGCATCTTCAACATGTTTGGCGGTGGAGCAATCAGCCGTATGGCGATCTTCTCGCTGGGGATCATGCCGTATATTTCCGCCTCGATCATCATGCAGCTGGCGTCTTCGATGATGCCGTCGCTTGAGGCATTGAAGAAGGAAGGCGAGGCGGGCCGCCGGAAGATCAACCAATATACCCGCTACGGCACGGTCATTCTGGCAACGGTTCAGGCCTATGGCATCGCCGTCGGACTGGAAGGGCAGGGGCTGGCCCTCGACCCGGGCGCGTTCTTCCGCGCCTCGGCGGTCATCACCCTGGTCGGCGGTACAATGTTCCTGATGTGGCTGGGCGAGCAGATCACTGCGCGTGGCATCGGCAACGGTATTTCGCTGGTGATTTTCATCGGCATCATCGCTGAGTTGCCGGGCGCTTTGGCCCAGTTCTTCGAGCAGGGCCGCACCGGTCAGATCAACACCCTGGTGATCGTCGGCGTGCTGTTCCTGGCGGTTGGCGTGATCTATGCCGTTGTCTATCTCGAGCGGGCGCAGCGGCGTATCCTGATCCAATATCCGAAGCGTCAGGTTGGCTCGAAGATGTTTGGCGGTGAGAATTCACACCTGCCGCTGAAGCTGAACACTGCTGGTGTTATCCCGCCGATCTTCGCGTCGTCGTTGTTGTTGTTGCCAATGACAATCGCCACTTTCTCGGCTGGCGGCGGCGATACGGGAGTGTTGGGCACAGTGGCGGCCTTGTTGGGTCGCGGCCAACCGCTTTTCCTTTTGGCCTTCGCTTCGCTGATCATTTTCTTCGTCTTCTTCTACACTGCGGTTGTCTTCAACCCGGATGAGGTGGCCGAGAACCTGAAAAAGCATGGTGGCTTTGTGCCGGGCATTCGCCCCGGCAAGCGTACGGCAGAATATCTCGACTTCGTGCTGACGCGGCTTTCGGTCGTCGGGGCGGCCTACCTGGTAACAATCTGCTTGATGCCCGAGATCCTAATATCCAAGGTCAATGTGCCATTCTACTTCGGCGGCACTTCGCTGCTGATCGTCGTTTCGGTGACGATGGATACGATTACCCAGGTGCAGAGCCATCTGCTCGCACACCAGTACCAGGGGCTGATCAAAAAATCGAAGATTCGTGGCCGCTGACGCACGGCCGCTTACCGGTTCAGACCTGAGCACAGTGTGAAAGGGCCGCCGATGAACATCATTCTCCTCGGCCCCCCCGGTGCCGGAAAGGGTACTCAGGCGCGCATTCTGATGGACGAGCTGGGATTGGTACAGCTTTCCACCGGCGACATGCTGCGCGCCGCCGTTGCCGCTGGATCCGAGGTCGGCAAGCAGGCCAAGGCCGTGATGGCGGCGGGTGAGCTGGTTTCTGATGAAATTGTGATCATCGTCGTAGCTGACCGGCTGGACCAGCCGGATACCAAGGCGGGCGTGATTTTTGACGGCTTTCCACGCACCGCCGCCCAGGCTGTGGCGCTGGACCGGCTGTTGGCGGCGAAGGGGCTGATACTGGATGCAGTCGTGGCCATGGACGTGGACGACGACCTGCTGGTTGATCGGGTGTCCGGCCGTTTCACCTGTGCGGCTTGCGGCGAGGGTTACCACGACACCCATAAGCGCCCGGCGCGCGAGGGGGTTTGCGACAACTGCGGCGCCACCGAGTTCAAGCGCCGCGCTGACGATAATGCCGAAACGGTGCGGTTGCGCCTGGTGGCCTATCACGCCGATACTGCGCCACTGATCGGGTACTACTCCGGCACCGGCAAGCTGAAGACCGTCGATGGAATGGCTGATATCGACAACGTGACGCAGGCAATCCGAAGGTTACTTGGAAAAGACTGACGAATCGGCGCAGCCTCGCCGCCTCTGGGGCTTGACGGGGAAATGCGCAACACTATAGTGCGCGCTTCCTCTAGACAGGAGAGTCGTCTCCGCCACGAATTTCACCTCTTGGCGGGGTATCGGATTTCGGTCCAGACTCTCGAGGGATAAGAACGGCCGGCGCCTGCGTCGGCTCCTTTTGGATTTCGGTTTGCCGCGGCAGGCCCCGACACGATGGAGCTCGAGAATTGGCGCGCATCTCAGGCGTAAACATTCCGACCAATAAGCGGGTGCATATTGCGCTCACCTATGTCCACGGCATCGGCAATTCTACGGCCAAGCAGATATGCGAAGCTACTGGGATTGACCTAGGACGCCGTGTCAATCAACTTTCGGACACCGAGGTTCTGGCGATCCGCGAGCATGTTGATGCGAACGTTCAGGTCGAAGGCGACCTGCGTCGCGAAGTGGCGGTCAACATCAAGCGGTTGATGGACCTTGGCTGCTATCGCGGACTCAGGCACCGTCGTGGCCTGCCAGTGCGCGGACAACGCACCCACACCAATGCCCGGACCCGCAAGGGCAAGGCCAGGCCGATCGCCGGCAAGAAGAAATAAGGAGTCCGGAGAATGGCACGTGAAAAACGCGCTGCGCCCAAGCGCAAGGAGCGCAAGAATATCTCGGCGGGTGTCGCGCATGTGAACTCGTCGTTCAACAACACCATGATCACCATCACTGACGCGCAGGGCAACACTATTTCCTGGTCGTCGGCTGGCCACATGGGATTCAAGGGGTCGCGCAAATCGACCCCTTATGCGGCCCAGATGGCTGCTGAGGACGCTGGCCGCAAGGCACAGGAACATGGCATGCGGACGCTCGACGTCCTCGTCCAGGGTCCGGGCGGTGGCCGCGAGACGGCGCTGCGTGCATTGCAGACGGTTGGGTTCACAGTCAACTCGATCAAGGACGTGACCCCGATCGCGCATAACGGCTGCCGGCCGCCAAAGCGTCGCCGCGTCTGAGATGAATTTTCTGCGGTAGACGGCCTGTCCGCTCGGGGCGGGCCGATTGTCGTTTCCTCGGGTGCGCCCGGCCACACGGATCTGGCCCGGCGCGGGAATGGAGGACCAAAAAGTGATCCATAAGAACTGGCTAGAACTGATCAAACCGCAGGGTCTCGAAGTTGAGCCCGGTGCAGATCCTGACCGCGTTGCCACGGCTGTCGCCGAGCCGCTGGAGCGGGGCTTCGGCCTCACCCTCGGCAATGCGCTTCGTCGCGTGCTGTTATCGTCGCTGCAGGGTTCTGCGGTGATTGCCGTGCAAATCGACGGCGTACTGCATGAATTCTCGTCCGTCCCGGGTGTCCGCGAGGATGTGACCGACATCGTTCTGAACCTGAAGGGTTTGGCGGTGAGCATGGATGTTGATGGCCCCAAGCGCCTGCAGCTCAATGCCAAGGGTCCGGGCGTCGTGACCGCCGCTGACATCTCCGAGGTGGCGGGCGTCGAGATCATCAACAAGCACCACGTGATCTGCCACCTCGATGAGGGCGCCAGCGTCCACATGGAGCTGACCGTCGGCACCGGCAAAGGCTATGTCGCCGCCGACAAGAACCGCCCCGAGGATGCGCCTATCGGCTTTATCCCGGTCGATGCGATCTACTCGCCGGTCAAGCGGGTCTCCTACAAGGTCAGCCCAACCCGCGAGGGCCAGGTGCTGGACTACGACAAGCTGTCGATGATGGTCGAGACCAATGGGACGCTGAGCCCCGAGGATGCGCTGGCCTATGCCGCACGCATCCTTCAGGACCAGCTCCAGACCTTCATCAACTTCGAGGAGCCGAAAGACGCTTCGGGTGCCTCCGACGATGTTGGGTTGGAGTTCAACCCGCTGCTTCTGAAGAAAGTCGACGAGTTGGAGCTTTCGGTCCGCTCGGCCAACTGCCTGAAAAACGACAACATTGTCTATATCGGCGATCTGATCCAGAAAACCGAAGCCGAGATGCTGCGCACCCCCAACTTTGGCCGCAAGTCGCTGAACGAGATCAAGGAAGTGCTGACAGTCATGGGCCTGCATCTGGGTATGGACGTGCCAGATTGGCCACCCGACAATATCGAGGATCTGGCCAAGAAGTTCGAAGACCACTTTTGATGCGATGCCGCCTCCCGCGGACTGCGCGGGGGCGGTAACTAAACCACGACCTGGGCATCCAGCCCCAAGGAGGCCGCCGACAGATGCGGCCGGACAAAGTATAAACCGACGGAGAAACCGAAATGCGCCACGGTAATGGCCCCCGCAAGCTGAACCGCACCGCCGAGCATCGCAAGGCGATGTTCGCCAACATGGCTTGCTCGTTGATCGAGCATGAGCAGATCAAGACCACTCTGCCCAAGGCCAAAGAACTCAAACCCTATGTCGAGAAGCTGATCACGCTGGCCAAGCGCGGCGATCTGCATGCCCGCAGGATGGCGGCCTCGCAGATCCAGCAGGATGAACAGGTGAAGAAGCTGTTCGACGTCCTGGGCGGCCGTTACAAAGAGCGCCAGGGCGGCTATGTCCGGGTCATGAAAGCCGGTTTCCGCTATGGCGACATGGCGCCGATGGCGATCATCGAGTTGGTCGACCGTGACACCGATGCCAAGGGCGCTGGTGATCGTGCCCGGGTCGCTGCTGCGGAGGCCGTGACCGACGACGAATAAGGCCGGATGAGCAGGGCGCGGCGATGATCTTCGAACTCGCCGCCGCGAATGCCGTCATCTTCGCCGCCGCCGCTCTGCAGGCCGCCACCGGTGTTGGTTTTGCCATGGTGGCGGTGCCGCTGCTGGCGCTGATCAGTCTTGCTTGGGTGCCAGCACCCATGCTGATCTGCAATATCGGGCTCTCCATCGTCATCTTGAACCGGGGTCGCGACGCGCTCGACCGCGCCGAAGCGCCGCCCCTGATTCTCGGTCTGACGCTGGGCACTTTCGCTGGCGCCGTCATTTTGGCGCTGATCGAGGGCAGGGGGCTGGGGGTGTTGATCGGCGGCATTATCCTCGTCGCAGTGGCTGCCAGCCTGTTTACCCCGCCGCTCAGAATCACCCGCGGACGCCTGCTGTCGGGCGCCTTTGTCGGCGGCGCGACCGGCATCATCGCCGCCATGCACGGCCCGCCGCTGATCATCCTCTACCAGCGCGAGCACCCGGAGAAGGTCCGCGCCACCATGGCCGGGGTGTTCCTGTTCGGTTGTTTTCTCGCGCTCGGCTCACTTTGGCTTGCCGGTCTTTTGGGTTGGGAGCAGGTATGGCGCGGCCTCGCCCTGCTGCCCGGGGTGGCGCTCGGCTACTTCGTTGGCCGGGCTCTGGGCGGGCGAATGTCGCCGGGCGCTGTGCGTTATGCCATGCTGGGGGTCTCCGGCACAGCCGGGTTGGCGCTGTTGCTGCGCTCGCTTTGAGCGGGTTTGTGCGCGCCAACTTGGCTCCGCGCCCGGATGCTCCTAAGTATGAATGGTTCGCCACGCTAAAGATGGAGGTTCTGCGGTGATCGTTCGGATGGTGCCGGTCCTGTTCCTGTTGAGCTTGCTGACTCTGCCGGAATTCGTAATCGCCACGGCGGATGCCCAAACCATGAAAGTGCCGGGCAGCCAGGCCGAGATCAGCCTCGGGTTCGTGCCCGTGGTGCGCCAGGCGGCGCCGGCGGTGGTCAGCATCTACACCAGCAAAGTCGTCGAGCGCCGCACCAGCCCCTTTGCCGACGATCCGTTTTTCGAACAACTGTTCGGAGACTTCTTTCCCGGCAGGCAGACCCGACGGCGGATCGAGAATTCGCTTGGCTCGGGGGTGATCGTCGATCCTTCGGGCATTGTCGTCTCGAATTATCACGTTGTCGGCGGCGCCGACGAGATCACCGTGATTCTGACCGACCGGCGCGAGTTCGAGGGCCGGGTCATTCTGGCCGATAAGGAGGCCGATCTGGCCATCGTCGCGCTGGAGGGCGCCAGCGGGTTGCCGACGCTGGAGCTGCGCAATTCCGACACGCTGGAGGTCGGCGAGTTGGTGCTGGCTATTGGCAATCCCTTTGGCGTCGGCCAAACCGTCACCAGTGGTATCGTATCCGCGCTGGCCCGCTCCGGCGCGCCGGGCGGGCGCCACCAAGGCTACTTCATCCAGACCGATGCCGCGATCAACCCCGGCAACTCCGGCGGTGCGCTGGTCGATATGGCGGGCCGCCTGATCGGCATCAACACCTCGATCCTCAGCCGCTCAGGCGGCTCCAACGGCATCGGCTTCGCCGTGCCGTCCAATCTGGTCGCCCGGGTCATCGCCGCTGCCCGCGAAGGCGCCACCGTGCTCGACCGCCCCTGGCTCGGTCTGCAAACCCAGCCGGTCACCGGCGAGATCGCCGAGGCCATGGGGCTGGACCGGCCGACCGGTATCCTGGTTGACCAACTCCACCCGGAAAGTCCTTTTGCAAAGGCCGGGGTTGAGTCCGGCGACATCCTGCTAACCCTTGAAGGCGAGGCTCTCAACGCCCCGGCCGAGCTGTCGTTCCGCACCGCGACACTGGGCACCGGGCGCAGCGCCGATCTGCGCTACCTGCGCGGCGGCAAGGAGCGCCGGACCTCACTCACGCTGTCAGCCGCACCCGACCTGCCGGACCGCGACCGCACCGTGCTGCAGAACCCGAGCGCGCTACGCGGGTTGACTGTGATGAACGTCAATCCGGCGGTGATCGACCAGTTTCGCCTGCCGTTGGCCAGCGCGGGCATCCTGGTCGCCGATGTCGATGGTCGGGCCAGGCGATCGGGGTTGAAGCCGGGCGATCTGATTCTGGCGGTCAACGACCGTGCGGTCAGCGATGTCGACACGCTGGAGGTGGCGGTGCGACGCACGGGCGACATTGTCCTTCAGGTCGATCGCAACGGTCGGCGCGGCAACATCAAGATCGGCGGCTGAGATGCCCGATCTGTTCGACAGTCAGGCGGGCGCGCCCCAGAGCGGCCAGGGCCAGGGTAAGGCGCCGCGCCCGCTGGCTGACCGGTTGCGCCCACGGCAGTTGGCCGAGGTTGTCGGCCAGGATCACGTCCTCGCCACAGGCGCACCGCTGGGCGATATGCTGGCGGCGGGAACGCTGTCGTCGCTGGTGCTGTGGGGGCCGCCCGGTGTCGGCAAGACCACCATCGCCCGGTTGCTGGCCGAGGCGACCGAGCTGCATTTTGAGCAGATCAGCGCGATTTATACCGGCGTCGCTGACCTGCGGAAGGTGTTCGACGCGGCGAAGCTGCGCCATTCCCAGGGCCGCGGCACGCTGTTGTTCGTCGACGAGATACACCGCTTCAACAAGGCCCAGCAGGACGGCTTCCTGCCGCATATGGAATCGGGTGTGATCGTGCTGGTCGGCGCGACCACCGAGAACCCGTCGTTCGAATTGAACGCGGCCTTGCTCAGCCGCGCCCAGGTGCTGCTCCTGCGACGCTTGGAGACCGACGATCTGGAGAGCATCCTCGCCCGTGCCGAGGCCACCGAGGGTGCGCTGCCGCTGACCGCCGAGGGACGCGCTACGCTGATCGGAATGGCCGATGGCGATGGGCGGACGCTGTTGAACTTGGCCGAGCAGGTGTTGAATTTCGCCGCCCGCGAGAAGGCCGGTGCGACGTTCGGCCCAGCCGACCTTGCCCGCCGCCTCAACCGCCGGGCGCCAGTCTACGACAAGGCGGGGGACGGGCATTACAACCTGATCTCGGCCCTGCACAAATCGGTGCGCGGCTCGGATCCCGACGCCTCGTTGTATTGGCTGGCGCGGATGCTGGAGGCGGGCGAGGACCCGCGCTACATCGCCCGACGCGTCACCCGTATGGCGATCGAGGATATCGGCCTGGCCGAGCCGGAGGCGATGCGACAGTGCCTCGCCGCCTGGGAGACCTATGAGCGCCTCGGCTCGCCGGAGGGTGAACTTGCCATCGCCCAGGCGGTGATCTACCTGGCCCTGGCGCCGAAATCGAACGCCGCCTACACCGCCTACAAATCGGCGATGAAGATCGCTGCGCGCACCGGCTCGATGCCGCCGCCGGACCACATCCTGAACGCCCCGACCAAGCTGATGAAGGAGCAAGGGTTTGGCGCGGGCTACGCCTACGACCATGACGCCGAAGACGCGTTTTCGGGCCAGAACTACTTTCCCGAAGGCATGGCGCGGGCCGAGCTTTATCACCCGGTAGAGCGGGGCTTTGAGCGCGAGATGGCCAAGCGCATGGCCTGGTTTGCCAAGCGGCGCGGCGAGAAGTAGGGGCGGGGGCTATTTCCGCTTGAGCGGGCTTACTACTGGCCTCCATTCGTCGGTCGAGACGCCCGGCGCCGGGCGGCCCCAGGTATTCCCCTTGGGATCGCCGCGTCCGGTGAAATGCCGGACCAGCAGGCGGTGCAGCATGTTCATGTTGGGCAAGATACCATGGAAGCCCCCGGCTTTGGTGGCAGCGAAATCGCCCAGTTCCCAGTAGCCATAATCGTCCGGGGTGACGCAGACCAGGCTCTCATACGGCAGGAAGCCCGGCACCGCGCCCATGAAGTGAACCGTGCCTTCGCCGGTAAGCTTTTTTGTCTCGAAATCATTCTCGTCCCATTGGTTCTGCCGGTCCTTCGAGCTGAGCCGGAAGATCGGCTTGCCACCATCGACCTCGACCCGCATCCGCACCCGGGTTTTGGCATCGACGCCGACCACGCAAAGCCAGCGATTGGGCTCAAATTCCTTGTCAGCGAGTTTAAGTTTGTCGACCCGTTTGCGGTGGCCGGACGCCTCGTCGAGCAGCGCCTTGAAAAGCACCTCGCCCTGCGCCCGCCGGGCGGTCTTGTTACGTCCGGGATCAACGGCGTGGCGCTCGATGTAACTAGTGATCGTGTCGAGGATCGATGGCTGCCACAGCGCGGGGTCAAAAGTCGATTTCGGTAGGCCTGCGTCGGGCTCAACCTCGAGCCCGGTCTCGAAGCTCGGCAACAAATGATACAGCGAGGGGGTCAGTCGCGCCGCCTCGCGTTCACGCGAGCTTGGCACCGAGCCGCCGATACTGTCGGTTCCAGTCGCCATCTTCACAATTGCCTCGAACGAACCCCTGAACGGGGTCGCCAGGGTCGCGATCCTATTGATCTTGTCGGCGCCGAACCGCTCGACGTAACCCGCTACCACCAACCCGCCCATCGAATGACCGACCAGATTGACCTTCGGCGCATCGCCGTAGCCGTCCTTGTGGTAGTGGCGCAGCAGTTTCGTACGGTCGATCACTTCGTCGATGAATTCGGCCAGCCGGTCCTCGGTGATCCTCAGCGGGTGGCGCCAGTCATAGCCGAATGGATACACCGGCACCGGCTTTTTTCGCTTTCAGAAAGGTTGTAGCGCAGCTCCTCGATCAGCTCCTTGTAGGCGATCTCGTATAGCTGATCGGGCCGCACCGCCGACGGCTGGCGGGCCTCGTAGCGCACATCGTCGGGGTGCATCTGCGCCGCCTCGAAATCCTTGCGGATCACCGCCCAGATCGTTTCGGGTGGCAGCGGATACAGATCGCGCAAATAGGTCGCCGTGACACCGGGAACGACGATGACGGGTGCGGGTATTGGCATGCTCAAATCTCCTGGGGCCGATGCGGCAAACATCCGCCGGACATAGCCCAAATCAGGTGTCGTTGCGGCAATGAGCCGGGCAGCGTGCGGCGGATCACCAGATCATGGGATCAAATTCGGGTGGCCTTCCTCTTGACCTTTCGCCCGGAGCCAGCCACCAACGCGGCGACGGATCAGAACCGGAGGCGTGGATGACGAGTGCAATT
>Ga0307380_10007382_pt1 | contig 14319 bp, 9 predicted proteins | sample UN3MG_FD_202239 | JGI IMG/M metagenome (GOLD analysis project Ga0307380, IMG submission 202239) | Soil microbial communities from Risofladan, Vaasa, Finland - UN-3 | ecosystem: Environmental > Terrestrial > Soil > Coastal area > Acid sulfate soil | place: Finland: Risofladan, Vaasa | collected... | reverse complement strand
ACAAACAGTAACAGAAAACACAAGGCTGAAATAAGACCTTATACTACGGCAAAAAGGGCTGTGAGCATCCGCTTGCAGCCCTTTTTCTATGCACAAGACAGCCCACAGAATCTCGCAGGATAGAGCCCTCAGAGGTGTTTTATGTCTGTAGAATGGACGATCTGACTTCTTAGGGCCATGTTTATTAAAATCTCGCTTTGAATTGACTTCTATGGTAGTATAGGTTTTGTTGTGTGCAGGAGTGTTTCAGTTAAGAGTATATGGGCGAATCCCAGATGATTAACACTACACGACAAGCTGGATAGAGGGTCTTTTATCGATGTTGGAGGATAGCCATGGTTAGATACGTCTTGCCTTTATGTATTATTATCCCCGTCATATTAACTGTTTCTCCCGGCCAGGGGAAAACTCTCCTTCATTGGAGCTTTGATGGCCCCTTGGGAGAGGAATTCTCGACGGAAGCAGACATCATCTCGGGAGTAACTCTGCTCGCTATCAGAAGACCGGATGTCATATCCGATGTACGGTATGGCAGGGCCAATCCATGGTTCAACAGCAAGGGTACGTCTGCGGAGTTTGATGCTGATTTTGTTTGGGACTACTCAGGGGCTATTCTAGCCTTTGACATTTTTTTGGACTCGATTTGAAAAAATTGGTATCTGTAGTGTCAAAATGGTAACAAGAAGTCACCATATAAATCACGGTATCATTCCGCTCCTGAAAAGTTGATTTATTATTCCTTTGCACCGTGCTTTTGCAGAAGTTTTACGATTTCCCTGTGTTCCCTTTGCTCGGCCAAAGCTAAAGGCGTCTCGCCTTGGCCACTTTTAGCATTCACATCGGCGCCATTTTGTATAAGCAACTCCACCAAGTCTTTGTTACCTCTAAATACCACAAGGTGAAGTGGTGTGGTACCTCTTCTTCTATCAATTGCTTTTTGTGTGGCCTCAACATCTTGCTGTATGCCGTTTTCAAGCTCTTAGCGTAGATTTTCGTTGTCCGAAAGTCCTTGTGACCGAGGTGCGATTGCAGGTTCACAGCACTGCCTTTGGAATTTAGGAATATCGTCGCACAACTGTGTCTCAATCGGTGCGGTTTTATGTTCTCGATTTCGGCTATTCGTCCAATTTTCTTGATCCGGTTGTAGAGGTTTTTATACGTCAACGGGTGGCCCCACGAGTTAACGAAAATCGGATCGCCCGCCCTAAGTGGAGGAATTCTGCTCTCGACATGCGGCGTGTACGGCAAGGCCGCCCTTCCAATCATCAGTGTGATTCGGGTTATTCTCTTCAATAATCACTCTAAGGTTGTAAAATCAGATTTCCTATCCCTTAAGGCCGACCTCGCTCGGTCCATGTATAGAGTACCTCAGGGTTGTCCGGTAAGCCGTTCTTCTCTGCGTCGGGCGTGAGCAGAAGCTCGACCTGGGTCACGGTGCCGTCACTAGCACGCAGGTTAACAGCGGCCGTCTTCAGGGAACTTCTCGAATAGGGATCTGATCCTTCTGTGCCGCTAGCCGGAAGCATGTAGGTCTTCTGCTGACCGCCCTGCACTACGCGGAGGGTGAAGTCACAACCGCCACTCGGGGCGAACAAATCATCAGCAGTAGCCCTGTCCTGCGCGTTGGTCGGGTCGAAGGTGAAGATAAGGTTGCCTTTATAGGGACCGATGGGCGGGTAGACCATGTTGACGTTCATGTCCGACAAGGTCATCGACGCCATGATAGAGATCACCTGGACGTCTTGCTCAATGGGGTAGCGAACGCCATAGCTGGTAACGGACCTGGTATAGTCGCCGTTGTCGTTCCACTTGTAGTATTTGCCGTCCCTTAGGACCGCGACCTTTCCTTCGAGGTAACCCTGCATCCTGTTGACGCAGAAGTCTGAGAAGTGTCTAAAGAAGAAACCTTGCTCCTGGTCCCCGACACCACCGCCCTGCATCGGATTTTTCTTGTATTTTCCGACTTCTCCTCCGACAGAGTTTTCCTGGACTGTCGGGGGAATGAATGTCATGGATGGCAAATCGAAGGCCCAGATCGGACCAACGTGGGTATCCATGTATACGTCGGGCGCTTCGATGCCGTACATGTCGCCTTTGTAGGGGTAGCTGCTGTTGTTGCCCCAGTGAGGCAGGCTCAGAGCGTGGCCCAGCTCGTGATGGAGGATTCCTAGGCTGATGCCGCCGACGCCATCAAAGCCCCCGGCCTGACCGCCGGCGGATACACCGATGATGTTGATATACTGCATTGCCACGTCAAAGTTACCGCCAGAGGCCGACAGTGCCTCGACCCATTGAAGAGCCGCGGCCTGTTCGCCATCGAAGTTCAGGCCCGTCTGGTCCTTGTAATCCTGCTTGGACGTGACACGTACGTTGGGAGCGCTCGAGCGAGCAGGGATCACCAGTTCGTAAAAATTGACATCCCGGATGCGCTCTATGCTCAGATCGGACACCGGCCACTTGGCCTCCAGCTCATCGAAAGCACCGGCTGGATAATCTTTGTTCCCTAATCCGAAGTAGTGAACGTCGAACATCTTCATCTTCACTTCCGTCGGAGCCCCGACCTTAATGTCGTGGTCAACGGTGACGTTGTCGGCTGTCACCTTGATGTTCAGCCCGGGTCGTATCCACTCAGCCGGGATGAGTGTCGTGAAGCTGTCGTCGTAGCGATGTTCCACTTTCCCCATCGCCACCTTGAAAGTGTCCTGCAATGTATCGGGACCATCGAGCGTAAGTGTCGTGGTCTCATTATCAACCGACAAGACGGCCGTTACCGGCGGCACGGCAGTGTCGTTCGGCGCGATCACCTGTACTTTGAGCAGTGTGGGTCGGTTACCGACCAGTTTGAAGAGTGGATCGTCCGGTTCGAGCACGTGGGTCTGCGCCAGGTAGACCCCTGCGATGGTTAATTCCGAAACGGGGGGTGGACCATTATCAAAATACCAGGTATCGGAGTATTCACTCCATCGGCCAGTACCTGTTGGAACGAAATTAGCGATCAATTCAATGTCAATGGTAAAATCGCTGCTGGAAAAACTCTGGTTGAGCGCATGAATTGCCAACACATTTGTCCCGGCCACCGGAAACGTTAAAGGATCCGTTACTTCGTATTGATCCCATTCCGAGGCTTCGTGATTATTTGCGGTATCCTGATGGGTTTTATCTCCCGCGGAGACATGGAAACGGTTCAACTCCTGACCGTTAAGCGTAACGATACAACCGTCATCAACAAGTGCTTTCAGTGTCAATGTGTCGAGAGCATACCCTTCGGTGGTTTCGAACTCAAACGTGTGACGCAGGTACACGGTTGAGTAGTTGTTCTGCATATCGGTAAGTACCGTATTGTCATCGCCGTCGTTGTAACCGATGCTCGTTTGCCCCACCAGCCATGTTCCATCTTCTGTGAAATCCACCCCGCGCCAATCGCCGGGTGGTTCGGAATTCCCCTTGCGATAGTGCCACTGGTCCGATTCCGCTGAAACCAGATATTCCGAAAAAGGGACTTCCGGTGGTTCGCCTGCGAAATATCCGGCTTTCATACGCCAGTAAAATCCGCTTCCATCGTCAGGGAAAGCCCCCAGATTGATGCTCGTGGTATCGCCGACGGCTCCATCATAGATTAAACCCCTGAAATCCGAATAGGTGGCAATCTGCAGATAATAATCGTCAGCCCCGGTTGAAGCGTTCCATGAGAAATCTATACTTGCCCCGCTAGTGTTCGATCCGTTTGCCGGCAAGCTCAGACTGGGCGCAGGCGGGACACCATGCTTCAGCCTATCCGCCACGGCAGGGCCTACCCAAAGCATGATTAACATTAATACAAACAACGAGTTTTTTGTAACATTAGAGCCTGACATTCCCTGTTCTCCTGCTTTTTTGCACCATTTATATCACTACTTTTCATTATAATACATGTCCGTTTCCAACAGATTCCAGAAACTACTCGTGAACATAATTACGGACAGGAAATTTGATTTTACAACCATAGAGTGATCATACTCCTTATACCAAGGGCGATCAAGGGAAAACCGCTTATCCCTCCCCTTCCTCGATGGCGAAGCGCACAGGCGAGACAGACTCGAGTTCAACCCACACAACAAGCATCAGGGTTCCGTCCACGTCTCGGGTCATTCCCTGTCGGAAGGATTTACTACATGGAGCCAGTTCCTTGCCGTTGACTTCAAGTCGGCTCTTGTTTTCACCTGTCCAATGTTTGATGACAAAGCATGGATTATGAACGGGTGTCTCTTCTGAACCGTTCAGCGTGAATGACATGAACGAAGCCTTTGGAACGAATCTATATGCACGCTCCGTTTGTCTGTGCCCCCGGCTTTCACAGCCTTTCGGATTCGTGACTGTTGGCGGGTGATTCCATGCCTGGGCAAGAGGAATGAGACTGGTGGCGGATTTGTCTGTGAAGCCGTACATGGCGGAGTTACCGTATGTCTGTTTAATGCGCTGCATCTCAGCGGCCATCGTATCCAGGGCCTCGTCCCAGGAGATACGCTCGAATTTGCCTGTACCGCGTTTGCCGATCCGTTTCATGGGATACTTCAAGCGATCTGGAGGGTATTGACGCCGGCGATAGGCTCGCCCGCGCACACACGCTCGGAGCTGCGGATCGGCCACCTCGTCTGTGGGACGATCGTCCCCTTCAATTCGGGTGATGACACCGTCCTTCACATGCACCTTGAGCAGGCACTTGCCCCCGCAGTTATGCGAAGGACAACCTACACGCAGCACCCGGTCGGGCCGGCGTACTGCACTCTCCGACGATGCCCCCTTTTCCAGGAGTATCAGTCCCCGGGCACAGCCCCTTGCTGCCGCCATCGTGCCAGCCAGAAGGGCATTCCACTTGAAGAACCCGCGCCGGTTCAACTCACCCCGCAGGCTCGCATTATTAATGAATAGATGATCACTCATATAGGAAAGTCCTCATGTGCTGAGTTTTCACTACAGTAAATGAACTTAGCAGATTTTGCATTAAAATGCAATCGTGGAACACCCAGGTGTCCAACAAGCTATCAGCCCTCAGCGATCACCTTTCTGCAACTAATGTCTGGTTCTACTGCTCTGGCAAGGCGATCATCTGAAAGCCGATGTCCCTTGGTCTTGGCGGTGTCTTTCAGCTCATGAAGTCGGCAGAATGACTGCCAGCTCTCTGTTGTTTTTGTCTAGTCCATTGAATACGATGGCAAAGAGGGTGTATTTTAATAACGAAAATCCATTGCTCTTTTCCGTATCCCGAACTGAAATAGACTATCCGCTTATCCCTATTTTTCTAATGTCGCATGAGGTTTATGTCCCATGCGACATTGGCGTTTTCATGCCACCCGAAAAAATAAAAAATCCATATCGCTTCTATATTTGAACTTTTCATAAATGAACTATTGGACTATCATAAATACAGATCGGTTTTGTAAGTACACTTACAGTGGGATTTTAGCTGTATTACATTATTTTGGTCTTCCCTTGACAAGCGTAGTTGGTATAATGAGTTCCGGATGCTGAAATTTAATTATCTATCAGTTAGGTTGCCTATAAGTCAATGTGAAGATTTAATGGAAAGATATGAGATGAGTCAGTCAACGAAACGGCATGGGACCATTAAACGAACGCTTGTACTTGTATGTGCGGTTGCGATTACTTGTGGTTCAGTTCTGGCAGATGAGCGCCCTAATTTTATTCTCTTAATGGGTGATGATCATGGTTGGGATGAGGTGGCATACAACGGCCATCCGCATTTAAAGACGCCGGTTTTAGATAAAATGGCTGCACAGGGTTTGAGATTAGACCGTTTTTATTCTGCGCATCCTTCCTGTTCGCCTACTCGCGGCAGTGTGATGACAGGGCGACATCCAAATCGGTATGGTACGTTTGCACCCAATTGGTCGATTCGGCCCGACGAAATCAGCATTGCTCATATTCTGGGCAAAGCCGGTTATGCCTGTGGTCACTTTGGCAAATGGCACTTGGGGCCGGTGAAGGCTGAGTCTCCTACCAATCCGGGAGCTATGGGTTTTGACCAATGGCTTTCGCATGATAACTTTTTCGAGATCAATCCGACACTTTCACGTAACGGTGGGCCTCCCGAGAAATTTTATGGTGAGAGTTCAAAAATCATCGTTGATGAGACAATTCGGTTTATCAACAAAGCAAAAGAGAAAAAACAACCTTTTTTTGCAGTTGTCTGGTTTGGTTCGCCGCATGAGCCTTATAGTGGTTTAGCTGAAGACCTTGCTCTATACGATAATCTACCCGCCGAATATAAAAAGCTTATGGTCACACTGACTTCGAACGAAACGGGGCGTCCCGTCAAACGTCCTATGAACGAAGTACTACGTGAGCGATATGCTGAGATTACCGCGATGGATCGTGCTATAGGTAATTTACGCGATTACCTCAAAGCACAGGATCTGCGGCAAAATACGTTGGTTTGGTACTGTGGCGATAACGGCGTCCCATCAAGCGGACGTATCACTACACCTTTCCGTGGACAAAAAGGTACGATGTACGAAGGTGGGGTACGAGTTCCTGGAATAATTGAATGGCCGGCACGGATTCGAGAACCACGTGTCTCGAACGTTAACTCGGTTACCAGCGATATGCTTCCGACGCTATGCGAGTTAGCAGATCAGCCTTTGCCGGATCGACCTTTGGATGGCATCAGCTTGAAAGCTTTGATCGATGGCGAAATGCAGGAGCGTCCAAGCCCGATTTTCTTCTGGAGCTTTAATACTTCCAGGGCGTTCGCACGTGATTCCAAACAGTATATCGACCTTAGATTACAGGAGGGCACAACACCGCTGGTCAAAATGATGGCCGGTAAATATACACGTACCTTCCAGAACTTTCATTATCCTAAAGTGTCGGAACGTGATTTTGGTGGAGTTCGTACAATGTTGGGCAATCGCTACAAGCTTGTCATTGGGGCACAATCGACAAACCAATCGACTATTGAATTATTCGATCTAACAAACGATCCCGCAGAAGAACAAAACCTGATTAAATCTCACAAAGAAATCGCCGAGAACATGGAAAGGCAACTTCGCGATTGGCAGCAATCAGTGCTTGAAAGTTTAACCGGCGCAGATTATCGATAGCTATTATCAGGCTGCGAGCAATAATGACTCGTTCAATAGATTCAGAAATCAGGAAAGGATAATTCAAGTTGAAGAAGTTCATCACAACATTTGTTATTGTTCTCTTACATATACCGCTCACAACTACCATAGCCAGCGAACGTCCCAACATCATCCTCATCATGGCGGACGATCTCGGTTTTGCTGACCTGGGATGCTATGGTTCCGAGATCAAAACTCCCAGTCTGGATACTCTTGCAGCGAACGGATTGCGATTTACCCAGTTCTACAACACGGCCAAGTGCCACTCCTCGCGTGTGTCGTTGCTGACCGGACTTTACTGCGAGCAGGCCGGCAGCACCAAGCTGAGTCGCGGTGCTACTATCGCAGAAGTACTATCTGATGCAGGGTATTTTACTGCTATGGTCGGCAAGTGGCACCTTAGCAAACAGCCTACCGATTTTGGTTTCCAACGCTACTGGGGTCATCTGTCTGGTTCTACTAATTATTTTACTGGTGACAACACTTTTCGTCTCAACGGCGAAAAGTGGGATGTTCCAGCAATGCTCAACGGCCGACCCTTCTATACCACACATGCTATCGCCGACTTCGCTATTGATTTTCTCGAAGAAGCCACACGATTAGACAAGCCGTTTCTACTTTACGCCGCCTTTAACGCTCCACACTATCCCCTCCAGGCGCCCGAAGAAGAAGTCCGGAAATACGAAGGCCGTTATGATGGCGGCTGGGATCAACTCCGCATCGAAAGACATCGGCGCCAAATCGAATCAGGCCTTTTGCCGGCGAAGTGGAAACTCAGTCCAAGACCCGATCATGTTCCCGCATGGAACACGCTGAATGCGGAAGATCACCAGTGGGAAGCAGATCGTATGGAAGTCTTTGCCGCGATGGTCGACGTTGTCGATCAAAGTGTCGGTCGACTTGTGGATTTCTTGAAGGACAAGGGCATCCTCGACAACACACTGATCCTATTCTGCTCCGACAACGGTGCCTGTCCCTTTGAACGCACATCCGGCCGTTATCTCAAACCGTGGGATTCGAAATCCTACTGGACCTATGACGCCAGTTGGGCCCATGCCTGTAACACTCCCTTCCGGCTGTACAAACAGAACCAGCATGAGGGCGGTATTTCTTCGCCCTTAATTGTCCACTGGCCTGACGGACTCAAAACCGGGCGAGGGACCATCACCAATCAGCCCGGACATATCATAGATTTTATGGCGACCTGTGTCGAACTGGCCGGTGCGACCTATCCTAAGCAAATTGGAGATCGTCGTATGGATCCTCTTCAGGGCAGGTCGTTATTGCCGATTTTCCGCGGCGAAACTCGCCAACCGAATGAGACTCTATACTTCCACTTCGGTACTGATCGCGCGTTGCGTCAGGGTCCATGGAAGCTTGTTTCAGCCAAGTTGGGAAGGTGGGAGCTTTACAACCTGGATGAGGACCGTACGGAGTTGAATGACCTTTCCGGACAAAAGTCTGAGCGAGTCAAGGCGATGGAAAAGGAATGGTTTCGGATGGCAGAGCACGTAGACCGGCTTAATGGCCGCGCCCTGGCCCCGGTAGGTGACAGTGTTAAGTCGCTTAGCTTCCGCAAGGACACCAGTTCCGGATCGGCCTCAAAGGAAAACCGGAACAAAAAGAAGTGAACAACCCAAATTGGTCCTGAAACCTTGCTCTTTGTGTCTATGGCCCTTGCTTTAGTATAAGCGCGGCGGCATTGAAGTTCTCTCTTTCCTGTTGTGTAAGTTTCATATTGCGATATGCAGACGAATAAACGTCAGCAGCCTTGTCTGTCTCCCCCCGATTCAAGTGAATTGTAGCGAGCAACGCGTAAGCATCGCCGTACGGAACATTTCGACCGATCATGTCGGCAAGAACGGTAATAGCCTGTTCGACCGCATTTTCCTGGAACAAGTAGAACGCATACGTGTAGCCATATCTTCCTTCATCCGGACGCAGCAGGTAAGCGTTCCGGCACCATCGCAGTGATTCGGATGGTTGATCAGATGCCAGAAGAACACCCAGGTTGTAAGCTGCTACAGCCGAGTTAGGATCGGCCGTCAGCGCAGCGCGAAAGGTTTTCTCCGCATCTTTGGGTCGGTTCATCTCTCCCAAAAGCATCCCCAGGTTCAGGTGCAAAGCCACATTATTCGGGTCAAGGGCAATGGCTTTGCGGAAAGACGCTTCGGCTTTGTCATTCTGGCCTATCGAATTATGGACAAATGCGATGTTCACATAAGGCGGCACGAAGTCCGGCCGCAATTTTATGGCCGCCTGATATGAAACCAAGGCCTTTTCATGGTCGCGACACCGCATATGAAAATTTCCCAGGTTATAGTGGGACGCGTAATCATCAGGGTGAGCACCGAGCCCCTCGATCAGTTCTGTTGTGGCGTTTTTGACTGGCGTCTGATAGTTGCTTGAAAGCTGTTCGATATTAATAGCGGCAAGTGCCATAGCCGCCCTCACACGCACGAGGCGATATTCGTCGCTGGTTGCTTTGGCCAGGGCCCTGATAGCTTCACTTGTGATATATCCTTCCAGCGCTTGGGCGGCGGCCGCCCTCACCAGAGGGGATGCGTCTTCTTTGAGAGCCTTAATGATTACCGGCCACTTGGCTGTTGATTCGCAGCCGCTCAGCAGACGGAGTAACGATGTGGCGACAACTTCATCCCGGCTCTGCGAACTTATGTACGCCAAAATTGCATCCAGCCGATCCCAATTCCCCCGGCGAGCTTCATCCACGAGACTTGCCCGTTCGAGTATCGGCTTCTGGTAATCTCTTTCATGCCACTTTCGAACATATTCGTCGGACCAGGCAGGGTCTTTGTCCTCGTGACAGATATTACATGCGTTTGGTGATTTGAATTTAAGGGTGGACGTGGGGGTAGGGGGGCGCATGGAATGGTCACTGCGTTTCATGCGGGCAAACTCGGTCATGGGCATATGACAGGCAATACATAGGCTGCCTGTGCCGTCAATCTCATGATGCGTGTGGTCTGCGACATTCTCCACCCTTTTCTTATGACAAGGCAGGCAGGCGGCGTTCGGATTCTCCACGTTCTTGAATCTGTATCGTCCGCTGGATGTGTGGCAATGGGTGCAGCTCAACTCTCCGGCCTTGGCGCATGGACTCATCCGCCAGGTGGTCATCGTGTAGTTCTCCCCCAGGTCCCGCCCGTCAGGATAGAAGTCTGAATGTTCGAGTGTTGTCAAATCGAAATGATCGAAGTACCGTTCTCCTGGTTTGAAAGATACACTGACCGGGTTCATCTTTGCGTGACAGGAATTGCACATCGCGTTTGTCTGCTCGGCGGAAAATTTCCTGGTGCTGATAAGCCGGGGATCCTTCCGCACCTGATCCTCTTTGGCTGATTGGCAGAATTTCACATGCTCTTGTCCGGGACCGTGACATGCTTCGCAGTTAATACCCGGCTCAGCCCACGTCGTGCTATAGGTGTCGGCCTTTAAGTCATAATTTTTGGCAAGCTGGCTGACATGGCAACTGTAGCAGGACGTATTGAACGTGTATGAGGGATCTGTCCAGTGCAACGGTGCATCGCTTAGAGCATCCGGAAAATGGCGAACGGCACTGGCGGCCGTGTCGAACCACCCTCTCGCTCGAACGTCATAAGCTAAGGGCAAAGTCTGGAGGCGTCCACGTGCCATCGGGGTCAAAAAGTAATAGACATTCTTGCCCCCCATGACGTGCGCAATGCGGTGCCGCATCTGGCCATCAGGCTTCCGTTCAATGACCCAGCCTTCATCTGCCCCGATGGAGGCGATGTACTCGCTCTTGCCAATCCGGACGGGAGCCTGAGGCGCCGTCAGATTCTGACGTGCGAATTCGTTTGTATAGGGTTGCATCGCCAGGCCATGGTGCGACGTCGCCCATAGTTCATAGAACGTCTCATGGCATTCGCGGCAGCTCCTCGATCCTGCAAGGGACTCGCGTGCCGGCGGTGAGAGGTGCGGCAGCACGGCGGCCAACACAGCCAGTCCTGCCAACCCTAAACCTATCCATACAGATACGGCCAGTCTTTTCATTACTGATTTCCTTGTTAAATCAACCGATATTATAGCCGTCAGGGATTGGTAAGATTCGGCGCCCACATAGCAGGCTGAAGTTCAGGTGTTTCACCAGAGGCTGGGAATGTCTGGTTGACGGCTTTGCGCAATTGCATAGAGAGTTGGGCTATCGTTTCAACGTACGCGGATTTGCCGGCAAGATTCTTAAGTTCACGCGGGTCAGCATCATGGTCGTAGAGTTCTCGACCTTGTTTGCCCTGTGCCCATTCCGTGTAACGCCATCGCGGCGTGCGCAGACTATAACCAAAGAAACGGGCACCTTGTCTTTTATTACTCCAACGCGATACTTGAGTGACCGCCCAGCCGCGACCCGTGGCCGAGGGATCTTTTAACATGGGTACCAAGCTCTGGCCCTGAAGGTTCTCTGGCGTTTTGACGCCGCAGAGTTCGGCGAGTGTCGGATACAGATCAATGAGTCCTACCGGATCTTTGGCGACACCGCCTTTCTTGCCCATTTTTGGGGCGGCGATAATGAGCGGCACTCTCGCACTTTCCTCAAAAACGCTCATTTTCTGCCACAGCCCGTGTTCGCCCAGGTGATAACCGTGGTCGCTGGTGAATACAATAATCGTGTTTTCTGCCAGGCCCAGCCGGTCCAGCGCATCGAGTACACGACCGACCTGGGCATCCATGAACGTAGTGCTGGCATAATAAGCCTGGACGCACTGACGGCGCAGCTCGTCGGTCAGCTTGTCCTGTTCTTTTTTGTAACTGCCCAGCGCAGGTGAGGGCAGGTCGGCTTGATCCTCCTTCACTCCCTGCACGACAGGCATCTCTTTTTCCGGATAGCGATCAAAGTATGGCTTTGGTGACACATACGGCGTGTGCGGGCGGTAAAATCCGACAGCAAGGAAGAATGGGCGGTCCGATCGACGCGCACAACGCTCCAGGACCCACTCGGCATCGGCAGCAAGAAGCCCATCCGTGTGATATTGGTCGCTTTTGGGTGAAGCATACCAGCTCAGTGTCCCGCCGAACTGCCCGGGCTTGAGGCTGAAAATATGTGGTTCCTCTTCCAAACGGTCGCAGCCCGCCGGATTCAGTTCCAGCTCCCACGAGCCTGGATCATCATGTCCGTTGGTACCGATGGATTTCGGAACGTTATAGTGATATAGTTTGCCGATGCGTCCGGCAAAGTATCCTTCGAGCCGGAAGGCCTGCGGCAGGCTGTGGTGCGAGGGGATGGTCTGGCGAAAAATCTGTGAGTTTCTCAATATCCCCGTGGTGTTGGGATGAAGGCCTGTTAGCATGGAGTTCCGGCTGGGACCGCACAGCGGGAACTGGCAGTAGGCCCGTTCGAATCGTACGCCACGCTCGGCCAGCTTGTCAAGATTGGGCGTCTTTACGAGCGGATGGCCGTAGCAACTCAGCGAATTGTTCAGGTCATCGGAGATCAGGAAAAGAACGTTTGGACGCTCCGCAGTGCAGGCATAGCCCGGAAACGTCGATAGAATTGCAACGAACACCAATAACCATCGAAAAAAAATCGAGCTACGGGAAAAGATAAATTGATCAAGGGTGTTCGGTACCACGCCAGCACCTCGCAACCGGAATTCTATACTATTTATCACGATAAACTCTCCTTCGTTTCTCTGTAATTCAGTTTCGTTTCAATTTCTTTGTTCTCTGCAATCACTATACTTTCGTAGTCCCTAATTAGAAATAATTAACAATAATTGTATGTGTCGTCAAGAGCGCAAATAATAAGTATAATCTTTGGCCAGACTGGATTGTTCACATTTGACTTAATAACGGGTGTTCACAATACTCAATTGTGATGTGTATATTTTCAGTTGACGAATAGTTCGCCTTCCCAAATAAATGCTTTTTTTGCTCAATCCTCCCTTACTATTGAGTCATCCGAGGTCTCTTCAAAGGGATCGGATTATAATCAGCGGGGCAATTGCACGAAGTAAAAAGGGAAATCTCCGGCCACATACATTTTATAGGCCAATTCTTTCGGAACGGGGCGTTGGTTGAAACGCACCCCTTTGAATATGACAGAAAGCCCGTTGATGCTTATCTGACCATTGGCGAATCGATGAGGTCAATAGCCTCCAGATCCCCACAACGTGGCAAGGCCGCATCTGGAACTTTACGACGCCCGAGTATCTTGTCGTGGACGATTTTGAAGATTACACGACTATCCGCCCGACGAGATATTCAGTACGTGGACAGACGGATGGGACACGCAGACAAACGGCGCCCTGATAGCTCACGACCAGGCGCCTTGGGCTGAGACTATGATCGTTCACAGCGGCATGCAGTCGATGCCGTACCGCTACGATAACAATCTTAAGTATTCGGAAGCAGAACGTCTGCTGGACCCGCCGCAGGATTGGACAAGGCATGGCGTTAAAATACTATCGCTGTGGTTCCACGGAAATCCGAACAATACTGCTGAGCGGATGTATGTGAAGGTCAACGGCTCCAGGATTGAATATGACGGTAATGCAGATGATATAAAGCAGTCCTCGTGGCAACAGTGGAATATCGATCTTGCATTGTTCGGCGTGGATCTGGTAAACGTCACGAAGCTCGCTATCGGATTTGGCGACGAGACCGGTTTTACGCCGGGCGGCGCAGGTATAGTATATTTTGATGATATTCGGCTGTATCCGTTTCGATAGCCGGAAGCCGAATTACCTGGCAATTAGTTTCACAGTTGATTTGTTAGATTCGTACGAGGTCAGGGCCCAAACTGATTAGTTCGGCTTGAGCTTCTTGATGAGAAAACCCGCGATGGCCTGGTAGGTCGTTTGTGAATCCGGGTATTTCAGGTCTGATTCGACGCCCAGTTCGTCCATTTTCTCTTTGAGCTTGACGCCAAACATGACGTGATGAACCTTCCAGCCCTGTACTCTTGCCGGATCGGCGGGTATAGGATCATCCGGTTTCATGCCGTAAGTCATGAAAATGGGCGGGTCATCCGCACTAATGAGTGACAGCGCTGAAATATCCTCAACAATCTTGTCAAGTTCCCCGTTCGTAACATCGCCGAAAACTTCAGTTCGATCGCGATGTGGCTTGTCATAGCCCGGGATCCACTTTTTCCACCAGTCAAACTCCATGGTAGTCTGCCCGCCGTTCGTTGCCACACACGTCAGCCGAGAAGACTCGCGCT
>Ga0307380_10007381_pt1 | contig 14321 bp, 14 predicted proteins | sample UN3MG_FD_202239 | JGI IMG/M metagenome (GOLD analysis project Ga0307380, IMG submission 202239) | Soil microbial communities from Risofladan, Vaasa, Finland - UN-3 | ecosystem: Environmental > Terrestrial > Soil > Coastal area > Acid sulfate soil | place: Finland: Risofladan, Vaasa | collected... | reverse complement strand
CTTCGTGGGAAGCTCGATTGATTACCACCCAGACCGCCCGGAACATCAGCCTGGCGCCGCTTTTTGAGGAGGGGAACCCCGCCCGGGGAATCGCCCTCGCCACCGAATTCGCCCTGGGAGACAGTCGAAACGGGGGTGACATCTGGTGGGCGCAACCTCCCCGCGCCTCCGAGCCGGAATGGTCGCCGCGGATGATCGGGAGAATCCCCACGTCGCATCGTTTGCACTGGGCCGACCTCGACGGCGACGGGCGCCTGGAACTGGTTGATGCGCCACTGCTCGGCTACGGTGCCGAAGCTCCCAATTATGACGTGGGCGCGCCGCTCACTTGGTACGAGATGCCGGAGATGCTTCTCCGCGGTCACGTCTCGGCGAGTGACGCTGAGCCGGGCACGTGGGCGTCGCACCTGATTGACGATTCGCTGACCGTCATCCATGGCATCAACGTCTTGGATTGGGACGGCGACGGCCGCGATGAAATCTTGACGGCGAGTTTTGAGGGTGTTCACCTCTTCAAGTCGAGCGGGCGCGGCGCGGATCTCCGCTGGACGAAAACCCGCCTCGGCGAAGGCGACCAAGCCTCGCGGCCGCGTCGTGGGGCAAGCGAGATTGCCGTGGGCCGAATCCGAGGTCGCCGCTTTCTCGCCACCATCGAGCCCTGGCACGGCGAGCAGGTCGTGGTCTATTCCGAAACCAAGCAAGGCGGGCTCTGGAGCCGGCGAGTAATTGATGACACTTTTCGGGACGGTCACGCCCTGAGCTGCGCCGACCTGGACGGCGACGGAAATGACGAAATCGTGGCCGGCTACCGGGGTCTCGGGACCAGCCTGTGCATTTACACCGCCGCGGGCGCATCGGGCGGGAAGTGGGAACGGCGGACGCTCGACACAAACATGGCCGCGGCCGGTGTCGCCATCGCCGATATGAACGGCGACGGGCGCCCGGACATCGTTGCCATCGGCGCATCAACCGGAAATGTGAAGTGGTATGAGAACCTGCCGTAGAAAACCCATCATCCGCCTGCATTCCTTGAACCATTTCCAACCGCCAGGCATCCAATTCGCGAGGTGTGTGTAGAGGTGGCGCAAAGACTCGTCGCCGCGTCGGTGGTTCTCGCCGCCGTATTCCTATGGGTCGCGTTGAGCGTCCCGCCTATGCCCGCACAGACGGTGACCGCAGACGACAGCCCGCGTTTCATCTCCGGGGGGAAGGGCAAAGAGCCGTTCGACGTAACGCGTCACACAATTCCCATCTCCGAGATCCTCGGCGGCGGCCCGCCGCGCGACGGCATTCCGGCGCTCGATGACCCGGAGTTCACTTCGAAAGATCAAGCCGACCGGCTCCTCCGCAAGCACGATCGCGTGCTGGGAGTTCTCCTGAACGGAGAAGCCAAGGCCTACCCCGTCGCCATTCTCAATTGGCATGAATTGGTGAACGATCGGGTGGGAGGTAGGGTTGTCCTGGTGAGCTGGTGACCGCTGTGCGGCTCGGGCGTGGTCTACGACCCGGTGATCAGCGGCAGGCGATACGACTTCGGCGTGTCCGGACTCCTCTACAAGCGTAACCTCCTCCTTTTTGATCGGCAGACCGGCAGCCTGTGGTCGCAGTTACTTTCCGAGGCTGTGACCGGACCACTCGCCGGCGCCCGGCTCAAGGTACTGCCGGCCGAGAACACGACGTGGGACGCCTGGAGGAAGAAGCACCCGGAGACTCGCGTCCTTTGGTTCGTCACCGGGCACAAGCGGGACTACAAGCAAGACCCATACGCGGATCATCCCTTCCCGCGCAAGCCGGCGCTGCTGGTTGCCATCGGAGAGGCCACCCGGATCTATCCCTATTCGGAGTTAAAGAAGCTGCGCGCTCCACTTCGAGACGAAATCGGCGGGCACAGGCTGACGATTGTTTACGACCGTAAGACAAACTCAGCGCGCGTGGAAAGCGAGACTCCGAGTCCTCTCACTCATTTTGTGGCTTACCTTGACGACCTGAAGGCCTTTTTCCCTCAAACGGAAATCTTCAAGGCTGCTCGCTAGCTCGCGTCAGAAAAGGAAGAGGTGAGGGAGAGAGATTCCGCGGGGCGGGCTGGAGAATCCCGCCCCGCGAAGGTTGGAAATTCAAATCAGAAGTCTTTCGTCCAGCGGACGGTGACCATGTGCGCGCCGAAATCGTTGGCGTGCACGATTTCCTCCAGGTAGTAAGTGCGCTGGACGTCGACTGCTAGGCGTCCCAGGACGGGGAAATCGTAGTAGACCGAGCCAGTGGCATACGGCCAGGTCAATGGACCGAAGTAGGGTGGCTCGCCGCTGATCTCGCCCGCGCCAGTGCTGCGGATGAAGTTGCCGCTCAGGATGAAACCCAGGCCGCGGACGGGCTTGGCCGAGAGCCCCGCCTGCCAGACGCGGTTGACGGTCTGATCTCGCCAGAAAACGTCCCGAGGCTGAGTCCCGCGAATGAAGGTGACCGACGCCTCGGCGAGGAAGCTGTCGTAGCTGAAGCCGGCGAACCCGGAGAGCTTGTTGTTCAGAGCGTAGGAAATGGTGAAGGCGTTGGACCGGAAGTTGTTCCTGAAGTCGGATTCGTCAAACTTTCGATTGCGGATCACCATGTTGTCTTCCACCGAAATCTTCTCGGTCGGACGGTACCGAAACACGAACCGCCCGCCTACGTCCGTGTGCGAGCTAATGCGCGTGTAGGGACGGGCAGTGGTGTGGCTCTGGAAGTCGCTACGCACGCTGAATTTCTTGGTGGGCTGGAAATAGACGCTCAGCGTGGGCCAAACGGATTTCATGTTTCTTGTCCGAGCACCATCAATCGCGCCGTCTTCCAGAACCTTGACATCCCGATCCCAGTAACGAATTCCCGGCCGGATGATGAACATGCGGTTAGGAATGAATTCCATGTTCACATCCACCTGGTGGGTCCGGTACTTCCACTCGAACTCGTCCTCGCCCTCGTAGGTGGTCGTGGGGCTGTCGGCGCTGTGGAAGTCGACCACGCTGTTCGCGGTGAAGCGCGAGTAGCGGTAGTCGAAGTGCAGGTTCCACCAATCGCGGATCTTCACGCTGAAGCCTTCGTCGAGAACGTGGTTCGGCTCGGTCAGGTGAGCGCGGCTGTCAAACGAAACCGAGTAGGGCTCGTAGGTCGCGGGGTTGCTGACGGTCTGGACGTTTCCGACGAACGCTGAATCCATGTATGACGGGCCGCGATAGCGATAGAAGATGTAGCTGCCGCGCAGGTCCAGGCGCTTCGTCGGGTGGCCCGTATAGGAGAACTCGCTCACCGGGGTCTTGAGGCGCCGGAATTCGGACCACGAAGCGGCGGTCAGGAGCTCGCTTTCCGTTCGGGATTGGTCGATAGCCAGGCTTTGCTCAGGCGACTCGAGGTTTTGCCAGTTCAGGTTCTGCTGCATATCCTGGTAGCCGATTCGATAGTGGAGGCTCCAGTCCTTGATGGTATAGCTCAGGCCCCCGGTCAACCGGTTGGCGACCTCGTTGAGTGGCATGCCCACGCGATATACATTGGATCGCATGTACGAGCCCCAGTAACTCGGCTCGCCGAAGTACTCTAACTCTCGCGTGGTGAAATTGACCCCATCCCGGCTGGTGCGGTTGTATTCAAAGAGGAACCGGAGGTTGTTGGTGGCATGGACGGTGAGGTTAGCCGAACCGAACCGCCGCACCGTGGCCCAGTCATGCCAGCTGGTCAAGTTCGGCATCGAACCGGCGTCGGCCGAATACGGCATCAGCACGTCATCGTTTCGGTCCCAGTAGTAGTAGCTCTGCCGGTAATTGACGCGCAGGTCGTAGACATGATCTTTTCGCACCGTGAGTTGCCCACCCGGAAAAGGATCGCCGCCCAGACCGCTCATGGTCAGCGAATAACTGTCGGCGAAGGGGTTCGATCCCGGATGGGCCCGGCCCAGGAGGTCGAATTCCATCACCCGGGGACCTGACTGGAGATTGAAGAGCTCCAGGAACTTCTGATTGCGGCCCGTGGTGTCCGTGAAACGGTAGCCGAAGGTCACCGAGCCCTGGGTGTCAAATCCGCCCAGCGACAGCGGCGGGGTCTGCGCCTGCTCCTGGTCTTGGGCAGGCAGCGCCAGAGGCATCAAGAAGAGCATCAGTGCGGCAAGAGTGGCCTTGAAAAAACGGTCCCTCATGAGAGACCTCCCTTACTGGATGAAATACTCGCTGAAGTTCGAGCCATGAATCGTCATATGGCATCGCACGCAGTCGCCACGCGCCTGGAAACCCAGACGGCTGTGCGGAACGTTGACGGCCAGCGGGTCCACGTGGCATTGCAGGCAAATGAACCGGCCCTCGCGGCGCAGCAGCATGTTGCGCTCGATCGTGCCGTGGGGGCTGTGGCAGGCGGTGCAGCCCTCCACTTTCACGGCCGCATGTTCAAAGACAAATGGACCCCGCTTCTCCGTGTGGCAGCTTACGCAGACCTCAAACCCCGTCCGTTTCAGCAATGGCCGGGTGGCCGTGCCGTGGGCGTTATGGCAATCGGTGCACTTCATCAATCCTTCGGGCACCCGGTGGTGCGTGGGCAATGAGAACTGCGCCTGGATGACCTTGTGGCATGTGTAGCAAAGGTCCGGTTGAGTTTTCTTCAGCAGGCTCTGGTTGAGCCAGCGATTCTCTTCCGTGAGCTGCGGGGCGGAGAAGAACTGGGCTTGCGCGATCTGGGGTTCTACGCGCTCCCGCTTTGCCACATGCTCAAGCAAGTGCGCGGCGTGGCACTGGTCGCAGGAAACTCCCTGCAGCTTGTGTTCGGATCGGTTGTAGGAATCCTGCTCCCGGCTCGTTCGGTGGCAGACGTGGCATCGAGCGGCGTTCTGCTGGGGTGTGCCGTGGAAGCCAAAAATCAGCTTCTTGGCTGCTTCTACCTTGTCGGGTTCGCCCCCGGCTTCCATCTGCGCCTCGGCGTGCGCCTTGCCGGGTCCGTGGCAGGACTCGCAACCGGTTCCGTATTTCGTCCCCGCCACCTCAGCCTTGGCGTGCACCGTCTTGGCGAATTGCTTGTCCTGGTCAGGATGGCAACCGGCGCAAGTGTCTCGGCCAATGTAATCGTCGGCTGTCCCTTCCGCGGGAGCCTTCCAGGCCACCGAGGACGGCTCATTGGCGGCGGGTTGCTTCTGGGATAAGGCGACGCTGGCCCCGAGACTGAAGATCACGGGCAGAACAGCGAGCCACACCCAGTTGCGCTTGCCATGAAGTTTCCTCATAGGATGATCCTTCCCGTTCCCAGAAAGATTTCGCACACCAGTATCAAGAATGTCGGTTCAGCACGTTAGCTTCCAGTATATCACCGCCTCAGAAACGGACAAGAAGGCAGGTTTGGCGGCGACGTCCGAGGCCCACGAGGTCCAGGTGACTGCCGGCTAGCGTCTGATCTGTGGGTCTACGTGTTGCGCCTCCGGCTTCATTCACAGGGCCTTTCCATGCGGGGTTCACGGCCTCTGCTTGCACGGTCAGCGGAATCAACAGGCCAGTGAAACCATCCCTGTTTATCGGCACCGAGACCCCACGGGAAGATACCATTCCCCTCGCACGGACAAGAAGTCCTTCCTTTTTAGTTGCAGAATACTGTGGTAAAACTCCGCAATCATATCTCAGCTGCGTGACATTCCTCAGCGAAGCAGCGGCAACCATGGGGTCATGAAGTCGCACAGGAGTTCCAAATGTCCAGGATATATGCCTTGGAAGGGGACCTTTGGTGACGTTCAGTACAGGGGACGTCGTGTCCGTTCGCCCCAGGCAACCACCTGAAGCGAGACCGAGCAAGCCGGACGCTGGCGAGAGCTTGGCCCCGTCAGCTCTCACCGAAGCCCATGTGAATATCGATGGCTGATGATTCCAATCCCCGCGCTGAAAAGGGTAGAATGAGGGTGATGAAAGGCGAGGAAATCCGAAAAGTCTGGACAGCGAGTGCCGTCAGGCTGGCCGTCCTCGCCCCCGTGCTCAGTTGCGTATCGCCGGTGGTCAGCGTTTTCACGGGCATGGCCGGCGTGGCGGACTCCCGTGCTCTTGATCAAGGGCCATACTCGGAGGTTCACACCAGGCAACAGGCCACGGCACGCGTGGTCTTGAGAATCGAGGGCATGGATTGCCCGGTATGCGCGGCGGGTCTCCAGAACAATCTCCGGCAGATCCCCGGCGTGCGACGCGCCGAAGTCCGGTTTCAGGATAAACAAGCCGACCTCGACTGTGACCCCAAGGCGGTCGAACCGGCGAGGTTGGCTCAAGTCGTCGCCGAGGCGGGATTCAAGGTCAGTGGCATTCTGCCCGCCAACAACTGAGGCAGGCGGCGTTGCCATGCCACCTCGATCATCGTTTACAGTCAGCGCGACCCCTAGAACCGCTCGCCGTCCAGGCAATGCTTGATCAAATCGTCGAGCGCCATCTGGGGAATGTAAATCTGAAATCCCAAGCGAACCGAATAGAGTTTCCCGGAATTGACCCAGCGGTAAAAGGTGGCGCGCGAAATGCCTCCTCCGGTTCTCCGGCACAGGGCTCGCCAGGCGGTTTGCGGAGAGAGCATGTGCTGGGTGGGAGGAGCCTTCCAGCGCTCACTTCCATTCTCCGGGTGGGAAGCCACATCTGTTTGCTTGGAGATTCGAGACATACACACCTCTGGCCGGTGACGGTTGGGGAGTGTGGCGGGGGTCTCCGCCTACCCCCCTGAGTATCCTTCTCATCGATGTAAATCCAATTCCCACGCGGCAGCACCTTCCCGGGGGCCTCGCAGCCCCTCGCATCGCCAGCCCAACCGCGCGCGACGGCGCCCGATCCGGCCGTTCGTTGCTGGCGCACCGCGGGACGGCGCCTCAGGCGCCCTCCGATTCTCTAGGCTAGCTCCTCCAGAAACCGCTCGCGAATTGCTTCCAGGCGACGCCGATCCCGCTGCCGCGCAAAATCGCGTTTGGAATTCGTCAGCCCCAGCTTGGCCGCGTCGAGCAGGAGCCCCGTTACCTGCAGGGAATGGAAGAGGGCGGGCTCGCACCGTTGGCGGTGGTGGTGCCGGCACATTCCCGCCGTGCTTTGATCGGCCGGGAACACACAACCCTTCTCTCCACACCGGCAATGACTTGCCGCCGCGCTCGACGCGGCTCCCCCTTGGCGCGGGCGTTGGACGGGTTCCGGCAATCCGCCGGGGGCGTGGTCTCGCCTCAGGACTGATTGTTGGAAGTTCGGATTTCGAACGGTTTGAACGGAGAGTGGGTACTCGGCAATCGCGGACTTTCGTTGGATCGTTGCTAATCCGGTAATGGACATCGACGGGCTCCTTTCTAGTGGAGGAATGGTTTCAGCCTTTCTACCTCGGGGTGGATTCGTGGCGGGGGGCGCGGCCCCTTCGGCATTAGATCGGGCTTGGCAGCACTCCCGCCCAACGCGGCACGATTGGCGAGCCCAAAACGCAGCGAGGATGATAAGATAGCGCTGAGAATGGACGCGAAGGGGGTGCGACGGCAGACGCCTGGCGGCCTCCGGATTTTATCCGGGAAATTCCCTCGTGTCGCGATGCCAATAAGCCGATAAGAGAGAGGAAGGGGATGGCCCCCGAATCCTTCGAGCAGGGGAGAGCCGCGGAAGAAGGGGGGCAAGGCGACTTGCCAAGGGCTGTGCCTAGGCGGGTCAAACGCTGACCGTCCGGGAGGCGCGAAGGCGACGAAGATCGGGCAGGGACAAAGTAACTTCAGGGTTAGGTCCATATCTGGTAATCTTCGAATGGACAGCCTCTCCCGGGCATTGACAAAGCGTGGATGGGACGAGCAGAATGCGCCGGGAGCAGGCGACTTTGGTCTGACCTCGAAGCGTCGGCTCCGTTCCTCGAATTCCGTGGAGCCGGGTGTTCTCCTCCGAGGCCGGTGGGCCTGAGTTGCGTTGCGGGGGGCAACGCGTCACGCACCCAGAACCGAACCGGCAACCGTCGTTGGGATTGAACGAGGCTAGATTCTAGCCTACCTGTGTGGCTTTTGTCAAGACCTATTAAGCGAGGCCGGATATTATGCCAACTCTGAACACCGCAAAGATCATTCGCCGCGTCCGCCAGCGCCTGGAGGTCAGCCAGGAAGGGCTCTCCCGCCTGCTGAACGCCACCAAGGGCGCCGTGCAGCACTGGGAGCGGGGCCGGAACAATCCCGACCTGGCGCGCCTGTTTGCCTTGCGCCAGATCTGCCCTCCGGGCCCCGAACGCAAAGACCTGGATGCGCTGATCCGCCAGGCCCAGGCGGAGGTGTCGCCTCTTTCGCCCGGCGCGCCGGGGACGGCGGGAAGAGGCGGAGCGCGCGGCCGGCGCGTGGCGCCTCCTTTCCCGGAACAGGGCGTGGTGCTTCTGCGCAAAGAGAACGCCCGCCTGCAGCGCCAGGTGGAAAAACTCCAGGCCAATCTCCAGCGGAGCAACGAACAGTTGCGCATCCTGGAGGACCTGGCCACGGACCTTCATCGGCAGATGGCCGAGCTGCGCGCTGGCGCGGCCGTAAAGGTCGAGCGCCCGAAGGACTCCGGAGCCTAGGCCGAGAGGCAAGACGCCTAGGTTGCCCTGGTGTCCCGGATGCGGACGGCTTGCACGGCCACAACCACCGGTGCGGCTTCCCCATCCGTTGCGCGGCTCAGCGTCTCCAGAAAGCCGATCGCCAGGAGAAGCAAGCGGTGCGCCTGCGGATGCGCGCGCATTTCCAGCAGCAGTCCGAAGGCTTTGCGGACCATCGCTTCTACACTAGGTTTTGGTCGACCCATATTTGAAATCTCCTTTTCCCCTCAGGTTGAAGGCAGATGCTCTCGCGCCGCGCTTCCAGCATTTCCCGAGCGCCAGTTCCCCCAACTCTTGGCGCTGCCGGCAGGCCCGGCGGCTAGCCTACCTGATTGTATTCCCGAATGGGGCCGACCACCCCAGGCGTTCCGGGCCGCGCTCGAACGCCTCGCAACGCTCCGTCATCGGCCTGTAATCTCCTCACCCCCGGGACGTTAGGGTAAGGAACAACCCCCGGGGACGTGCGTCGCATCGAAATGCACGAGCCGCTCGGGGTGTGGGGCGGTGTAGCAAAATGTATTGAAACAGCTTGATTCCCGTGCACTTGCCTATGTCCACCCTGTGGGCAGAAAGTGCGAGGAGGAGAATGCAGATGAAACGCTGGGTTGTCTCATGGACGGTGCTTGCGGTGTTTTTCAGCCTCGCGGGAGCGTCCTTTGCCGCGCAGCGTGGCGGAGGTGGCCGCGGAGGCGCGATGGGAGGCGGAGCCGGCGCCCGCTCAACGGGCCCGGGCGCGGCGGGCATGGGTCGCGGTGGCATGGACACGCACGGCTCATCGGGGATGGATCGGGGGGGACGGATGTCCGGCACGGATCACGGCCGGACCACTTCCACGATGGGAGGGAGCAAATCAGTCGGCGATCTGCTCGCGCAGAATACCAAGCTGTCCTCACGGCTCGAGACGCTGCTGTCGGAGGGCACGAACGTTCAGGATGCCGCCGCGGGCTTCAAGAATCTGGGGCAATTCGTGGCCGCCGTTCACGTCTCGAAAAACCTGGGAATCCCGTTCGAGGATCTGAAAGCGAAGATGACGGGCCCGGACGCCGAGAAATTGGGGAAGGCGATTCACGAACTGAAGCCGCAGGTCAAGGCCAAGGCGGAAGCCAAAAAGGCCAACAAACAGGCCAAGCAAGATATCAAAGACAGCGAATCGGAGTAGGCAGGTTCTCTGAACTGGGGCCGAGACGTAGGCGGGTTCGCATGAGGAACCCGGCTGCGTCCAAGCGGGCTGAACATGCGAGCCGGCAAGGATTCACGCGTCGGAGAATCAGCCTAAAGGCTTTGTTTTTAACAACATTCCGGGATTTTGAACTAAGTTGTTTTGAATGAATGAGATTCCGGCTTCGTTTGACCCATCTCGCAACCCGACCCTTTATTTTCAATAACATACGGGCTTCGTTCGGCCAAAATCAAACAATCATTTTTTTGTCGTCGCCGCGAGTTGTGGCACTTGATCGAGCTGAAGAGTAGCGGCGGATTGGACCCGGCGGATTTCCATCGGTGCTAGCCCAGGTAGTAGGCTAGCACAATTCGCAAGCCGCGTCAAGAGGCTTCCCCACGCCTTCTGGTGCCGGGGAGGTCCCTCCCCTGTCCGCGAGACCCGGAGATCAAGAAAACAGCTCCTTACCGTTCTGGTGGAGGATTCGTTCCATCAAGCCGGCGGCTTCGTGGTCTTTCAGATATCCTCGTTCGACCTTCTCGGCGAGCACCTCGGCGGTGACGGCGCGGGCCATTTGCGCGTGGCCGTAGGCACCCTCCACGTGGAAGAAGTCGCCGCCGTACCCCAGGATTTTGTTGGCGGGAACGGTTTCGATCAACTCGTGCAAGGCGCGCTTGGCCACGCCCGGGGCGATGATGTGCAGCCAGCAGAGGTCGGGATAGACGTTGGGCAGGTTCTTGGCCAGCGTCGCGAACTCACCGCCGTAGGGATAGCCGCCGTGAAAAAGGTCGAAGCGAACTTGCGGGTACTCGTTCAGCAAATCGCTCAGGTGCGAGGGATTCGTCCAGGCGATGTGGTTGGTGTTACCCGCCTGCAGTCCGGTATGGATCTGGACGGGCAGATGGTGTTCGGCGGCCTGCTGGATGAGCTTATGCACGAGGTAGTCCTCCAGGGGCTTGCGCTCCGCGGGGCTCAGTGATTGCGAAGGGCTCCCGGCAAACAGTTTCTCAAAGACCCGTTCCGCGTCCTGGCGTGAAACCTTTTCAAAATGCAGCGTGCGCTCGTAGGCGAGCCCCGTCTTGATACCCGCCAACCCCTCGCGCAGGCCTTTCTCGATGGCGCGTGCCAGGGCCTTTTCGAGATCCGCCAGGTTACTGACGGCCGTGCCCGTCACTTTCTCGATGTGGTCGAGGTCGTTCTGGCTCTTTGCGGTCACGATATAGTCGAGTCGCGTCACAATCTTGAAGAACTTGGGCTCTGGTTTGAGAGGCTCACCGCGCATGGTGGTGAGGTCGTCGAGGACGGAGAGCTCGATGCGTGCTTTCTCCTTCAGAACGGTCTCGAACCAGCCGGGACGGTTGGCGGCCGAGATGCGCTCGGAAAGGGTGCGATAGGTTTGCTCGTTGATGTCTTCGACTCCAAACAGGTCGCGCGCCGCGATCAGCATGCAGCGGCCATAGCCGGTGGTGCGCGTGAAGGGCCAGTAGGGCGCGAAATCCTTCCAGCGCTTCTCGAGCGGAATCTCCGGGTTCTGAAGGTCTTGAACGGCTTGGGCGGGCATGCCGGCGGAGATCAAGTCGCTGTTGGTGTAGTGAGAAAACAGGAGGAAGAAATCCACCTTCTTCGCCAAGCGCGCGTCTTCGTGCCAGAGGTGCTCGTGGGTGTCGAAGATCGTCATGCGCGCCGCGTGCTCGCGCAGCGATTTCCAAATCATCGAATCCGGCCGCGGCTGCCCCACAACCCCCAGCGTCGCGCCGTCCGAAGCGCGCGCCAGCAGCGGGTCGGCGCCCGAAGAGCCGATCAGACCGAGCGGCGTGAAGGCCGCGGCGGCCTGGAAAAGCTTGCGTCGGGAGACACCTCCTTTTTCCGAATGCGTGTGCGAATGACCGTGGGAATGCGAATGGGGATCGTCACTCATGGCATCTCTCCTGAAGTCGAGAGTCTGTTAAGGGCAGGGGGAGCTTACTCCGTTCCCCGCGGAGCGTCCAGCCCGGAGGCGTAGACAAGGGGTGTTTTCGGCTACCGGTAGTGGGCCATTTTGCAAAGTGTAGAGCCGAGGTGATCTCGTCCGTCAATTGACGGACGGCCTAAAGCCCCCTCTACATCAAAATGGCCCACTACCAGGGCAGAGCATACCGTTTGGCTAGCTCGGCCGTGGGTGTGTATAATCGCGCCTCATGGCAGGCGAAGCCGAACCGACCTTCTTTTCTTACTATCGCCGTTTCATTGGTCAAGTATGGAAACGAGTTTGGCCGTTTACGTGGACGCGCGTGATCTTGGCAATGGCCTATGTCATTGCCGCTCTTGCGCTCCAAATCCATTACGGGATGATACCTCGCGAATTGGCTTGGCGTAGCTTCGGCATTGCGAGCTTGCCGTACATCGCTTTTCTCGTTGTGGCCCTTGCGTGGTTTGCGGTCAATTCTCCGGTAGAGCTTGATAGGGAGCGGGGAGCCCAGATCAAGCGGCTGCACGACGAGAACACGGTCTTGCGCAAGAAACCTTATGAGAGTCACCTTGAGCAACGCGTCAAACAAGGTCTTGGGGCCGTAACGAACGAAGGCCGAGGATTGCTAGGGTATCTTTTGCCGATTGGCGAAATAGCAGAAAAAAATATCGTCATCCATGGAATGACATCCGAGTCGATATGGCAGGCCATCGTTTCGTGTAAGGGGGCTGGATTGGTCATCCAAAGAGATGAGGGACCCGCAGGCATTCCTACGCGATACGTATCAATTCCCGGCGAGTTCAAGCCAGTCCTTCGGGATTTGTTGTTTCCCCAAGATTCAGCAACACAGATTTAGCCCACCACCGGCTTCCTTACGTTGTTCACAAAACACCAATTCCGGGTTACAGTGGATGTTTGCAGGTTCAGGGGACTTCGGCATCAAACCAGGTTTTCGCCGCCCCGTGTGAGGGCCGCGCGGGCCTTTGCGTCTTTACTCCGGAAGACCGCGCTGGGGCGGCGCGATCTTAAATCTCTCAAAGGAGCGTATTCACATGGCAGTTCGCAAATCCGAAGCTGAGTGGAAAGGGGATCTTCTCAAAGGCCAGGGCACGATGAAGCTGGGAAGCGGCGCATTCGAAGGCAGCTATTCATTTCCTTCCCGGTTTGAAAGCGGGCAAGGGACGAACCCGGAGGAACTCATCGCCGCCGCCCACGCCGGGTGTTTCTCCATGGCGCTTTCGGCCGGGTTGGGCAAAGCCGGTTTCACACCCACGCGAATTCACACCACGGCCGCCGTCCATCTGGAAAAGGTTGGAGAGGGTTTCGCCATCACGCGCATCGAGTTGGAGAGCGAGGCGCAGATCCCCGGGATCGATGATAAGACCTTCCAGGAACACGCCGAGGGAGCCAAGAAGGGCTGTCCAGTCTCCAAGGCGCTTGCCGGCACGCAGATCAGCTTGAAAGCGAAGCTCGTTTAGCTGATTTTGTGCAATTCGTTCCCGCGGCCAGCGCCGTTCCTGCGCGGGGAGCTAGGGGTAAGAGCGGGGAGCTAGGGGTAAGAAAGGAGGGCCGTTGGGGCCCTCCTTTCTTCATTCCGCAGGGTACTTGGTCACCGAAAGAGGAACCTTGAGGGTGAAATCGAGCTTGGCCTCCGAGGGGATATTCACCTGCTGGCCCTTGGTGGCTGCCCCGACGGCCGTGCCGGCGCCCGCCCCCACGGCGGCGCCGATGGCCGCGCCTTTTCCTTTGCCGGCGACTGCCCCGATCAGCCCGCCAAGCACCGCGCCACCGCCCACCGTGGCGGCGGTTCGCTTGCCTTCCGAAGCACCCTTCTTCTCCACCACGCTGGTCTCAACGGCGTAGGTCATATTGTCGACGGCCACGCCCACCAGCTCGACTTGCAGCTCCGACTGGCCCTTAATTCGGCCTGCGCTCTGGGATTCGATTAGGCGCACGCGCGCGTCCGAGCCGCGGGGAATAATCACCCGCTCGCCGACGGCAATCGGAGCGTCGACGGTGGCGGCGAACTCCTCACCCGGGCGGTGCCGGGAAGAATCGATGGCGTCGACCATCCGCACCGTGACCACGGTTCCGGCGGGAATGGTAAATGTCTGCGGTTGGGGCGGAGGGGGTGGCTCGGCCACAGGCTTGGACGCCGGCGGAGGCGCCGGCTCGGAGGCACGGGCCGTCTCAGCCGGGCCCGGGGTCATCGCCGCAGGTGCGGCGCTCGGTTCGGGAGCAGCGTTTCGGTAAGTCTTGGTTCGCGGAGTCTTCGTCGCCGGCGGCGGAACCTTGGCGGTGAAGACGTCCTGGGCGGGAGCCTCGCTGGCGGCGGGCTCGGTGATTGCTTCAGCGACGGCTGTCTGGATTTCGAGCTGATCCACGACCTGGCTCACGCCCTTGACTTTTCCCGCCAGGCGCACGGCCGCGGCTTTCTCAAGGTCCGTTCCCACGCCGCCACTGAGCGTGACCACTCCGTTTTCCGAGGTCACTCGGATATCGCGCGTCTTCAGCACGGGATCCGCAAACAAGTTCGCCTGAACGTCCGAAGTGATGGCCTGATCGTCCGGCTTGTTGGCCACCTGCAAGAAGTTGCACGAGCCGATGACCAGCGTGCTGAGTAACAACAGGATTCCGACCCTCGAAGCTGTTCTATCCATGACTTGCCTCCCGACG
>Ga0307380_10007376_pt1 | contig 14327 bp, 17 predicted proteins | sample UN3MG_FD_202239 | JGI IMG/M metagenome (GOLD analysis project Ga0307380, IMG submission 202239) | Soil microbial communities from Risofladan, Vaasa, Finland - UN-3 | ecosystem: Environmental > Terrestrial > Soil > Coastal area > Acid sulfate soil | place: Finland: Risofladan, Vaasa | collected... | reverse complement strand
GTCCTTTCCGAAGTTTGCTTTCCGCCACGCTAAAAATTCTGCCTCAGATCCGTCCGGACCGAACAGATTGCCAGGGCAAGACGTAGCTTGTCCCGTCCATCGGTGTGCGGTGATGTTCGTGTGTCTCAGCCCGTACTTGCTGAGTAGATAGCTGATCAAAGCGACGGAAGCCTTCTCTTGCTTCGCTTCGAGCCTTTCGCCGGGCATCGCCACGTGCTCAATTCCGACAGATCGGCGATTGACGTTCGGAGCGTGCCAAGCTTTGTTCAGCTCGGAGACGAGTTGGTAGATGGTGCCGTCTTTATCGATCAGATAGTGGGCGCTGGCCTCTCGTCCGCCTTGAGCGAGCGGCTTGCTCAGCGTGTCTAAGGCGCTCTGAGCGGTACGCGATACCGTGTAATGGCATACAACTAGGTTGACCTTCACACCGTTTCTGGAACTGTATTTTTGGCTTGGAAACCAACGTACTGGAGGTTTGTCGAATTCCGTGGGCTGGGGAGCTGTGTTATCCCCGGGATCGACAACACCGAGCAGGCCTCTCGCTTCTGGAATGAGCGCGATGACTTTTTGAGTGTATGCCGGATCGGTAGCATAGATCGGGCCGACATGTCGCAAAAAGCCTTCAGCCGTGCGGTTGGCTTCGTACCCTTTGTACGGCGGACGATTAATGAACGTCCAGTACCCCTCGATAAAATGTTGGATCGACTTGAAATGGCAATAGGTGTCTGATCCGTCTGAAGCAACGTATTCGACGGGCGTAGCATACGGCTTCATCTCTTCACGCCATTTGATGCCGCCGAAATTCAGGTGCTCTTTTGCAAGATTCGATGTTCCGCGACCGCTTTCCAGCAACCACTGAGCCAGGCTTGCCGTCTTTAGCTCGTCTGATTTCTTGTCGTAAAATTTATAGGCTCCGATGAGGTCTTTAAAAGTCGAGGGCGGGAGCTTTTCAGTCCCTGACTTCTCTACTTTTTTCCTAGAAAACCGCGAATCAAGAGCAAGAAAGAAACAGCGGCGTTCCACGCTCTTTCGACAGTTGCTTCGAGCTGATCGTTAGGAATATCAAATTCTTTTGCGAAGTATTCGCGTAGTGATGCGATATCTACCTCGTCAGCCTCCCAAAGCTCGCTTGGGATCTGATCGATGCCGTCGATCGCGTCTTTAGACAGCTTGAGAGCTGGCAGGATCTTCATGATATCGGCGATCGATAGCTTTCCGTCGTCAAGAGCGCCAGCCACGCCGCTTGCTAGCACGGCGACAAAGCGCAACAATTCTTTAAACTCTTTAATCTCTTTGGCCATGTGAAAACCTCAAAATTGAAATGTATGGATGCCTCACGATACCTCACTGGACGCGATAAATGCTAGCGTCTTGCTGTGAGCCTTCAGGATGTCGGCCTTGTTCCACAAGAGTTTGTCTTGTCCTTTCCAGAACGCGCGTACCATCTCACAGAAAGCCAGGTCGAGGGCTTCGCGGTTAAGCTTGACGCCGTTAATCTGGCATTTCCAGATGGGCGACGTGTTTAAGATCTTGCACGACGAGTTTGCTAGATAAATGATTTGGATGCAGTCCCATGCAGGGCCGTGAGGGCCGCAATTATAAAAATCGTAGACGGTAGAGCGCGGCGTCGAGTTGAGGACGCCAGGATAGAAGGCGTAATTGTTGACCATGAAAACGTTGCGCGGCAAGTCGTTCAGCTTTTCCATGTCAAAAGCCATAGGCTTTTCGCACAGAACACGGCCATTTCTTGCAAGCTTTATCGACAAATCGACGTGTGTTTCGGTTGGAGTTGCTACGATATAATGAGACGCTTCGGGCACCGTCTCGCCAACGTCAACAGATACGTGTGCGATACCAATAAATTTGCAGATAGCTCGGTAGCGTTTTCCCATGTTGCCACCGCCGCCAACGATACAGATACGTTGCATAGCTCGTCCTTATTGAATACAATTTGCAAATGATTTACCCATACCACTGTCGCAAATGCGATAACGAATTCGAAGTCGTAAAGCCGTTTCATGCGATTGAGTTTCCTGAGCCTTGCCCAGATTGCGGCATGCTCTCGGATGATCGCCGGATCGGTTTGCCTATGATTCAATCGGTCGAGGTCGATCCGTACTTCCACTACGGTCTCGGCAAAGTTGTGCGGACAAAAGGCGACATAAAAAACGAGCTTAAAAAGCGCGAAGATCAAGGCCGTGGGCTAATTGAGATTGGCGACGAGCCGATACATAAGATCGAAAAGAAGTTTAGTGCTGAGCGTGAAGAGAAGCGTAATAAAAGATGGGCCGAGCCTGTCGAAAAGATTTTACAGGACGTGAATCATGGCAGGTGATGAGGGCATTCCAGTACTCCAAGAGCATCAATCTGCAAAAGCCTACGGTAAAGACCAGCCACACAATTACACGCCTACCGACGCCGAAAAGAAGTTGCTTAAAGACGTCGAAAAGATTTTCGAGAAAAACCGTAAACAGCGCAACAACTATGATTCGTTCTGGATGGACGACTATAAGTTTTTCCGTGGTCGCCAGTGGTCGGACGTGCGTCCTACGTTCCGTCATTCCGAAGTGATCAACCTCGTTTTCCAGGTGATTCAATCACAGGTGCCGATCCTCACCGATAGCCGTCCGAAGTTTGAATTTGTTGCATCCGAGCCACAGGATCGCGAGTTTGCAGAATTCATGAACGAGATATCTATTGCGGACTGGCAGACAAATAATTGGTTGGCAAAGCTCACCGAAATCATTTACGACGGCCATATCTATGGTACCGGGATCGGGCATCTCTTTTGGGATCAAACCGCACGCAACGGCACCGGAGCGATCGACTTTAGTTCTGAGGAGCTGTTCTATTGCTATCCCGACGTTGAGGCCGAGGATGTCAACGTCAATTCCCGCTCATTCGTCCTGGCAAAACCTATGGAGCTATCTGAAGTACGCCGCCTCTGGCCTGAGAAAGGCAAGTACGTCACAGAAGACACCACCGATCTTTTGGACTCTACCAAAAACGATCTGAATCCTTTGCGGTTCCGCAGTCCCAAGGGCGACAAATCGCTAGTCGAAGCATCGTCGATCAAGTCAAATTCTCTCGAAAAGAAGGTCTTGGTTCAGTGGACATATTGGTTTTCTGATGATTTCTCCGATCATGAAAAGCAGGAAGAAAACGGCGAGACCGTATTCGAGCAGCGCCTTGATTTCCCTATGGGCCGTCGCTCGGTCACTGCATCTGGCGTGGTGCTTGAGGACGGGCCGAATCTCTACGATGACGGTAAATTTCCGTGGCAGCGTTTCGTCAATTATGTTTTGCCAAGAGAGTTTTGGGGAGAAGGCGAAATAGCTCAGATTCGCGGGCCTCAACGGATATTTAATAAAATCTATTCGTTTGCTCTCGACGTGATGACGCTCATGGGTAACCCAATTTGGGTGGTCGATGCCGATAGCGGTATTGATACCGATCTTTTGACCAACTCGCCTGGTCTTGTTGTCGAAAAGAATCCCGGCACCGAAGCTCGCAGGGAAACTGGCGTCCAGCTGCAACCGTTCGTCCTCCAAGTGCTAGACCGCGTGAAAGAGTACGTCGATCAGATCGCGGGCTCTCAGGACATCACGCGCGGCATCCCAACGGGCGGCGTGACGGCGGCGTCGGCAATTGCCGACTTGCAAAATGCCGCGCAAACCCGTCTAAGGCAGAAAGCGCGCAACCTTGATGCGTTCCTTCAAAACATGGGCCAGCAATACGCATCCCGCGTCATGCAATTCTACTCAGCTCCCCGGGCGTTCAACTATGTTGGAAACGATGGTGTTCGAAACTACTTCAAAGCGCACGTCGAGGACGGTGAGAACGGCGAGAAAGTAGCTGTCGTGCAACGCTTTGACGCCGACGGTAAGCCGATGGGCATGGATCAATACACTTTGCGCGGCGAATTAGACGTGAGAGTGACGACCGGAACGGCTCTACCTTTCTCGAAAGAGCAAAAGAAACAAGAGTTGCTACAGCTATTAGATCGTGGGATAATTGACGCTGAAGAATACTTTAAACAGACTGATTATCCCAACTGGGAAGTTGTTGTAGAGCGAATCCGCGAGCAACAGGCTCAACAAGCGGCGGCTCAAGCGCAGGCATCACCGGCCTGATTTTCGTTATTTTATCCAAAAACCAAAACTGAATATTTGAGGTTTGAGCATGGCAAACGACATGGGCGCTGGGCAACCACAACAACAAGAGCAAATGGCAGCGCCTGGCGAAGCTCCAGCTGAAGGCGGCGGCGGCGCTCCGAGCATGGACGCCATGGTGGTTCAGATCGACCAAGGTTTGACTACGATCGCCGATATTTTGAGTCGAGCCAATCCCGAGGCCGGCCAAGCGATGGCGGCTTTGAACGAACAATATCGACAAATCATCACTAGTGTCGTCGAGCAAGCAGGCGGCGCACCGGCCGAAGGTGCTGGCGCGCAAGCTCCCATGGACGCAACTCAAGGCGCTGGCGGCGTGCCGATGCAATTTTAATTTAGAGGCTTTTCGTTATGTCTGATCATTTAAATGCTGATGCAATTATGAGTGCGGTAGAGGCCGGAGAAGATCCGAGCCAATTAGGCGTGGGGGGAGCTGTTCAAGAGACCGCACCCGCCGCTGAAACATCGAAGCCAGCCGAGACGGTGGCCGAAAAAGCGGCCGAACAGTTTCGTAAAGAGATGGTCGTTAACGGGCAAAAGATTGAGGTCACCGATCCGTCCAAGTACGACCAGTGGGCGCAACAGGGCTACTCTTATTCACAGAAAATGGCTGAGCTAAACGAGCAAAAGGCCGAGATAGAGCGCCAGCGCCAAGAGACCGATCAGCGGCTCAACGCTTATAAAGACGTCGATCAGTATGCACGCGAGAATCCAGAATGGTGGAATCACGTCGAGGAGCGATGGCAAGGCCGCCAGTTGCACAAGATGGCACCGGAAGTGCAAGAAGCCATCAAGCCGTTTATGAGCGAATTCGTCGAAATGAAAAATTTCATGACCGAATTCCAAAAAGAGAAGATCGAAACTGAAGCGCGACGTCAAGACGAAGCTCTTCAGAATCAGGTATCGGAGCTAGGAAAACAGTATCCCGAAGTCAACTTTGGAGCAGTGGACGCCAACGGCCAGTCACTGGAATTGCAGATCTTAAAGCATGCTGAAGCGCACGGCATACCGACTTTCAGAGCTGCATTTCTCGACTACTACCAAGGCAACCTACAAAAGCTCTACGAGACCAGGGGACGAGCCGCAGTGGAGAAGGATCTTGCCGAGCGAAAGAAAGCTGGAATACTGAGCACGTCTCAAGTCCCGGCAAAATCGCCGCAAATCCAACCGCTGCAAAACTCACGGAAGAAAACGTGGGCTGATGTCGCCAAAGAGGCGGCACGCGATTTGGGACTAGGATAAAAACAAAAAACATTAGGGGGAGAAGGCCATGGCCTTGACATACGATCAGCTATCAGCCGTCACGCAAAACAAGTTTATTCCAAAGCTCGTAGATAACATTTTCGACTCCGATCCGTTGATGAAACGTGCAAAGGATAAGGGCTGGTACACCAGCGTCGATGGTGGTCTCGACATCAATCAACCGTTGCTCTATGCGGCCAACACTGCGGCGGGATCCTATAACCCTACCGACACGTTGGACACTACCGACAACGACCAAATGACAGCGGCCACCTACCAGTGGAAATTCTACTACGCGAACATTACGATCACGCGAGCAGACGAGTTGAAAAACTCCGGCGACTCTCAGATCTTGAATTTCGTCAAGCAAAAAACCATGGCCGCCGAATTGAGCTTGAAAGATAGCTTGCAAGACGGTCTCTATTCCGACGGTTCCACGGCCTCAGACGTGGGCGGTTTGGCTCTAGTGGTCGATAGTGCCAACACCGTTGGCGGCATTGACCAGAGCGCATACTCATGGTGGAGAAGCCAGGAAGATACGTCGGCTACTCTGACTCTTGCCTTGCTCCAGAGCATGTATAACACGCTGACCATCGACGGATCTAGCCCGTCTGTGATCATGGCTACTCGCGCCAACTATAACCGCTACTACGCGCTCCTTCAGCCGCAGCAACGGTTCATGGACGCCGAGACCGCCAAGGGTGGCTTTCAGTCCTTGATGTTCAACGGAACGCCGTTCATCGCTGGATCGAAAGTGCCTGCAAACCACGTGTTCATGCTCAACGAACAATTCATCAATCTTTACTACCACCCGAAAGAAGATTTCCGTTTCGAGCCGTTCATTAAGCCAACAAACCAAAACGTTCAGACAGCGAAAATCTACTGGGCCGGTAACTTTGGTACTAGCAACGCTCGACAATTGGGCAAATTCTCTTCATTCACAGCGTAATATAAGGGGTTCGATATGGCAGTTTATGATGCAAGGCTTTATACCGAAACGGTATCAGCCGTCACAGCAACTCCTTCCGTGGATGTTGGTCTCGAGCGCCGAGTCGGCGACGAGTGCTACGTCTACGTCTACAATGCTGGCAACAGCGAAATTCCTCCAAGCTACGGTGCGGTATGCTCGGCTGTGAGCGGATATTCCGTGACTATCAGCTCGACTACGTCGGTTGACCTTTGTATGGGCGTTGTCAAGCACACGACCTTGACCACTGGCACCTATGGCTGGCTCATGGTGCGCGGCTTTGCTCAAGTCGAGCTCGGTGCAAACAACTCGGCGGCGGCGGGCCAGATCTTGGCTCTTGCCGCCGACGGAACGTTTGCTCTCAAGTCAAACTCGACTGGATATCCAACGCCAGCTCTTGGAAAAACCATGGAGGCGATCACCTCCGGCGCAAGCGGTACGGCTTATATCCGAGTTTGGTAAAGGCTTCGAAGGGGTTCGATATCCTTCTCTACGCTGGGGGTTTGGGTGCTTTTGCTCAGCCCCCATTTTTTTAAAAAAGGTTTGTTAAAATGGCTGAAGAAATCGAATTGCTGTCTTATCCAAAAGAGTATCAACCCTATATCGATCGCGCTCCGGTAGCTCCAGAGCAGATGTATCGAAATAGCACGGCAAACGATAAAGCTACGATCAATTCATGGAAAAACGACTGGATCGCAAATTATAAGTCGAATCAAGAAAAGTATGGGCCGTTTTACATGCGCTCGCTAGGGGAGCTGTTCCAGGCTCACTTGCATAAGCCAGCGGTGATTATCGGCTCAGGGCCGCACCTAAAGCGAAATGCGCATTTGCTAAAAGACGCCAAAGGCATGGTGATCATCAGTTGTTTGCACAATTTCCATTTTCTGGAAGATCTAGGCGTCAACGTCGACTACTACGTGACGCTAGATGCAGGGCCGATCACAGTCGAGGAGGTAACCGAAGGTGGTGATCCTTTTAAAGACTATTGGAAGCTTACTGAGAGCAAAACTCTTTTGGCCTACGCTGCAACGCATCCTAGCCTTCTCAAAAAGTGGCGCGGCAAAGTTCTATTTTTCAATGCTCCGGTACCCGACGCGGGCATTACTGAAGCGTTGGAGAAAATCGAAAAATTCAACACGCACGTGAGCAATGGCGGCAACGTGCTGGGCGCTTGCATGTATATCGCCAAAGGCTACCTAGGGTGCAGCACGATTATCTTCACAGGAGCCTCGTTTTCGTTCGACAGCGGCAACAAATTTCACGGCTGGAATAGCAAGTATGACGCCAACGTGGGCCATGTCCTGCGCGTGCCGGACATTTTTGGGTACAAAGCCAAGACGTGGCCTTCTTACTACAATTTTGCAAACTGGTTCAACTGGGTGGCGGAGCAGGTTCCGGGCGAATACATAAATTGCACCGAAGGCGGTGTGCTCGGAGCATACGAATCTGGTAATATCAGATCAATTAAGCAAATGGATCTAAAACACTGTCTCGAACGTTTCGGGATGTCGGAACACCTTCGTGAGCAGGCGCAAAACCCTGGCACGGACAACGTCAAAATACTCTTTTAGGGGATCAGGCAATGGCATGGACTGTAACACGCGATCACACGGTTTTCGGCAACAAAGGCACCGTGCTTATCAAGCTGGTGGCCGATGCTGCTACTCAGACCGTTGAAACAGGGCTGAGTGCGGTCGATCACTACACGGTGGGCTACGGCTCTATGTCGACCACGACGGATGGGCGTCGCATCTTCATCAACTCCAACGCATCTGGCGTTGCAAGTGCTGGCGTCCTCGGATGTTCAGGTTTTACCAGCGGCGACGAGCTTTATGTCACGGTCTTCGGAAAGCGTTGAGGGAGTTTGATTCATGGGCATCGCCGGAAATATGCCGACACGTTCGGACGTAAACTCGACCTTTACCGCGCTAGGAGCTGGCGAAGAATTCATCGGTGAATGGGAGCCGGTGTTCTATTTTCCTAGTATTGTATCGGCCGTTCTGACCGATGCTCCGGGAACGATCTACATGCAATTTTCTCCGAACGGTCTTGACGTAGATAGCTCGCTATCTTATACCGTTGCGGCTAATACTAACGACGTTCACAGACTTGCCGTAACACGTGCGTTCTACCGACTACGCTACGTCAACGGTGCAATTCCGCAAACGTTCATGCGTGCTCAGTCCCTCTATGGCTTCCAAGGTTCTCTTTCTAGTCCATTTTCAGCGAGCGTGCAGCAAGATGCTGACACTTTGGTAGTACGATCTATTCCAGCCGAGCTGGATATTGCGACTGGCAAATTTCAGGGCTATGAGATCGTCAACAAGTTTGGTCGAAATGCTGACGTTGATTCTGGCACGACGCCGGAAGATATTTGGTTCGGTGGTGGGCCTTATACTGGCTTTCCGACAAGCGCCGAGATAGTGACGGTTGTATCGAGTAGTACAAGCGACACGGCGGCTGGCGATGGAGCTAGAACAATCCAACTAATTGGCCTTGATGCTAACGGCGACCTGCTAACGGAAACCGTCACTTTGAACGGCACGACGCCGGTGGATTCGGTTGGCAGCTATTGGCGTCTTAACCGGGGACTTGTGCTGACTTCCGGCGGAACGCCAACAAACAGCGTGTTCAATATTGGCAACATTACTGTTAGACAAAAAATAACTACTGCCAATATTTTTGTCGCGCTGCCCGCTGGTTTTAATCAAAGCCAAGTAGCTTGCTTCACGATACCGGCCGGTAAAACAGGCTATTTAAACGAGTTCAGAATCGACGTCAACCGCAGCAATAGCGCTGTGATTAACTATGGACTTTGGGTGCGCCAAAGCGGTCAAGCACCACGCATTGTTCGCATAGGATCGGCTACTCAAAGTGATTCCGCAGAATTCAATATTTTTGGCGGCATTGTGTTACCAGAACTGACCGATTTAGCTCTTAGAGTAACAGCGTGCAGTACGACAAACGTAGAAGTATCAGGTTCTTTTGACCTGGTTTTAATTAACGATTAAGGACTAATGTTATGCAACAGGCAAAAGTATGGAACGACAATAAATACCCGCATATTGAAAAGTATAAGGGGAAAATCATTGAAATTCAGCCTGGCAAGTACGTTGAGATGGATCGTGACGAGGCTCTTCAGTTTCAAGGGCAATTCAAAGCGCCGAAGAAGCTCGGAAACGGAGTCGATGATCCGCGTCATTTTAAGATGATTCGCGTCGATGCACCACCGGCCGAGGCCGAGTACAATCCTTTGACCAATCCTGTGACTGGCAAGGTGTGCGCGTCGCCGGAAGAGCTGAAAGCAGAGCTTGCTCAGTATAAACACCTAACGGTTGCCGACGAAGGTGAATCGACAAAGCTACGTCAAGAGCTAGCAGAAATGCGTGCGGAAATCGCCGCCATGAAGGGGACAAAAAGTGCCACAGCAAGTCCTAAAGGGTAAATACTTTGCAACCGTCTACGGGCCAGACGGCAGCGTCAAGAGCGCTGTTGAAGGGCCTAACGTGGTCTGCACCAACGGCAAGGAATTCCTAGCCAGCTTTCTATCGAGTGCGGCGGCTGGTGCCGCGACGTTTACCCAGCGCTATATCGGCGTCGGCACGGCTGTGACGGCTGAGGATGCGGCGGATACAACGCTCGGCACGGAAATAGCTCGTCAGACCGGCACGGCAAGCTATCTGAGCGGCAATATCTACCAAGTGACGGCAACGTTTGCAACCAACAGTGCGGTGGGAGCTGTGACCGAGTACGGCGTATTCTCGTCCAACACTGCGGGGACGATGCTATCGAGAGATGTGGAGGCGGCCGTCAACGTGGGGGTTTCGGATACGCTGAAAGTCGTGTGGCAATTGACATTGAGCTAAAAGGACGAACGTGGCTGAGTTGACTCAAAACATAGCAAATAGCCTGAATCTTTTTGGCGGCGCGCCGTCCAATAAGTGGGGTGATTTTCTATGGGGTCAATTCTTTTGGGGTGAAGGCAATAACGAAATTTTGCTTTCCTTCACCAAGGTCTTATCAAACGATCTCCAACTGGCCGACAACTACCAGCATGTAGGGAATTTCCTACGCAACGTCGGCGAAACCCTCGTCTTTGCCGCTGCGGTTGATCTAGTGCAAAAACAAGATCCGGCCGGATATTTTTACGTGACGCCAGACCGCACGACCGACTTTGAAGAACGCTATGTTCCCGACTGGCAAGAGCAGGCGCTACCTTCAGACGGATGGACGCCACAGACCATAACCACGAATTGGAGTGAGTCATGACGCCAGGGGAATTAGCCTCAGCCGCGCGACGGGCCTACAACGCCAACGATAGCGATCCATTTTTCTCGGATCAGCAAATCTATGAGTGGATTTATGACGCGGAAATGCAATTGGCCATGGAGGCGTTTGTCATCAAGTCGGTGCTGACAACCTCGACGGTGGTGGGCACTAGAGAATATGCTTATCCGACCAACGCGATCAAGATTCGTCGAGTAACCTACGACGGTGAAAACCTTGAGGAGATGACCTTTCGAGAAGATGACCTACTTACTGGCGCAAACGAGACCACGGCCGATACGGGCACGCCCGTAGCGTTTGTTGACTTCGATCAAGTCATTTACTTGCGACCGCTCCCCGACCAGGTCAAGACGTTGCAGATCTATTGCCACTTGCAGCCTAGTGGCATCCCTACGGCGCTCAGTGTGCTTGATACACCGGACGAGTATCATCCGTCGATCAAGACTTATATCCTGCAGCAGATGAGCGTCAAGGATAAGAACTATGAGGGCGCACGCTACTACGGCCAGCTCTGGCAGCAAGCGGTGGTCGAAGCTCGGCGGTTTGAGATGCAGAAAAAGCGCGGCTCGCGCATGCGGATCGTGCAAAACGCTGACGTCTTGCCGTCGCCGATTCTGGGGACAATTTAAATGCCAAATCGTTGGGACATAGTTTATCCAGACCGTGGTCGCCAGCTCTTTGACGGTGGTTTGAATAGCAAGTATGAGCGATCGATCATTGAGCCGAACGAATCGCCTGATTGCCAGAACGTGATATTTAGCGATGGTGCAGTGGGGACGCGAGGCGGGACGAGTCAGCTAAATACCACTTCGGTAGGCTCGTTTGCGTGTGATGGACTATTTACGCGACGAGAAGACACTGGAGCAGAAACGATGGTCGCGTTTTTCGGTGGGCTGGGTTTTACACTCGGCACGACCACGTTCACGACTCTCCCCAGTGCCCAGAGCGTGTTTACCGCAGGTGTGAGGATCGGGTCAACCCAATACCAAAATCATATTTTCTTCGGAAACGGCTTGACTTCGCCGTATAAGTATAACGGCACCGACTTCACTCGGCACGGTGTGCCGCAAGCGACAGGTACAGTTTCTGTGGTCACGGCCGGAGGAGCTGGCAGTCTCACGTCGGGCGACTATCGCTACAAGATTGCGTTTGTCAATTCGCAGGCAGTTTTTGGCGACGTCGGGACAGCTACTGTTACGATCGCGGCTGGTCTCAATACGTCAAACGATTTATCGGATATTCCCGTGGCACCGCAGTCGCATGGTGTCGCCGCAAGGCAGATCTATCGCACCGAAGCGGACGGCTCGGTCTTTAAGTTTGTCGCCGAGCTGAACGACAACACCACTACCACGTATAACGACACTTTGCCAGATGCAAGCCTAGGCGTGAACGCACCGACTGACAACGGTGAGCCGCCGAATTACTCGGTAGCCGTCTACCATCAAAACCGACTTTTTACCAACGACGCCGGAAATCTCAACTACCTCTGGTATTCCGACCTGGAAGAGCCGTATACGTTTGCCAGTACCAACTTCTTTAAAGTGGGCGACGCATCGAGTGACTTGATCCAAGGGCTGCACGTCCACCAAAATAGCGTTTATATTTTCTGTGAAACATCGACTTGGCTGCTATATATGCCGAGCACCGACGATACCGAGTGGAGCTTGATTCGTGTGGGCTCAGCCTATGGCACGCGCTCGCCGTTCGGAGCTTTCCTGTTCGGTGACCGCATTATGTTTGCCGCAGTGCAGAATTCCAAAATGGTCGGTTTCGCGTCAATCCAGGGCGCGTCAATCGATCCAACCGCGACCAGCTTGGAAAACATGGTGATCGGTAGCGAGCTGAGATCGAATCCGATCGAGCCTGATATTTTCGATATTCAGGAGGGATACCTTGGCAACCTCACTTCTATGGTGTTTAAAAATAAAGCTTATATCGCAGTAACAAAAGACAATGGATCGTTACGCAATAATTATATAATACTTTATGATTTCTCCATTCAGCGCGTTTCCAAGAGTCAAAGTGCGGTCTGGGTCATTTGGAAAGGCATCAACGCACGGTGTCTAGCGATCTACGACGGCAAGATGTATGCGGGCACTAGCCTTGATGAAGGGCTGGTCTACCAGCTCGAAACAGATAGCTACGTAGATAATGCCGCCGCGATCCAGAGCTACTTTTGGACTAAAGAGTATTCCGGTGTGCCTGGCCAAGAGAATTTTACAAAAGACTTTCGTCGCGTGAAAGTGCTGGTAGACAACGCGGGCACCTATAATATGGACGTGGGGATCAGGATCGACTCCGAAGCCACGTCTGGTGGTCTACTGTTTCCAGTGTCTCTGACTCCGGGCGGCGGCATTTGGGGTGACATGGTATGGGGTGTGGGAGTTTGGGGTGGCGGTCGCGCTCAGGACGAAAAAGAGATCTTTTTGAATGGCGTCTCAGGGCGTAGAATTCAGTTTAAGTTTACCAACCAAAATACAGCAAACCAGCGTTTCAAAGTCCATGGCCTGAATTTTTATTACAACGTGCGAGGGAAATAGACTATGGCACTATCTAGTACGCCGGACGGGCAAGAGGACGAATTTGACTTAGCCCGCAAAAGATCGAAGCAACAAGCTCAATCAAATTTGCAACAGCAGCAGCAAGCTCTCAAGCGCCGCTTTGCCGTACTCGGTACTGGTGCATCTGGAGCCAGACTGAAGGCCGAAGAGAAAGCACAGACACAATACGGCGAGCAAGTAGCGGGTGCTGAAGAACAGATCGGCACGGCTGAACGAGCTGAAAACCGCCGCGTCCGAGAAATCGGCGAAGCGCGTCAATTTGCCACGTCTGAACGGCTCGGTAGTCAAGAGTTTGCCAAAGGAGAGCGGATTGGAAGTCAAGACTTCGGCGCTCAACAGGCTGAAACTCAGCGCAAGTATCAGACCGGCGAAAGGCTTTCCAGTCAAGAGTTCAGTTCGGTTCAAGCGGATATTCAGCGTAAATATTTGACCGGCGAGAGAATCAGCTCTCAAGAGTATGCGACGGTTGAGCGCGAGGCTGGTCAGCAGTTTCAAGATGCGCAAAGGACGTATCAAGAAGCTTTTGCTAGCGGCGAGGCTGGCAAAGCGCGCGACGCAGCGAGGCAGATGTTCGACATCAAAATGGGCTTAGAAGTTAACAAGCTCGCGCAAGCACAGCAGCAATTTGCTGACACTTTCGGCGAAGAAAGACGTGTCAACGATGCGAACATTGCATTCAACGAACGCGTACTAAAGATGCAAGAAAAAGGCGGTATATTTGACAAGCTTGGTGACATCGCAAAAATTAAAGTGCCGGGGCTTGGTGATATATGGACCGACGGTGTTAAGAAAATAGGCGGCGGCGAAGTTCCCGATCCTCTAGGCACAATAAAAAGCTGGTTTTAAAAAGGAGGTATCAAATGGCTCAAATCATGCAAATCCAAGCGAACGGTGATACCGCGAGCAAACGCGATGAAAAGGCATTATTTCAGATCGGCGGCGCCATAATCGGTGGATTCGGAGGGCCTTCTGGCGCAATAGCTGGCGCGGCGGCTGGTGGAGCTGCACATGATTTTATCGGCTCCAAGGACGCCGGGGGAGCTGTTGGCTCGGCTGCTAATTTTGGCAGTGCCGCACAAGGCGTACAATCTGCCGGCA